>ERZ802826.671-NODE-671-length-10709-cov-24.803_pt1 | contig 10709 bp, 8 predicted proteins | sample MGYA00345651_ERZ802826 | MGnify/ENA primary metagenome ERZ802826 (study PRJEB30503, sample SAMEA104212371) | marine metagenome | biome: Westerlies Biome; feature: [SRF] surface water layer (ENVO:00010504) within the epipelagic zone...; material: water (ENVO:00002006)...
ATATCGAAAGATATAACATTTTTTAATCCGTGGCGCGCCGCGATATGGGCCGCAAAAACCGCGCCCCCTGCAGGGCCCGACTCCACCAGGCGCACAGGAAATTCAGCAGCGCTTTCAAGCGAAATGATACCGCCCCCAGAATGCATCAGAAAAACGTCACATTCCACCGATTCAGACCGCAACCGATCCCTTAAGCGATCTAAATATGATTTCATCAAAGGTTTGATATAGGCATTCGCAACCACAGTATTGAACCGCTCATATTCGCGCATCTGTGGAGACACCTCAGAGGAGAGTGAAACCATCACATGCGGTAGCCGCTCTGATAACAGCTCAGCCACCATTTTTTCATGGCGATCGTTCAAATAAGAATGGATCAATCCCACCGCAACGCTCTCATACCCTGCCGCCGCAATTTGGGCGATAACCGGTTCTATATCGGCGCGGCTGAGAGCCATAATTTCAGCCCCATCGGCATCCATCCGGCCCGGAACCGTGTAGCGCCTTTGGCGCGGCAAAAGCGGCTCGGGCAAGATCAGATTTAAATCATATTGCTCAAACCGCGATTCCGTGCGCATTTCGATCACGTCTCGAAACCCTTCGCTCGTAATCAAAGCCGTTTTTGCACCTCGCCGCTCAATCAACGCATTGGTTGCCAACGTCGTGCCGTGAATGACCTGCTCAATTTGGAAAGGCGCAACGCCTGCTTTGTCACAAACTTGCTGGAGGCCTGCGATAATTGCCTCTTCAGGTGCTGTATAGGTGGTTAAAACCTTGGCGGAAAACACAGCGGTGCCAACCTCCAGCACCACATCTGTAAAAGTTCCGCCAATATCTACGCCCAAACGAACTGAATGCTGCGCCAAGAAAAAATACCTCCAATTTAGTCAGTTAAAAGTAGGGGGTGTCGGGGCCGATTTACAAGTTGTTTTATCGATCAAACAAAAATGCACTAAACGCGTCGACCCGCACCAAAGGCACGGCGCACCCGGCATATTCTTTAACCACCAGCTTTTAGGCATGGCTGCTTGAGCGCTCATTGAAACCATACAGGGGGCTAGACACACTGTCTCTTATGGCGATAAAGCAACGGGCAGCAATTAGGTGCTGCTTACATCAAGCGCGGCCGCTTATACTGGAGGATTATCGGTGCATAAATATATGAAAATCGTCACCTGGCAGCAGGCCGAGCGCGAGGGCTCGAAACGGGTTGCGCAAGCCACTTCGCGGATTTCTCGGCTGGAATGTATGGAAGGTCACGCCCACACTGCTGGCCTGCATAATGCCAAATATTTTCCATGGGACAACTTTGGTCTGAGCGCAAATGTCTGCTGATCCGAAAACGCTTTTTGATCTGTCTGGGCGCGTTGCCTGCGTTACTGGAGCAAGTTCAGGCCTCGGACAACAGGCAGCCTCGGCTTTGGCCGCTGCTGGCGCGCAGGTTATTGGCGTGGCGCGGCGCGCAGAAGCGCTGTCAAATTGGGCTGAGCGTATCGGGCCAAAAGCCGCCACCCTTTCTGCCGACCTTTCTGAGCGTAGCCAGATAAAAGAGATCGCCGCGCAAATAGCCACCCCATTTGGAGCGCCCGATATTTTGGTTCATGCAGCCGGCATAAATACGCGCGAAACCGCTGATAACGTAACCAATGAAGGCTGGGACATATCGCTCAACCTCAATCTTGCCATACCGTTTTTTCTAAGTCAGGCGCTTGTGCCGAATATGAAAACCAAAGGCTGGGGCCGGATCGTAAATTTCGCATCGCTTCAAACAACGCGCGCGTTTCCGGGCGGGGTTAGCTACGGCGCTTCGAAAGCCGGCATTGCACAATTGACGCGCGCAATGGCAGAAGCTTGGTCGGGCTTTGGTATTAACACCAATGCGATTGGACCGGGATTCTTTCCGACCGAGCTTACAGGACCGGTTTTTGCAGATGCCGAGCGCTCTGCCCGCAATGCCGCCCAAACCTGCATAGGCCGTAATGGAGATTTGTCAGACATAGACGGTCCTCTATTGTTTCTAAGCTCACAGGCCTCTAGCTATGTGACGGGGCAGGTTCTCATGGTCGATGGTGGCTATACTGCGAAATAAACCATGATCCCGCGTATTTGGCAGGTTGTAAACTTTCACCATATCGCCAATATGGCAGCAGCTATCCTTATGCACTTTTGAAGAGACCGTACGCTGAACAATCGCCTACCCAGCGGCTACTCCTTAGGATTACTCAAATTACTTTGGGGATTTGATCGCTACAAACGGAAGCGGGTTAAAAAGTTTCAGATGAGGCTTTGAAAGAGCTCATAGAAGGCGTAGAACATCCGTAGAACAAGAAGCTGAATACCTGCGCCGCCGCAGAGAATTGCCAGACACGACGACCTGAGAGGTTTATGGGGCGCTTAAAACGCTCTTGACTCAAACAAGATTTATCAGTCCCTAATGGAGCAGCATCTGTCTTCAAACCAAAACCCAGATTTATCATGGCCACCGCGTACTGAGGCTGTAGGAAATGCGCCGTCAATTTACAAAGGGCTATTTAGAAAATTTGAGAGGGTTGTTCCAAGAGAGCGATCCTCCACGATGTGCGTTTATCTCAAATCAATTTAGAATATTAGACTGCAACTCAACTACTGAAAACGCACCATTATACAAAACAATATCGAAACACATGAACATAAATTTTTAAAGCTTTACCCCCATAGTAAAATAAGATCAAAATATGCCGACTTACGCCCTGCAAAGCGACACTTGAACAGAAAATCGTTATCTGGCTTGGATAGATTGTGCCAGCATGCAGATCAACTCAAACATCAAAGAAACCCCCAGCCAAGCAGTGCCGCCCGCAGTGTCTAAAGGTGGCGAGACTTCAACAAGGTCAGCGCCAATTAAATTTACGCCGGCAAGCTCGCGGATTACCTGTTGGGCTTGATAGCTATTCGGGCCGCCAATTTCAGGCGTGCCAGTGCCCGGCGCAAATGTTGGGTCAACAAAATCAATATCATAAGTGCAATAGGTAGGCTGTTTGCCCACGATTTCCCGCACTTCTGCCATCACATGGGCAATTCCTCTTTCGAATAATTCTTCAACCCGAATGATCCGAATGCCTTGCGCAATACCCCATTCAACATCCTCTAGATTATACGCGGTGCCGCGAATTCCCACTTGCACAAATCGCGTTGGGTCAACCAAACCCTCTTCGATTGCGCGGCGAAATGGCGTGCCATGGGTAAATTTCTGGCCGCCAAAATAACTGTCGAACAGATCGGTATGGCTATCAAATTGGATCAGCCCCACGGGCGCTGTTTTTGCCAAAGCTCGCAAAATTGGCAAGGTGACCAGATGATCACCTCCGGCCGTCATGGGCACGATGTTCTGAACTGTCATGGCGCCTATAAAATCAGCCACTCTATTCAGGCTGTCTTGAATATCAACCGGGTTGGGCGGCACATCTCCCATATCGGCGCAATTAACGCTGGCGAAAGGCGCAACCCCCGTGACCGGGTTCATAGCGCGGATCATGGTAGACAGGTCTCGCAACTGGCGCGGACCGTGGCGCGCTCCCGGCCTATTCGTTGTGCCCCCATCCCAAGGAACACCCAATATACCCAGATCCACATCTGAAAACCGAACGTGATCCGGGCTTAATTCTGGCAATCGCATAAAGGTTGGAACCCCGGCAAACCGAGCCAGTTCCATGGCGGAAACGGGTTGAAAAAATGGATCTGGCTGCTGCGTCATGCTGCGCTCCTACCTATATTTTCGGCGATCATTGAAATCATTTCAAACATCACAGCGGATGCCGTAAGCGCTGTAATATTATTCGGGCTGTCTTTGGTTGGCATCATGCAGACCACATCGCCGCCAATAATGTTTAACCCCCGGGCGGCGCGCAAAAGCCCCATCGCCTCATCAATGTCAAAGCCCTTTTCACTGGCTTCAATATTTGACACCGCGGGCGCAATGGTCGGATCCAAGCAGTCTAGATCAAATGTAATATAGACCGGTCGGTCCCCCAAGATATTGCGCGTTTGCGCCACAACATCTTGCAGGCCCCGCGCACGAAATTCGCGCATCGTCACGATGTTATATCCATATTCATAAGACGGTTGCAGCCAATCAAGCGTGCGCGGATGCCCGCGCAGCCCGATCTGCATCGATCGGCTTGGATCCACTTGGCCCTGATCCGATAGGTAAGCCCCCCAATGCGCGGCCGATTTCTGCGCGCCCAAGAAATGATCCACCTTAGTGAATACATCCGTATGCGCATCCAAATGCAAAAAGCTGACCGGCTGACCGCCCGCCAACTCACTGCCGCCAAGCGCCTGCACAATGCCCCCAGTGATCGAATGATCGCCGCCAATTGAAACAGGCCGCGCGCCAGCTTTTGCGATATTTTGATAAAACGCTGTAATCCGCTCAATACAATCTTCGTTATCATTGGCCCGCGGAAAAGGCACATCGCCAATATCAGCGATTTTCGCCGCAGTCCAAGGATCAATTTCAAAAGCAGAATGCACGCGCCGCGCCACGGCCGAGACATTGCGCACCGCGCGCGGGCCCAAATGCTGATCGCGTTCGGTGGTACCGTTTCCAGTGGAATGGGGCACACCCACCAAGGCAATATCTTGCCCCTCAGCGGGCAGGTTTGGACATCTAAACAACGTTGGAATTCCCCACCAATAGAGGTTTTCCATCATCGAACGGTCGTGTTCTTCGGCCATTTCACCGCCTTTTCCAAATTAAGCGTTGCGTTCAAATCTCTCAATCTCTTCCATTAGGATCGGAACCCCCATGCTCATTGAGTGAATACCCATTATAGAAGTCAATTGGATCACCTCAAGAATTTCTTCTTTGGTTGCCCCGGCTTCCAGAGCGTTTTGAATATGTCTGCGCACGCCAGAAGGCCAAAGATGCGTGGTGGCGACATTGATCGCGATAAAAATCAACTCTTTGTATTTCTGAGGCAAGGGCCCATTTTGAGGCACGGCGCGAAAGGCCAGAAACCGTTCCAGATAGTCAGGATCCAATTCGGCCAACGTATCCCAAAACGGGTTCCAATCCCCTGTCGCTTTTTGGGCCTGTGTTGCTGGATAATGATTTTCAGCCATAACTTAGCCTCCTCTATGTTTGAAACTATCGCGGCGGAAAGAATACAATGCAGCAGGGTCAACCTGCACGTCAATCACCGCAGGTTTTTCGCAAGCCAGCGCCGCTTCAAGCGCTTCAGCAGTTTCTGCCAAAGTTTCTGCACGATAGCCTTTCGCGCCGTAAAGCTCTGCCAGCTTGTCAAATGGCGGGCTGGAAATATCAGCGCCAATATAGCGCCCGTTGAAGAAATCGCGCTGATAGGCTTTTTCTGCCCCCCAACAGCCATTATTCATCACGATTGTCACGGTGTTTATTCCGTAATCTACCGCAGTAGATAATTCAGAAGTGGTCATCCCAAACCCGCCATCGCCCATCAAAGAGATCACTGGTCGCTCGGGCATAGCCAGTTTCACCCCCAAACCTGCCGCAAACGAAAACCCAACAAGCCCGAAATCAAGCGGGGTGAATAAACTTTTGGGCTGCCAGTAATTCATCGCATCGGTGGCTTGCAAACATAATGTGCCCGCATCCATGGTAAAGGCGCTATTTTGCGGGCATATATCACGCAGGATTTTATAAAGACCAGAGGGCTGAATGGGGTTGCTTTCGATCAAAGCCTCTGCATCACGGCGGGCAAGGAACCCCGCGCGCTCAGCTTTCAAAGCGTCGCTCCAAGCTTGCGCTTCGGCGCGTTGGCTTAACCGATCGGCAGCGGCCAAAAGCTGCATGGCAACCGTGGGGGCATCGCCCCAAATCCCCATCTCAACAGGAAAATAGCGCCCAATTGCGGTTGGTTCCTGTTCGACGTGAATAATTTTCGCGGCCTTATTTATATTGTCATAACTATAGAACGTGGCATTAAAGCCTATGCGGGTTCCAAGAGCCAAAATAACATCCGCTTCTTTGACCAATCGTGACGCAACCAGATTGCCTCGCGGCCCCATTTGGCCTGCATTCAGCGGATGTCCAAACGGCACCGCATCCCCATGCCCAGGCGAAGAAACAACGGGTATGTTATACGCCTCTGCCAACGCCATTGCATGCGCACCAGCCGCGGTATTTTTTATACCACCGCCCACCATAATCACCGGGCGCGCTGCATTATTTAATAACCCAGCGGCTTGATTAATGCTGCTTTCAGGCGCGGCTTGCACCGAAACCGGCCGATAATCTGACGGGTTTTGCATCGCCGCAAATTCAGCCTGGCCTGACAAGACGTTACGCGGCAAATTTAACTGCACAGGCCCTTTTCGGGGGGCATTGGCCACGCGAAACGCCTCCCGCATCATTTCTGGAACGCGTTCGCTGCTGGTTGCGGTCCAGGTTTTTTTGGTGATCGGAGTAAACAGCGCCTGTTGATCCACCTCTTGAAAGGCATCGCGATAGAGATGTTCGGACGATAAAGCCCCCCCAATCGACACCAGCGGCGTATAAGCGGCTTTCGCCTGCGCCAACCCGGTCACCAAATTGGTTGTTCCCGGACCATTTTGCCCCGCCAGAACAACACCGGTTTTTCCGCTGGCGCGGGCATAGCCATCGGCCATATGGGTGCCCGTGCGCTCATCATGCACGCCAATCAATTTAATATCTTGCGCATCATAAAGCGCGTCAAATATTTCCATCGTTGCGGACCCAATCAGCCCGAAAACGAATTCGGTTTTTTCCGCTTTTAACGCCTCAACTGCGGCTTGCCCGCCGGATAAAAGTGCCATGTCAATTCCTTTCTAACGTGGGAGCAGTTTGCTTCGCAAAAAAGCCAACAGCGGATCCGCAAAAGCCTTTGGATCTTCAAGCAAGCCCAAATGCTGCAATTTGGGCAAAACATTCAGCTCAGAGCCCCTGATTTCCTGAGCAATCGCCTGACTCATCGCAGGCGTTGAACCACTGTCATTCTGGCAGGTCATGATAAGACTGGGCTGCTTTAAGGGTGGCGTTGGGCGGATCAGTTCGGTTACACCATCGGCTAAAATCTGGCGATGGATGGCATAATTTTTTGGATCATTTGCCACCACAATATCGCGTAGAGCTGCCACATGCTGTGAAGAATGAACACGAAAGTCCGGAGTAAACCATCGGGCAAGCGTTGTATCGATATTGGCAGATGGTCCCTCGGCTGAACTGGCGCGGGCCCGCTCTTCCACCAAACGCTGCTGCTTTTCCCCCCGCTCATGCGGTGCGTTTAATATTCCCAGCGCAGAGACGCGGCTTGGATGATCAATCGCCACGCGCCGATTGATCATCCCACCAAGTGAAAACCCAACCAAAGCGGCGCGATCGATAGACAGATCATCCATCAAATCGATCACTTGCTGCCCCAAGCGCTTTAAGTCAACGCGCCCAGAGGGCAGATCCGTTTCACCATGCCCTAAAAGATCATAGCTCAGAATTTGAAACTCCTGCGCCAAGATTGGTGCAATGCCACCCCACGTGCTGGCACGCGTTAAACCCAGCCCATGAATGAGCACAACCCAAGCTGCGCCCTGACAACCTGTTATCTCATAGGCTGTGCCGTCTTTGGTTCTTGCCATTTAAACGCCTGCCGGGTTGTCTAAATCGCGGCCCAGATCTTTTAAATCTTCATATCGATCACCAATGCGATGGTTGGGATGCCCACCAATCGAGGCTCCCAAAGCAATAAGAATCTCATCATCAGCCGGTGCGTCAACGACGCTGGTTTGGATCGTTTGATAATGCGACCTACGGCCTGCGTCATGCTTGTCCATCAAAGGAATAGTTATCGCGCAATTCGCCGCGCCGCGCGTGTTTGAAAAGGCCAGATAGCTTTTGGCACCGATCGCTTCGCGAAATTGATTTCCAAAATGGAGCGTATGCGTCATAGCTTGGGCATGTTCAATTTCTCCGCCCATGCCAACCACGCTTGCTTTGCCGCAGCCCTCTAGCAAACCGCCAGTTTCATCGAGCATCATTTCCGTCAGTAATTTGCCAATAACCGGCCCATGCGCTTGAATTTCAGGGCGCATATTTTCAACATGCCTACGGCCAAACCAAGGGTTTTTTATGATGGCCATAGACGCCATCAATTGGGTGGGGGTTTCCACAGTTTTCCACCCCTCGATAAAGGTTTTTTGTTTCCAAAGCAGCGTTCGGCGGATTTCAATCGACATGGGCAAATTCCTTTACTTCAGTAAATGCGGGCAGTACCCGGTCAATAAACAAACGCAGCGATCGTTTCTGGCGCTCCATATCCAGCCCCAGAGAGGCATAATAAATAAACGCATCAACGCCAATGGATTGATACTGCTTAAGTTTTTCTACAACAACCTCCGGAGATCCGAACATTAAGTTTTCTTCCAGCATCGCAGGCTCGACGCGGGCATTACCCTCTAATGTTTCCAGCGGAACCATATCGGGATATCCGTTCACAACGTCACCTGCTTGCATCATTAAATTGCCAAAGCGGGCCAAAACCTGCCGCACAGCATCTAGCGCCGCTTGCCGATCGCTTTCTGTTTCATAAATAACAGCGTGGCGCATCATGGCAAATTTACCCGAATATCCAGGGTTCAAACGGGTTATACTATCTTCAAGCTGGCCGCGGTATTTTTCAGCCTCGGAAAATGGCATTGTCAAAGGCCAGCTCATAATATTGCAATTGTTTTCTACCGCATGATCAAAGGTTGTTGGAGAGCGCGCAGCCACCCAGATAGGCACACTGTCTTGCACAGGTTTCGGGCAAGATGTGGCGGTTGGAAATTGCCAAAACTCTCCATTATGTTGCACATCACCGGCCCAAAGCTTCGGAATTAAAGGCAACATTTCTTGCAGATATTTCCACCCGTCTTTTTGGCTTAAACCAGGGCGTAGCCTATCAAACTCGCGTTGATAAGCCCCCGATCCCAGCCCCAGATCCATCCGCCCATCGCTCAACAGGTCCACCAAAGCCGCTTCGCCTGCCAGTTTGATCGGATGCCAATAAGAGGCATTGGCCACACCGCATCCAAGGCGGATATTTTTGGTGTGATCTGCCCACCAGGTCATCATATGAAACGGGTTTGGCGCTATCGTCATTTCCAACGCGTGGTGTTCGGCGGCCCAAGCGATCTCAAAACCAGCCTCATCTGCCATTTGCACCATTTCAAGCGTGTGATCGCGCACCTCTTTCATATCCACAGAGGGTTCGCTTCGTTCTAAATTTATAGCAATATGAAATTTCATTTTCGTCCCTTTCAAATTAACGAGATACGAACTGGCTGCCCAACGGCTCTGAAGACATGTTCATCCACACAGTTTTCGGGCGCGTGTAATCATAAACGGCTTGAAAGCCGCTTTCGCGGCCATAGCCAGAGTTTTTCATTCCACCAAACTCAGCAATGGGAGAGACTGCCCGATAAGTATTCACCCAAACAATGCCCGCCCGTACAGATTTTGACATCCGCAGCGCCCGCGCACTGTCTTTGGTAAAAATCCCTGCGGCAAGGCCATGCACCGTATCATTGGCCAAAGCCAAGGCCTCGCTTTCGGTTTTAAACCGCAGCACGCTTAAAACCGGCCCGAATAATTCCTTATCAACTATGTGAAGATTTGGCGCGGGGCAGTCGATTATCGTTGGCTCATAATACAAATCTGAACCGGCATTTGCCCGTTTTCCACCGCTTAGGATCTGAGCGCCTTCCTCAACAGCGCGCGCGACCTCGCGTTCGATGTTTTCGATCTGCCCATAGGTACATAAAGGCCCCATCTCGGTTTCGCCAGCCATTGGATCGCCAATCGTGACGGCCTGCGCAATCTTCACCATCCGCTTTAAAAATTCATCCGCGATATCTTCATGCACAAGCAACCGCGAACCCGCCACACAGCTTTGCCCAGACGCCCCAAATATGCCCGCGACCGATCCGTTTACTGCGCTTTCAATATCCGCATCCTCAAACACGATAAACGGAGATTTCCCCCCCAGTTCCAAACTGAGTTCGGCGAAATTTTCAGTCGTATTTTGAATCACATGACGGGCAGAACCCGGCCCCCCTGTGAAAGAAACACGCGCCACCAACGGATGCGAGGTAAGCACCTTCCCACAAGGATCACCATGCCCCGTCACGATGTTGACTACCCCATCAGGAATGCCTGCTTGCGCGATCAACTTTGCAAACTCTAACAGCGCCGCAGGTGCATGTTCCGAGGCTTTCATCACAATGGTGTTTCCCGCCGCAAGCGCAGGCCCGATTTTTACCGCTGCCAAAAACAACTGGCTGTTCCATGGCACAACCGCGGCAATCACCCCCAAGGGCTCACGATTGGTAAAAACAAACATATCCGGTTTATCAATCGGAAGCGTTTCACCATGGATTTTATCAGCCGCTCCGGCGAAAAAATGATAAAATTCGCTGATATATTTTGCCTGCCACCGCGTTTCTGCAAATAATTTTCCAGTATCGCGCGTTTCGATTTCTCCCAGCGCCTCAGACTGCGCGGCAAGTAAATCTGCCAAACGGCGCAAACAATGGCCGCGTTGCGTGGCGCTCATCTTCCCCCATGGCCCGGTAAGAAAAGCCCTATGCGCGGCGCGCACAGCGCAATCCACATCTTCGGCCGTGGCCTCTGGAATAACCGCCCATTTTTCACCTGTCGCAGGGTTAATACTGGTGAATGTTCCGCCATCACCGGCCTC
>ERZ802826.673-NODE-673-length-10673-cov-16.0675_pt1 | contig 10673 bp, 9 predicted proteins | sample MGYA00345651_ERZ802826 | MGnify/ENA primary metagenome ERZ802826 (study PRJEB30503, sample SAMEA104212371) | marine metagenome | biome: Westerlies Biome; feature: [SRF] surface water layer (ENVO:00010504) within the epipelagic zone...; material: water...
TAATGTTAATCAAAATTTATTAAATATTATTAATGAAAATTAAATTAGCAAAATCTGAGATTATTCACTTTATAGGTATTGGAGGAATAGGTATGAGTGGATTATCCCTTATAATGAAGGGCAAAGGGTTCAAAGTTCAGGGCAGTGATATTGCTAGCAATAAGAATATTGAAAGATTAAAAAAAGAGAAAATCAAAATTACAATTGGACATAAAAAACAAAATATAAATAAAGCCACTATTATTGTGGTTTCTTCTGCAATAAAAAAAAATAATCCAGAATTAATAGAAGCAAAAAAAAAACAATTACCAATTTATAAAAGAGGAGAAATGTTAGCAAATATTGTTTCTCTAACAAAAAATATTGTAGTTGTTGGCTCTCACGGAAAAACAACCACAACATCACTAATAGCTTCGATTTTTCAAGAAACCAAAATAGATCCAACTATTATTAATGGAGGTGTGATAAATTCTATCAATAATTCTGCTAAACTAGGCAAAAGCGATTGGTCTATCTTAGAAGCTGATGAGTCAGATGGCAGTTTTGTCTACATTCCACCTACATACTCAATAATAACTAACATAGATAGAGAGCATATGGATTTTTATAGTTCCATGGATGAGTTGAATAAATATTTTATTAAGTTTGTTAATAAAGTTCCATCTTTTGGAAAATCTTTTATTTGTATTGATGATAAGAATAATAAAAATTTAATTAGGAAACTAAGTAAAAAAAATTTTTATACATATGGAACTGACACAAAATCAAATTTTTGTATTAGAAATATCAAACAATCAAAAGACTATTCCGAGTTTAATTTAAAGATAATTTTGCCAAATATAAAAAAAAAATTAATTAAAAAAATCAAAATTCCACTATTAGGAATACATAATATTAGAAATTCAGCTGCAGCATCAGCTTTAGCTATTACACTTGGATTAACAGTTTCAAGTATTAAAAAAGGCTTAAAAAATTTTAAGGGAGTTCAAAGGAGATTTAATAAGATTTTCACATTTAATAAAGTTGACTTTTTTGATGACTATGCTCATCACCCAACAGAAATTAAAGTTGTGTTAGATGGGGTAAATAATGTTTATAAAAATTATGAAAAAGTATGTATTTTTCAACCACACAGAATATCAAGATTAAAAGATTTAAAAAAAGAATTTACTTATGCTTTTAAAAATGCAGATAAAGTAATTTTACTTCCTATTTATACAGCAGGTGAAAAAATAAGATTAGGATTTAAATATGAAAATTTTGCAAGAGAAATAATCAAAAACTCAAAAGTAAAATTATTTTTAGTAGAAGATAGATTTCAATTAGCAAAATACATTAAAAATAATATTTATGGAAAAAAAATAGTTATTGGAATGGGTGCTGGAACTATCTCATCATGGATGAGGGAAATGCCTAAATATTTATAATGAGCATTAACCAAAATGATTTGTTATCAGAATTTAATGGAAATATTAAATTTGATTATAATTTAAAAAAAAGGAATTGGTTCAATATAGGTGGCAATACTAAAATTTTTTATAAAGCTGAAAATTTGAAAGAATTAATTAAATTTTTAAAATTAATAGAAAATAAGGAGAAAATATTTGTTCTAGGAGGGGGCTCAAATACTCTTATTACTGACAAAACTTATGATGGTGTTGTAATCAAGTTATCAAATAATTTTAATAATATTTCCCTTCTGTCAGAAGACATAATTATTGCTGGAAGTGCCGTTAGTGATAAATCACTTTCAGAATTTGCAATGGATAATAGTTTGGGTGGATTTGAATTTTTATCTTGTATACCTGGTACAGTTGGAGGAGGTATAAAAATGAATGCTGGTTGTTTTGGAAGAGAATTTAAAGATATCCTAATCTCAGTACAAGCTATAAATAAATCAAGACAAGTTGTTACAATTCCAGCAAAAGAAATTGATTTTAAATATAGAGATAGTGGATTACCTAATGATTTAATTTTTTTAAGTGCATCTTTTAAGGGTTTCAGTAAAAAATCAGATTTGGTTAATAATGAAATGATAAAATTAAAAGAAAAAAAAGAAAAAGCACAACCTACAAAAATTAAAACAAGTGGAAGTACTTTTAAAAATCCATTAGGTCAATCAGACAAAAAAGTTTGGCAATTAATAAAAGAGTCAGTTCCTCTAGAAAAATCATTTGGGGATGCTGGTATTTCTGAAAAACATTGTAATTTTTTTGTAAACAAAGGTAATGCTAAATTTGATGATATGAAAAAATTAATAGAATTTGTATCTGAAAGTGTTTTAAAAAAAACTGGTGTAAAGTTACAAACAGAAATAAAAATTTTAGAATAAATTGAAAAAAAAAATACTAATACTTGCTGGTGGAATTTCAAAAGAAAGATTAATTAGTCTTGATACGGGTTTACAAGTTGCAAAAGAGTTAAAAAAAAATGGTTACAAAGTAAAAATTTCTGAACCAGATGGTAGTTTGTCAAAAAATATTAATCAATTTAAACCTAATGTTATATTTAATGCGTTACATGGACAGTTTGGTGAGGATGGTTATATACAAACTATTTTGGAAGGGTTTAAAATACCTTACACTCATTCAGGAGTAATTGCTTCTTCATTAGCAATGGATAAAGCAATATCTAAAAAAATTTTTATACAAAATAAAATTAATACCCCAAAATATATTAAATATTCTTATGAAGAAAATAATTTTGATTTAATAAAAAATATAGAAAAGAAGTTCAAATTTCCAGTTGTAGTTAAGCCAATTAATGAAGGTTCAAGTGTAAATGTTTTTATTTGTACAAAAAAAAACATTTCAAGAATTTTAAGTTCTATGAGAATTTATAAAGAGATAATGATAGAAGAATTTATTGGTGGAAGAGAAATTCAAGTTGCAATTATGGGTAATAAAAAATTAGGATCAATAGAACTCAAACCAAAGAGAAAATTTTATGACTACAAAGCTAAATACAGCGCAAATGCAAAAACTAAACATATTATTCCAGTCAAGCTTCCAAAAAATAAATTAAATGAGGTAATGGATTTATCACTTAAAGCTCACAAAATTATAGGTTGTAAGGGGGTTACTAGATCAGATTTTAAATATTATAAAAATAAGTTTTATTTACTAGAGATTAATACTCAACCAGGCATGACAAGACTATCTCTTGTTCCAGAAATAGCAAAATATAAAGGAATATCCTTTATAAAACTAATTGAGTGGATTTTAAAAGATGCAACAACGAAAAAGTAAAAAAATTTTAATGTATTTTTTTTTACTGCTGGTAGTTGGCTCAATAAATAATATCAATCTTAATGGTTTAAAATTTCAAAACATTAATAATATTAATATTACTGGATTAGATATTAAGAATAAAATAATTTTGCTTAAAGAAATTGAAAATTTTAATCTAAATAATATCTTTTTAATTAATAAGATTGATCTGAAAGATGAAATTGAATCAAATACTTTAGTAGAAAATTATGCTATTTTTAAAAGATATCCATCTTCACTAGATATTAATATTGAGAAAACTAAATTTTTAGCAAAAATAAATAAAAATGGCCAAATTTTTTATATAGGTTCTAATGGAAAATTTATCAAAAATAACTCTTTAAATAATGAACTACCTTTTATTTTTGGAAATCCAGAGGTAATTGAATTTTTTAATATTAAAGAAATTATTGATAAATCTAAAATTTCTTACACAAAGATAAAAAATTTATATTTTTTTCCATCTAAAAGATGGGATTTAGAATTAAGAGATAATACTATAATAAAACTACCAAATGATAATATTAATCTTGCCCTTAGTTTAGCAATAGAATTTTTAAATGATCATAAATTTATAGATGCAAGAATTAAAAATCAAATTATTTTAAATGATTGAAAATTCAGACTTTGAAACTTTTCTTTATATTTCTAAAAACAAATATCAAATATTTGTTTATGATAAAAATAATTTAAAGAATTTATACCACGAAGAAATTGAGAATAACGATGAGATAGAATTAAATATTCTTTCAAAATTTATTGATGACAATATTTATAAAATTGAAAAAATGATAAAAAACTTTATTGGAAATATTATTTTAATTATAGAAGATGATAAAGTTTTAGATATAGGTATCTCATTAAAAAAAAAAAATTATGAAAAAAATATAGATCAAAAACAGTTAGAAAACAGCTTAGTCGAAGTCAAAGATATCTTTAAAGAAAATTACCAAGATCTGATAATTATGCACATGATCATTGTTGAAAAAGAAAATAGTTTCTTATTAAATAATGTCAATAGCAATGATGATTATCTATTTTTAGAAGTAAATTTTATTTCTATTTCAAATAACTTCACTTTTAATTTTAATAAGTTGTTAGAAAATCACCAAATTAAGATTAAACGCTATATGTCAGGTGGCTATATTAAAAGTTTTTTTGATAAAGAAACGAGAGAATCGTTGGAGTTATTTGTAATGGCAAATAAACTAAATGATGGTTTAAATAAAAATGAAGTCCAATTAGTCTCAAAAGGTATAGAAAATAAAGGCTTTTTTGAAAAATTTTTTCAACTATTTAGCTAAAAGTGTTTTTTCTAGTAATATTTGTTGTTTTCAAAATTTATTAAAAGCAACTTAAAAGACACATGTGTCTTATTTAACTCAAAAAACAATTAAAAATAACGTTACATTTAACGGTGTAGCATTACACAGCGGATTAGATGTGAATATATGCATTAAACCAGCTGAACCTAATTTTGGAATTGTCTTCAAAAGAGTTGACTTCAAGGAAAACAACTTAGTTTACCCAAATTTTATGAACGTTACTAATACTTCACTGAATACAACTATTGAAAATGAATTTGGAGTTAAAGTTTCAACTATTGAACATTTAATGGGAGCATTATTTGGATTGGGAATTGATAATGCATTAATAGAAATAGATAATGAAGAAGTTCCAATTCTAGATGGATCTGCAAAAGAATTTATTGAAAAGATTATTAGTTCTGGATTAGAAGTGAGTGAGGCTCCTATTAAGATTATTAAAATCAATAAAGAAATAAAATTTACAGATGGTGAGAGATTCATTTCAATAGAGCCATCTACTTTGAGTTTGGATATAGACTTTGAATTAAAGTACAAAAATCCAATAATTGGAAATCAAACTAATAAAGTTAAAATTTTTGAAGATGATTTGACTGATATTTATAATTCAAGAACCTATTGTTTGTTTGAAGATATTGAGTTGATCAAGAAAAATGGACTGGCAAAAGGTGGAAGTTTGCAAAATGCTATAGTTGTTAAAGATAATGAAATTTTAAATCCTGAAGGTTTAAGAAATGATAAAGAATTTGTTAATCACAAAATACTTGATTGCATTGGGGATCTTTATACGACTGGATATAGAGTAATTGCTAAGATAAAATGCTCTCAAGGTGGTCATTATCTTACCAATCAGTTGCTTAGAAAAGTATTTGAAAATAAAGATAATTTCTCAATTCTTGAAATAAAAGAAAAAAACTTGCCTCATACTTTAATAAATAGAAAATTATTAAAATCCATAGCTTAAGTTAAACATATATTTTAAAAGATATGAATTAAAGGTATAATCACACATGACCTTTCGTAACTATTTTTATTTTTTTTTGATTGTTTTACTCTGCTTTTCTTGCTCAAAAAAAGATATTGAAAAATCAACAATTCAAGAAGTAAATCTAGAGGCTCAAATGATAGAAGCATATAAAGAAGGATTAAAAGAGCTTGAAGCGGGTGATGTTATTTATGCAGCAAAAAAATTTAATGAAGCAGAGATTTTATTTCCACATTCAGAGTATGCCCCTAAATCAGCCTTGATGGCTGCCTACTCATATTATACTCAAAACTATTATGGTGATGCAATGGCTGAATTGATTAGATTTATTAGAGTTTATCCTAATCATAAAGATGTTGTTTATGCAGAGTATTTATTGGGATTGTGTTATTATGAACAAATTGTAGATGAGAAGAAAGATCTTCAATCTATATTGAATGCAAAAAAAACATTTAATAGTCTAATTTCTAAATATCCAGACTCAGAATTTGCTACAGATGCAATGTTCAAAATTAATCTAATAGATGAGATTTTAGCAGCAAAGGAAATGTATATAGCCAGATATTACGTAGATAGAAAAAAATGGATTTCAGCTATAAACAGATTTAGAGTTGTTGTCGATGATTATGATACTACAATTTATGCTGAGGAAGCTATTCATAGATTAGTTGAAATCTATTATATAATTGGGATTGAGTCAGAGGCTAAGAAATATGCTAATTTATTAGGATATAATTATCAGTCATCTGAATGGTATGAAAAATCATTTATTATTTTTAATAAAAAGTATAAAAAAAATATAATCAAGGATATCAAAAAAGAAAATAATTCAATATTAGAAAAATTTAAATCTCTATTTAGTTGAGATGAATAAAAAAAAAATAGAAATAGAATATAAAAAAAAAATAAAACTAATAACTAATTATAATAAAAAATATTATGATACTAGCAAACCATTAGTTACAGATAAAGAATATGATGATTTAAAAAATAATATTTTAATTTTAGAGAGTAAATACTCTTTTCTTAATTCGGAAAACTCACCGTCAAGAGTTGTTGGATTTAAACCATCTAAAAACTTTCAAAAGATACCTCATAAAATTCCAATGTTATCTTTGGCAAATGCGTTCGGAAGAGAAGATCTAATTAATTTTGAAAAAAGGATATTAAACTTTTTATCTAAAAATAAGGATTTCAATTTATCTTATAGTGCAGAGCCAAAGATCGACGGTATTTCTGCTTCATTGATATATAAAAATGGTGAATTTAAAATTGGATTATCTAGAGGTGATGGAAAAGAAGGTGAAGATATAACAACTAATCTTGCTACGATTAAAGATATTCCAAAAAAAATTGAGTCAAAAGATTTTCCTGAAGAAATTGATATCAGAGGTGAAGTGTTTATACAAAATAGTGACTTTGAAAATTTAAAAGAAAAATTTGCAAATCCAAGAAATGCAGCATCAGGATCTTTACGACAAAAAAATCCAGATGAAACAAAAAAAATTCCTTTGAAATTCATAGCTTATACCTTTGGGTATGAAAAAGGTCTTAAAGCAAAAAATCAAACAGATTTTTTAAAAAATTTAGATGACTGGGGCTTCAAAACAAATCCATTGAATAAACTAGTTACAGGTGTTGATAATTTATTGTCAAATTATTCCAAGATAGAAAAGGAAAGAACAAAAATTGATTTTGATATTGATGGTATAGTTTATAAAATTAATAACTTTGAAATTCAAAAAAGACTTGGAAATGTTGCAAATTCACCAAGGTGGGCTATTGCTCATAAATTTGCCTCTAATAAAGCTATATCTAAAATTCTTAATATTGAAATTCAAATTGGCAGAACGGGAGCATTAACGCCAGTTGCAAAAATCAAACCAATTAATATTGGAGGAGTAATCGTATCTAATGCAACTCTGCATAATGAAGATGAAATTGAAAGAAAAGATATAAGAATTGGAGATTTAGCAACTATTGAAAGAGCTGGAGATGTAATACCTCATATTCTTTCAGTTGATAAAACTAAGAGAGATAAAAAATCACCAAAATTTATTTTTCCAAAGAAATGTCCATCATGTAATTCAAAAACAATTAAAGAATTTAATAATATTACTAAAAAAGAAGATGCGGTAAGAAGATGTTCTAGTGAAGGATATGAGTGTGAAAAAATTGCAATTGAAAAATTAAAACACTTTGTTTCTAAAGATGCATTTAATATTGAAGGATTTGGTAAAAAAATAGTAGAAAACTTTTGGAACCTGAATTTAATAAAATTACCACAAGATATATTTAATTTAGATTTTAATAAAATTGAAACTCTTGAAGGTTGGGGTAGCCAATCAATGGAAAATTTAAAATATTCAATTAATCAAAAAAAAAATATTTCTTTAGATAGATTAATCTATTCATTAGGTATTAGACATATTGGTTTAGAAAATTCAAAAATTTTATCAAAATATTTTAAATCATTTTCAAAGTTCATTAGTTTTTCAAATGAGACAATTTCAGACGATATATTAAATATCGATGGAATAGGAGAAACTCAGTTAAAGTCAGTAAAAAATTTTTTTGATAATAAAGTTAATCTAAATATCTTAAAGCAATTACAAAAAATTTTAGTTGTAAAAGATGCCATAACTAAAGATAAAAATGGATTATTAAATGAAAAAACATTTATGGTAACTGGAAAGTTAAATGGCATCAGCAGAGCAGAAGTAAAATCTTTGATAGAAGAAAATTCTGGTACTTCAGTGAGTACTGTAACTAAAAAATTAAATTATTTAATTATTGGTGAAAAACCAACAAAAAAGAAAGTTGATAAGGCTAAAGAATTTAAAGTTACTATATTAGATCAAAGCCAGTTTTTGAAAATGTTAAATATAACTAGCTAGCCATTTTCTCTCATTAAAAGAAAGATACTTCGAAAGTTTTGAATAAACATCTAAATGATATTTAAAAAGATAATTTTTTTCTAATTTAGTTAAAAGGTTAAAATTAATTAAATCCTTTTCTATTGGAGCAAGTGTTAAATTTTCAAAACATATTTTATTTTTAATTTTTTTAACAAAAACAAGATTCTCTATTCTGATACCATAAGAACTTTTTTTGTAGTAACCTGGTTCATTACTTAAAATCATACCTTCTTGAATTTTGACTTTATTTAGTTTGGAAATTGATTGAGGTCCTTCGTGAACATTTAAAAAAAAACCAACACCATGCCCTGTACCATGTGCATAATCTAATTTACTTTGATTCAAATATTTTCTTGCTCTTTTATCTATTTTTATGCCTGTATTATCCACTCTCAAATCTGTATTCGCTACAGCTATATGTCCTTTTAGAACTTTAGTGTAAATATTCTTGATGCTTGGTTTTTGCTTTGTAAAACAGATAGTTCTAGTAACATCTGTAGTGCCATATTTATATTGACCGCCCGAGTCACATAAAAAAATATCACTCTTTCTTATTGTTCTGCAATTTTCTTTTTTTGCTCTGTAATGAACAATTGCACCATTTTCACCAGATCCTGCAATCGTTTCGAAGCTAGGATATAAATAATTCTTACTTTTTTTTCTAAATTTTTCTAATTTTATCTGAGCATCAACTTCTGTAATTTTTTTTTTATTAACTTTTTTAATCCAATAAATAAATTTTGTTAGCGCGACACCATCTATAACATGAGATTTAATCATATTATCAATTTCGGTATTATTTTTTATAGCTTTTAGTAAATAAGCTGGATCTTCTTTTTTTATAATTTTAAATTTAGATTTAATAATATTTTCAAAAAAAATAGAGCAAGATTTATTATCGATTATGAAACTTTTACCTCCTAAAGCCAAAATTTCTTTTGGCAGATCACTTGTGAGCATTAATTGATTTTTTTTAATTATTTTTTCCTTTATTAATTTTTTTGCTTTTTGAGGTTCTGTAATTAAAAATATTTTTTTTGACTTATTAATGATTAATCTCGAATTAGGTATAGGGCTATTTGGGCCATCACCACCTCTAATGTTTAAAATCCAAGCTACATTTTCTGGAGCAGTTACAAATAAATTATCAGCTTTATTTTTTTTTAAGTAATTTATAATCTTATTAATTTTTGATTTACTATTTTCTCCTATTATTTCATCTTTGAGTGAAAAAAAAGGAATATTATTATTAACTTTTTGAGTTTTAATTTCATCAATTAAGTTATTCGATAAAAATTTTACTTTATTATGTTTTAAAAAATAATTTTTTATTTGGTTATGAGTAAATAGTTTTGGGTCTAGTCCTAATTTTAAATTTTTGAATAAATTACAATTAATTATTTTTTCATAACTAATTATCTTAAAATGTTTTCCACTCTCTATTTCGCTTTGAATAGTGTATCTACCATCTGTAAATAAGTAGTTCTTATCTTTTAAAACAACAGCCAAACCAGCAGAGCCACTAAAATTTGAAATAATTTTTAATCTATTTATTTTTGAATATTCTGTAAAATAATCATCATTTTTAGGTATAACATATCCATCGATATCGTATTTTTTAAATTTTTGTCTTAATTCTTTTATTTCTTTGTTCATTTAATTCTCTTTTGATATCGTATCCATCCAGGACTTCTTGTTCCTTCTTCAATTTCAAAGTCTTGATTAAAATCAAAATCTTGATCATCGTCAACTTCTTCCTCAAAAAATGAATTTTTTTCTAAATATTTTTCTGGTAATTCTTCTATGAATCTAGAGGCCATGCTATCAATCCAATCACCTTGGTAAAACCTATTCATTGAAAAAGAAATTATAGCTTTTTTTTTAGCTCTAGTTATACCGACATACGCTAAACGACGTTCTTCTTCCAATCCACTTTGACCTTTTTCTTCAATTGATTTTTGATGAGGAAACAGACCTTCTTCCCAGCCAGGAAGAAAAACTACTTCAAATTCAAGTCCTTTTGCTGCATGCATGGTCATCATATTAATTTTTTCACCATCCCATTCTTGATCAATAGATGTGGCTAGAGAAACATGCTCTAAGAAGCTTTCTAGATTGTCGAATTCTTTCATTGCACTTAATAATTCTTTTATGTTTTCTAATCTATTTTCATTAT
>ERZ802826.674-NODE-674-length-10664-cov-15.7415_pt1 | contig 10664 bp, 7 predicted proteins | sample MGYA00345651_ERZ802826 | MGnify/ENA primary metagenome ERZ802826 (study PRJEB30503, sample SAMEA104212371) | marine metagenome | biome: Westerlies Biome; feature: [SRF] surface water layer (ENVO:00010504) within the epipelagic zone...; material: water...
GCCATCAAGTCTGGTGTCTTTTCGACAGTCTCCTTATATTGCGCCTGCTTTGGTGACCCTCGTCGCGTTTGATGCGGATAACGCGGCGAAACGTCCTACCCATCACTGGTGGGTTTCTCCTGATTGGTTCAGGAGTCCTAGCGCTGCATGCCTTAGATGGATGGGCCGCCGCTGAAGTTGAGAGATGGCGGCCAGCCCTGGAGAGGTCCTTAGCTCTGCCCGTCGGTCATCCGATCCGCATTGGGGAGTATCAAGGTCTTCGTCCATGGGGACTCGCCTTCGGGCCAAGTCGGATCTCTGCCTCCAAGCTCGATCCTTCCCAGGTCAGCTTGGCTGGTTTCACGGTGACATTGGATCCGCTGGCCAGCTTGCGGCGGTGGAAACCGGTGGTGGCCTTGCGATTTCGAGGATTAAAGGCACAACTTCAACGCAATGAAGATGGCCGCTATTGGACCTTTGGTGGCTCAGAAAGCAACGATCCACCCCCCAATCTTGAACTTCGTTACTCCTTTGATCAACCGGCACGCATCACCTTCAAGCCTGGTGGTGAGCAGTTAGCGATTCAAAGTCGTGGAGCGATTCAGTTTGATAATTCCCGGTTTCAAACGTCATCCAGCTTGAGTTGGCTGGACCAAGCGGGGACATTGCGTTTGGACGGTGGCGGACGGTGGGATCGGCCCCAGTTCGACGTTCGCAGTCGTGCCAAGTCAATCCAAGTGGAAAGGCTTGCCGGCTTTCTTCCGTTGGCGACCAATGCATCTGTTGCGGGGCAGCTGGATGGAGATCTGCGAGTGCGTTGGTCTGGGACAAAGTTGGGATGCCAAGGGGATCTGCATCTCAAGGGTCTCCGGGTGCAGACGACGGCCTTTCAAAACGAGCTTCGCTCGGGTCGGATTCGAATGGAGTGTCGACAGGATCGAGTTCACTTCGCACCTGTGCAGATGCGAAGTGGTGACTTAACAGCCACTGCCTCAGGTGCTGTGGAATTTGAAAAGCGGCTCCATTTCAAACTTGCTGTGCGTCGCCAAACCAATAACGATGCGCTGAATGTTCAGATTGCGGGGCCATGGGCTTCACCGACCTGGCGTTTGGCAGGGCGATTCGTTCCCCAGCCCACATCAATGTTGCAGGGTCCATTTTCGCTTCAGGGTGAGGGATCGGTAGGTGTTGATGCATCCGATCAGCGTCATTTGGTGATTCGAAACCTGGGCTTGCAGGCTCCGGGGTTGCGTCTAGCTATTTCCGGCGAATTGGGACAACGCACGGAGCTTCGAAGTACTGAGTTTTTGATGCTCCCCGAGTTGTGGACACAGGTGCCGTCCCTCCAGACAACGTTGGGTTCGGCGTCTCCCATTCAAGGAGAGCTCGCGATGCAAGGGGCGATCAGTTCCCCCGCGGTGCAACTCAACCTCACTCAGGCCAAGAATCCGTTACTGGATCGTTGGTCTTTGAACGCTCAATGGTCTAAGGCGCGTTCAGTGCTGGAACTTGATCAGTTCAGCAGTCCGTTGATGCGCGCCTCAGCGGCCCTGCCTCTTGCCTGGTCTGACGGAGCTTTGCAAGCCGGTGATCTGCAGGCCGGGCTTGAGCTCCAATCCTTTGACCTTCAACGTCTCACCGCTTTGGTTGGGACGCCTCTGGGGGGCTCGCTTTCAGTGCGCGGTCGTTTGGCCGGACCGCTCAAGGCTTTGCGTCCGAATTTTTTCATCAGCCTCGATCAACCGCGTGTGAGCTCAGTAGCCATTCCGGAACTCTGGAGTGGGCGTCTTGAGGGAACTGTTGGGGAAGGGGTCCAGTTGGCGATGGAAACTCCTGGTCCCCATCCGGTTGGAGCACTCACTGCTGATTTCGCTCCCAATGGCTGGCCCTCTTCACTCCGGCTCAAGCGCGGCGGGGGTGTTTTCAACTTGAAGAAAGATCAGCGGGGATACCGTTGGGACGCTGCTGGACTGAGGCTCGATGGAGTCCAGCTGGTCTTTCCATCGCAACAACGTTTTGAGTCCGTTGGGGGGAAGCTCAGTGGTTCCGGTCAACTGGCTTTTGCGCCCCTGATTCTGAACGGCAGGCTCACGGTCGATGCACCACGCATAGGCGCTGTTTCGTTGCAAAAAGTGGCTTTGGAGGGGGGTCTGCAGAACACCCGGTTTGAAGCGGATGCCGTTCTGACCCCTCCGCTTGGATCGCTCACCATTAACACCAAGGGCTTGCTGAATGGTCCGTCAAGTGGCCGCGTTGAAGCCAATGGACTTGACGTGAATTGGCTCTTGAATGTGTCTCGACAATTGCGCGGTGAAGATCGTCCCGATGGATTGCCTTTGGGTCGTGTGGATGATCTGGGCACTTTGGTCATTAATACGTTTGGAGGATCGTTAGACGGTCAGCTGAAGGCCCTCAACGAAGCGCGTCAGGCGTTGAGGTTGTATGCCTTAGCTCATCCGGATCAAGGGCCTCAGGTCGAGCGTCTTGAAGGACGGCTTGATGCAGTCGCCACATTGCAGGGACCGCGCTTGACGCAGCTTGTGGCTGATGTTCAAGCCAAAGCGCATCTCTGGACGGATGGTGATGATCAAGCCCAAGCGCTCCAACTGGAACCGGTTGTGGCCACGCTGAAGGGTCCTCTTTTTGGGGGTGCGGGGACCTTCAGCTTCTTGCATCTGCCCTTTTCCTTGCTGGCGTTGATTGCCCCTGTCCCTCCGATGTTGAAGGGAGCTTTAGGGGGCAGGGGGCATTACGACCTCAGCGGTGAATCGCCGCTGATCAGTTCCTCCCTGACCTTGGAGTCCACGACCCTTGGAGATCAGCCCCTGCTTTTCGAGCGTGATTCGTTGGTCATCGAAGATCAAGCCCTTCGGCTTGATTTGGCCCTGAGGTGTGGTCAAAGCGATGAAGTTGTGGCGATCAATGGCGCCATCCCGTTTGATCCTTCCTCTGAGCTCAATCTTCAGGTGGAAAGCCATGGAGATGCCTTGACCCCCCTGGCGGCCTTATCGGGTGGCAGCGTCAAGATTCATTCGGGTCGTTCAGATCTCCGTCTGATGTTGCGGGGATCGCTGAACCAGCCTGTGGCGAATGGCTTTGTGGTGGTGTCGGACGGCAACATCACTCTGGGTGAACAGAGCGTGAGCCGAATTAACGCCTCGATGCTCTTTGATTTCGATCGTGTTGAGCTTCAGCGGCTTGAGGCTCACATGGGGGCGGACGGCATCCTGCGCGGGGCTGGCTCCATTGGTCTGTTGCAAGAGCACAAGGTTGAGAGTCCGCTCACCTTTGCGCTCACGAAGGTCAAAATTCAGCAGGAGATTGCGCGTTATCAGGCCGATGGAACACTGATCGTCAAGGGTGCCCTGGCACGGCCGACGATCGGTGGCGAACTCAGCTTGTCTCATGGATTGATCACGCCGCGATCGGGGGTGTTGGCACGAGCCGGACAAGGTGGCTTGAAAGCTGGGCTCTTACGAGCTAATCAGCTCGGTGCGTCGGACGACACGTTGTCGGAAGTGTCGATGACCAAACTTGTTGAGGAGAAGTGGGATTTCAAGGACCCCCTGGTGTTGATGGGGCCTGGAACACCCTTGCCTTCTTCGCAGGAGCGGCTCAAAAAAATGATGCCGAACCTGCCCGCCTTGCGCTTTCAAAATCTCAGGCTGATTTTGGGTCCAGACTTGGAGGTAAGGATGCCTCCCTTCCTCAGCTTCCGCGGTGGTGGCCAGCTTCTACTCAATGGACCGTTAGATCCATCACTGCAAGCGCGCGGTTTGATTCGACTGGAGGCAGGACGCGTCAGCCTGTTCACCACGTCGTTCATCTTGGATCCAAAGGCATCGAATGTGGCGGTGTTTACCCCTTCCTTGGGGCTCGTCCCCTACGTCGATGTCGCCATGAAGGCACGTGTGTCGGATGGCGTCAGCATCGGAGAGTCCGACCGGGCAACCACCTCCAACGTGTTTGAGACCAATGGACTTGGAGCGTTGTCAATCGGTGGTGGGCAATTGAATCTGGTGCGTATCACTGTGGAAGCAACCGGTCGGGCGGATCGCTTGCTGGGGGAACTCAAGCTGCGTAGTTCTCCCCCGATGGGTGAATCTGAGATTTTGGGATTAATTGGTGGCAACTCACTAACCGGTTTGGCTGGAGGCGGGAGCGCGGCCCTAGCCACGGTTGTTGGCCAGTCGTTGCTGTCGCCTGTAATTGGAACACTCACGGATGCCTTGGGGCAGAGAATGCAGATCGCTCTCTTCCCCACCTACGTCACGCCTGAAGTCAAATCAGAAGAAGAACGCACCTCTGGCCGGGTCCCACCCACCTTCACCGTGGTGACTGAAATTGGTTTGGATGTCAGCGATCGTTTTGATCTGTCCGTGATCGCGGCGCCGAACAACACGGATGTTCCTCCTCAAGCGACGGTGAGCTATCAACTCACCCCCAATACGAATGTGACCGGTTCCATTGATACGAATGGCACTTGGCAAAGCCAATTTCAGCTGTTCTTCCGGTTCTAACGAGTGTATTGAGGTCATAACTGGGATGTGAAGGGACAAACTCCTTTCAATCCAACCTTATTCAAACTTTTAGACGCCGTCGACTCTACTGACGCTCTCAAATCCATACAGATAAAGCCGTCAAGATGTCTATGGATGCTTTGAACGCCTACGAGGCAAAAAGAAGTGATTTTGGCTACAAGCAGAATGTAATTAAAATGACCTATCTGCCGTCAAAAGGTAGTGAATAGTTCTTTTTTCAACCTCCTCATTTTCTATGATGAGGGTTGTACCTCCTTCGTTCCCTTCCGCCTGTTCTTCTGTGTTTCACTTTGGAATGAGCTTTAACTATCCCCTGAATGACGAGGGCAAGGCTGCCTGGTTTGACTTCATTATTGATGATTTCGAGGATTATATAGAAAACTACTGGTCATTTACAAAGGGGATTGATTGCGAAGAGGACTATCCTATTTCTTTCCAAATAGATTATGTTGATAACCAGTTTTTAGATGATTTTATTATAGAAGATAGTTTTCGTTGTGAGCTTGGTGATGAATGCTATTTTGACCAAAGCCTTTCTGACACCTTCTTAATTAAGAACAAATCCTATTCCCTCGATTACGCAGCAAATGTTTCTTCTAGTCAGCGAATTGTAGACAGCACTCCATCCCTGATAGAAATCAAGATGATGTCTCTTTGGTCACAACGCTATCTATCTAAACATTCTTATGAAATAGTTGTTTTCAATAGCTTTGCGCGTGAGGCTAATATTCCATTAGATGACATTATAAAAGGCTCTCTTGCTACCACTAACGCTTGAAGTCAATCTGGTTCGCGTCAGTCATTCAAACTCTCAACGAGAACGACTGCGATCATGATCGTTCTACTCAAACGATGCGGTGGGGTTACTCCAACTTTTCGCTTGCGCAGCGACTGGATAAGACGGGGCAGAGGAGGCGGAGCACGAAGTGCGGAGCGGTTCAACAGGTAGGCGTTGAATGTTTTTCTCAAATCCATCTGCCACTATTTCTCACACATCTGTGCGTCGACGACCGTTGCCTACACAGAAAAAAGACGCCTCGTGTGATGACGAAGCGCCTCGGTGCGCCATCCCGAGCGCCAAGCCTGGTCTATCCCTTCTCAACGCCACTAGATGTGGTGGTTCTTACCAAATGCCTGTGTCCGCCAAGACACCTCAATCGCTGATGCCTAACCTTTTTTCGGCGTAACCATTCCAACTCCCTGTTCAAGCCTTCACTTTGGTTCAGGTGGCTACCCATTCAAGCCTTATTCCAACTTTTTTCTCTCGCTACTGATCCGCTCAAAAGCCAGTCATAGATTGAATTTGACAAATGACTACAACTAAAAGCTTCTTCCGGTTCTAACGATGTCCTCTGATCAGGTGATCGGTATCGATCTGGGTGGTACGGCGATCAAGTTGGCGCGTTTCAATCGTGCTGGAGACGTGCTGGCAGAACTGCAGATTCCGACGCCCCAGCCTCCAGTTCCTGGGGCGGTAACGATGGCCTTGTGCGAAGCGATCGAACAGCTGGATCCAGATCATCTCGCCGCTCTTGTCGGTGTTGGTTTGCCGGGTCCGATGGACGCGAAGGCACGGGTCGCGCGCGTTTGCATCAACCTTTCTGGCTGGGACGACGTCCCCCTAGCGGATTGGTTGGAACCTCGCTTGCAACGTCAAGTCACCCTCGCGAATGACGGAAACTGTGCCGTGGTTGGAGAAGCCTGGCTGGGGGCCGCTAAAGGGTTCGAGGATGTGGTGTTGCTCACCCTTGGTACGGGCGTTGGGGGAGGCGTGCTTTTGGGTGGTGCGTTATTCACGGGCCATAACGGTGCTGCGGCTGAGCCCGGTTTGATTGGTCTTCAGCCGGATGGCCCGCCTTGCAACAGTGGCAATCGGGGATCCTTGGAGCAGTTCGCCAGCATTGCCGCGTTGCGCCGTCTTTGTGATGTCGATCCCAAGGAGTTGAGCACGCGAGCTGACGCGGGTGATCTTGAGGCAAAGGCCATCTGGCAGCAGTACGGAACAACCCTTGGCGTTGGGATCGCGTCGTTGGTTTATGTGTTCACCCCTCAGCGCGTGCTTCTGGGTGGTGGTTTGGCGGCTGCGGCAACTCACTTTCTTCCTGCGGTTCGGAATGAGGTGGAGGCCCGTGTTCAGGCAGTCTCAAGGGAAGGGCTCTCGATTGAGCCCTGTGCTCTTGGCAATGGTGCTGGGCGTCTTGGAGCGGCTCGTTTGGCGTTGCAGCGACTCAGTAGCTGAACCCAGGATGTGAGATGTCTCAATCGAGCTCAATCTCCGCAGACGATGATGGGGAACGTGACGCATGAACGCCGCGATGAACACCGTTCCAGAGCCCTCAGCTGAACTGCTAGCTCGGGCGGGAGCGGTGCGCTTGGCCGCTGTTGAGCTTGGCCAAACCGACAACGGGCAGAGATCGCGCGCCCTTCATTGCATGGCGGATGCTTTGCAGGAGCGCTCGTCCTTGATCGTGGCGGCCAATGGCCAGGATTTGGAGCGCTCTGCGGCAGAAGGGCTCGCTTCAGCACTGATGGCTCGTTTGAAGCTTGATGCCACCAAACTTCAGGCAGCGATTGATGGCGTTCGAAAAGTCGCTTCGCTGCCTGATCCCCTTGGCCTGCGCCAACTCCACCGGGAGCTCGACACTGATTTGGTGTTGGAGCGCATCACGGTTCCCCTTGGTGTTTTAGGTGTCATTTTTGAGGCGCGTCCCGACGCCGTGGTTCAAATTGCGTCTTTGGCCATTCGTTCTGGTAACGGTGCCCTGCTCAAAGGGGGGAGTGAGGCCCGTTGCACCAATGAGGCAGTGATGGATGCCCTCAAAGCAGGCTTGGCTCGAGAAGAGAGCGATGTTTCTCCCGATGCCCTGGCGCTGCTAACAACCCGACAGGAAAGTTTGGGGCTGCTGCGTCTCGATGGGCTTGTGGACCTGATTATTCCTCGGGGAAGCAATGAGTTGGTGCGCTTTATTCAAGACAACACCCGCATCCCTGTGTTGGGCCATGCCGATGGGGTTTGTCATTTGTATGTCGATGCGACTGCTGATGTGAATAAGGCCACCCGCGTAGCTGTGGATAGCAAGACCCAATATCCAGCGGCGTGCAATGCCATCGAAACACTGTTGGTGCACCACAGCATCGCCGCTGCTTTCTTGGCGGAGGCCGTCCCCGCATTTCAAGCGGCAGGGGTCACGCTCCGGGGAGATGCGGCGAGCCAATCCTTGGGGGTGATTCACCCAGCAGCGGAGGAGGACTGGGCGACGGAGTATCTCGATCTCACCCTGTCGGTGCGGGTCGTCGTCGACTTGGCCGCGGCCACTGAACACATCCGCCGGTATGGCTCTCGCCACACCGAGGTCATCCTGACCGAGGACCCTGCCATGGCTGATCGGTTCCTGGCTGCTGTGGATAGTGCTGGGGTGTATCACAACTGTTCCAGCCGATTTGCCGATGGTTTTCGTTACGGGTTTGGAGCAGAAGTTGGCATCAGCACGCAAACATTGCCGCCGCGGGGCCCTGTCGGTCTGGAGGGTTTAGTGACCTACCGCTATCGACTCCGCGGGAATGGTCACATTGCGGCGGATTATGCCGCTGGACGTCGGTCGTTCACCCATCAGGATCTGCCGCTCTGATGGATGCCATCCAGATTCGTGATTTAGAGCTGTGGGCGCATGTGGGTGTGCTTGAGCAGGAACGTCGAGATGGCCAGTGGTTTCGCTTGGATATCCAATTTCAACTGGATCTCAGCGCAGCGGCTGTGGCAGATGACTTGAGTACAAGCCTGGACTACAGCCTGGCAATTCAGGCCTTGCAAAGGCTGGCGCGGGAGATTTGCTGTCTCACGATTGAGCATTTCAGTGAACAGGTGCTCGATCGGTTGCAGGAGCTCTATGGCCCCGTCCCGATTGGGTTGCGCCTCACAAAGTGTTCGGCGCCAGTGCCTGGATTTCGTGGCCTTGTTGCCGTCGAGCGATCGCGTGGTGGTGGCACACCACCAAGGCCATGATTCCCCTCGTTTTGGTCCATGGTCTTTGGGACCGGCCGAGGGTGTTTCATCGATTGATTCAGGCCCTGGATCAACCGCAACGAGACTTGCTGGCGCCGCATCTGCCCCACGGTCTCGGTGATGTGCCCCTACGTGAGTTGGCGCAGCGTTTGGACGAGCAGATCCGCCATCGATTTGGTACCGACACCAACGTGGATCTCTTGGGTTTTTCGATGGGCGGAATCATCGGCCGGATCTGGCTACAGGACTTTGGAGGAGCGGCTCGAACCCGCCGATTTTTCAGTGTGGGAAGTCCTCATCAAGGCACGATTACCGCCCAAGCCATTCCGCGACTGCTATTAGCAGGCGCCGCTGATATGAAAATTGGGAGTCAACTCCTGCACCATTTGCATCGCCGTTCAAATCAGTTGTCGCCTGTGGAGTGTCACAGTTTTTTTTGCCGTTGGGATTTGATGGTGTGTCCCGGATGGAAGGCTGTCCTTCCGGAAGGATCGATTCAAGACATGCCTGTGTGGACGCACCATCAATTGATGTCGCATCCGAATGCCTTGAGAATCATTGGCAAAGCGCTGAAACAGCCCTGATGAACGGTTGCTTTTAGGCGTTCACCAGGCCGGAATGTCGGATTAATGCATCGGTGCTGGCAGGGCGCCCGCGGAAGGCTTCGAACACCTCGGACGGTGAGCGGCTTCCACCAAGGCTAAGAACAGTGTCTCGGAAGAGAGCCCCAGTGGACTGAACCTTCTGTTCATCGTCGAGACCAGCATCCTCAAAGGCCGCGAATGCATCGGCGCTTAAGACCTCAGCCCATTTGTAGGAGTAATACCCAGCCGAGTATCCACCGGCAAAAATGTGGCCAAAGGCGCAGAGAAATTGATCTTCCGGGATGGGTTCCATCACCGTGGTGGTGGTTGCAACGTCCCTGCGTAACGCATCAGGAGTGATGCCAAGTTCAGGAGTCCAGCGGCTGTGAAGGCGAAGATCGCTCAGGGCGAAATGCACTTGGCGAAGGGTTGCCAGCCCAGCGTTAAATGTGCGACTTCTGCGCAGTTTTTGGAATTCTTCCTCAGGTAACGGTTCGTTGGTTTGCCAATGGCGTGCCATACCCATCAAGGTGGCGCGATCAAGGCACCAATTCTCCATGAACTGGCTTGGGAGCTCAACGGCATCCCATTCCACATTGCTGATGCCAGCTGCTTCAGGTTCATCAACCGTGGTGAGCATGTGCTGCAAACCATGGCCGAATTCATGGAAGAGCGTTTCCACTTCCTCGAAGCTCATCAAGCTTGGGGTGTCTCCAACGGGAGGGGTTTGATTGCAAATCAGGTAGGCAACTGGAAGCACACGGCTCCCGTCGGGGTTCGTTCTCCGTCCAAGGCATTCATCCATCCAGGCCCCACCGCGTTTGCTGGCTGGTCGGCTGTAAGGATCGAGATAAAACGAGGCGAGTGGGGTGCCGTCTTGCCGTTGAACGCGGAAGTAACGAACGTCTTGATGCCAGATCGGAGCTTCCCCATCGGCGGCTTCGATCACCACATCAAACAGGCGGTTACAGAGGCCAAAGAGGCCATCAAGAACCTGCGGCAATGGGAACCAGGGACGAAGCGCCTCTTGATCCAAATCAAAACGCTCTTGGCGTAATTTTTCGCTCCAGTACGGGAGATCCCAAGGGGCAAGTTCTTCTGCTTCGGCCGCACCGTGGCGTTGCGCTAAGGCCTTGAGATCGTCGAGCTCTCGTTCGGCAGCAGGAAAAGCGGCAACCCGCAATTCCTCAAGCAACCCCTCGACGGCATCAACATCCTTCGCCATTTTGCTGGCAAGACTTACGTCTGCCCAATGGGCATAGCCCAATCGAGTGGCTTGTTGCCCTCTTAGGGAGAGGATTTCCTCGATCAGTGCACGGTTGTCGTGCTCGCCGCTGCTGGCACGCCCCACATGAGCCCGATACGCCGTTTCGCGCACCGATCGATTGTTGGCATGGGTCAGAAACGGAAGGTACCGGGGCATGTCGAGGCCAAGTAACCAGGGGCCTGCCTCGGCCGTAGCAGCGCTGTCGCCTGCTTCTTTTGCCGCGGATGCAAGGGCCTCAAGGGCCCGTTGAGGAAGCCCGGCGACCTCCTCTCTTGAGGTCAACTTCAGGG
>ERZ802826.677-NODE-677-length-10656-cov-15.1921_pt1 | contig 10656 bp, 9 predicted proteins | sample MGYA00345651_ERZ802826 | MGnify/ENA primary metagenome ERZ802826 (study PRJEB30503, sample SAMEA104212371) | marine metagenome | biome: Westerlies Biome; feature: [SRF] surface water layer (ENVO:00010504) within the epipelagic zone...; material: water...
CATCTTTCTTTCTTCTAACTATTTGTTGCTTTTATACTTTTATTTTAAAAGTCTATGACATATTAGGAAATTAGTTTTAATGGATAAATTTACACTTGGTATACTAGCTTTCCCAGTATTATTTTCTATGCTAGCTCTACGCATACCTATTGGCCTATCTATGTTAATAGTTGGTTGTACTGGAACCATCTTAATTGCTGGTTGGCTCCCAATTTTGTCTCAAGTTAAAACAAGTGCATGGCATTTATTTTCAAATTACTCTTTATCTGTCATACCTCTTTTTTTACTAATGGGAAACTTTGCTGGAAAAGCTGGTATGAGCGAAGCACTATTTAAATTTACAGGCGCTTGCTTAGGTCATCGAAAAGGCGGTGTTGCAATGGCTGCAATAGGTGCATGTGCAGGTTTTGGTGCAATTTGTGGATCTTCTTTAGCTACTGCTGCAACAATGGGTAAAGTAGCTCTTCCTGAACTAAGAAGACTAGGATATTCTGGAGCTCTTAGCACAGGTACATTAGCCGCTGGTGGAACTTTAGGTATATTGATACCTCCATCAGTGATTTTAATAATATATTCTATTTTGACTGAACAAAACATTGCTAAAATGTTTCTAGCAGCTTTTATTCCGGGTATTTTAGCTGCGTTAGGATATATTTTAGCAATTGCATTATACGTAAGGTTTGTGAAAAACTCCGGGCCTACAAAAGATAGAGTTGGTTGGAAAGAAAGATTTTTATTATTTAAAAATATCTGGCAAATCATTTTAATTTTTTTGACTATGATTGGAGGAATATATTTAGGCTGGTTTACCCCAACAGAAGGAGGAGCAATAGGAGCAGGTGGAGCAGGTTTAATTGCCATTTTAAATAAAAACTTTAAGCTTAAAGACTTGGTAGAAGTAATTGAAAGTACAGCAATTACATCAGCTATGATATTTTTAGTGTTATTAGGTGCTGAGTTTTTTAATTCTTTCATAGCTTTAACTCAACTACCAAACCAACTTGGTGAAATAGCATTAGAAAATAATCTTTCTCCTTTTTTAATTGTAGCCTGTATTCTTGTCCTATATCTATTTTTAGGCTGTTTAATGGATAGTTTAGCCATGATACTTTTAACTATTCCTGTGTTTTTCCCGTTAATCATGACACTTGAATTTGGAATGACACCTGAAGAAACAGCAATATGGTTTGGAATATTAACCCTTATAGTTGTTGAAGTTGGTTTGATAACACCACCTGTTGGATTAAATGTTTTTATAATAAATAAAATGGCTGGCGACGTTAGTATTTCAGAGACCTTTAAGGGCGTTTTACCATTTCTAGTAAGTGATATTTTTAGGGTTATTCTTTTATTCTCATTTCCTGGAATTACTTTATTTCTTTTGAATGTTTTTTGAAATGAATGATCAAAATAATAAATATTTGTGGAAAGTAATTCAGTTAACTGGAGATTGTTTGATTAATAAATTACCTGATCACCCTCATCATCCAAGTGGAAGAAATCCATATGCTCATGTGGCATTGAAAGTAAAAAATAATTTTGGATCAAGTTACAAAGATTTACCTGACGAAAAGTTTAATGATGTAATAGAATATCTTAATTTAATTAAAAGGAATGAAGGTTAAGATAATTAAAAGTTACAGAAAAGATTTAACTTTCAACAATAATTCTTCATTAATAGATCGATATTGGTCTCCTAATCTATTTTTATGCCTTCGTGATCCAGGAAGCCTAACACCATCAATTGATAATAATTTTTGAAAAAAATCCTCGCAATGTTTTTCCCAATTAGAACCAGCTATGATTTCTGGATTTAAAGCCATTATAAACTCTCCTCCACTTGGAGGGCCTCCCTCATTGTTATCATTTTCTTGTGCTTCGTAAGAAAAAACATCCCCTGTTAGACCAGCTGCAAATAATTCAACCATCATAGAAATTGCAGAGCCTTTATAACCTCCAAAAGGAAGTAAAACTCCTTTTAAAATTTCTTTTGGGTCATTTGAGGGTTCTCCATTTTCTCCAAGACCAACTCCGTCAGGCAAGTAATGACCATCCCTTGCTGCAATCATTACCTCACCTTTTGCCATTGTTGCCGTTGCCATATCAAAGACAACTGGATCATTATTACTTCTTGGCCAAGCCATTGAAATAGGGTTGGTTCCAAAAAAAGCTTCTTTAGCTCCTGCAGGAGCAACAGATGGCTTAAAAGCTGTACAAGCAAAACCAACTAAATTTTGTTTAGCCAAATATTCTGTTTCTGGCCATAAAGCAGCAAAATGATAGCACCCTTTTATACTTAAAACTGATATACCATTTTTTTTTGCAGCCTTTGCTAACATAGGTAAAGAGTATTCATGAGCAGTAGAAGCAAAACCGTTATTGGCATCACATTTTAGTATTACTGGGGAAACATATTCTATTTTTGGTGAAGCCTGACCATTAACTTTACCTGACTGTAAAGAAGCTACGTAGCCTGGCAATCTAAATAATCCATGAGAAACTGCACCATCTTCTTCTGCTTTGGCTATAGTTCTTGCAAGAGCATTTGCATTTTCTTCGTTGCATCCTTGTTTCTTTAATATATCAGAAACTAAAGCTTTAATTTCGCTAAGAGTGAGCTTTTTATTTTTCATTTTTTTATCTTTCATAATTCGTTTACCTACTCAAATATTTTTAAACAATTTTCAAAAAAGTGGTTTTCTTAAGTCATTATTTAATTTGTTAATTTTTTAAAATTGACTATTACAGTATTATAACTATACCTAGTTATAGTAAATAATATTATTCAGGGGAAAATTAATGAAGTTTATTAAAAGAATTATTGCCGTTTCTTTAATGGTTTTAATGTCAAATTTTTTAGCTAATCTTGTTCTTGCCAGTGTTGATGGACCTAGTGTTTTTTGGAAATTCAGCTTATGGGGAAAAAGAAGAGCCTTTACTGAAGGTGCTGAAACACTTTCAAAAAGATTAAGTGAAGAAACAAATGGAAAATTTCAATTAAAAATTTTTTATGGTGGTCAGTTATCAAAATCCAAAGAGAATTTAGATGGTTTAAAAGCTAATTCATTTGAAATGGCTGCATTTTGTAACTTTTATCATCCAGGAAAAAATGCCGGTTTAATGGTTTTAACAATGCCTTTTTTACCAATGGGAGACTTTGATAAAGATGCTAAAATCCGACAAGCAGTTTATGATCACCCTATAGTTTCTGGACAATTAGCTAAATGGAACGCTATGTTGTATATGACTTCTAATCTGCCACAATATGAATTCCTAGGTAAAGGTAAAGCACCAACAAGCCTCTCAGATTTTAAAGGTATGAGAGTTAGAGCTGGTGGTGGTGTTGGTAAAGCAATGGAAAAGCTTGGAGCTATAAGACAAACTGTTCCTGCAAGTGAAGTTTATACTTTAATTTCAAGAGGTGCAGTTGATGCAGTCTCTTTTCCATATACATATGCCCACGCTGCTTATAAAATACATGAAGTTGCAGAATGGTATACAGCAAACTTATCACCGGGTACATCTGACTGCCCATATGTTATAAATAAAACTTCATATGGAAAATTACCAAAACAATATCAAAAGCTTCTTCAAGACCTAAAACCTGATGCCTTAGCGTCTATGAAGGCTGCTTACAAGAAAGCTGATGACAAAAATTTACCAATGTTTAAATCAAAGCTTAAAGAGATAAAGTATGATGAAAAAACTTTATCTGAGTTTAGAAAAACAGCAGGTAAACCTGTATGGGATGCCTGGGTGGATGCAAATAAAGATAAATTTGATGCTCAAGCTCTTTTAGATTTAATATTTGAAACAGCTAAAAAATAACTTTTTTCATGCACTTCTTAATTTAAGAAGTGCATGTTAATTTTTTCAAAATCATGAATTTGTTGTCCAAACTAAATAAGTATTTATCAGTTATTGAAGATAACCTTATCAAAATTTCTGGTATCTCTTTATTCATAGTTATGATTTTAACTTCATTTCAAATACTATCTCGTGTTGCTGGGTATCCTTGGCCAGGTTATTTAGAGTTATCTGAGTTATCAATTGCCATATTTGCATTTCTAGGTGTCGCTTATGCACAAAGACTTGATACTCACATTAGAATGGAATTACTAGTTGGAAACATAAGTGGTAAACCAAAATGGTTGCTTGAACTAGTTTCAACAATACTTTCACTTACAGTTGTAGTGATTTTAATATATTTTAGTTTATTATTCGCAATTGATGCTTATATAATTGGCGACACAACATATGATTATCTTTATCCTACTTGGCCTGCAAAAATATTAGTTCCTATCGCTTTTTTTATATGGGCTCTAAGACTCATTCTGGAAATATTTGGGTTTCTGAGAATGACTATTTATTCTGATGTTGAGCCAATAGCTATTCCCATTATGAAAACCCCAGAAGAACTTGCTAATGAAGAAATTAGAGCAATTAAGGATTAGGTATGTTTGAAAAACTTTTATCCGGGCAACCATCAGGAATATTTGGCATAGGATACGATGATCCAACTACGGTTGGCATAATATGCACTATTATTTTATTGATTATGGTGGTTTCAGGGGTAAGAGTCGTTTTTGCTGCAAGTATTGCAGGAATAATAGGCCTCGTAGAATTAATAGGTGTAGGACCAGCATTAGGTAATATTGGTGCAATTCCATACTCTAAATCTGTAACTTTTGTTTTGGGTTTGTTACCAATATTCATTTTAATAGGTTTTTTAGCTTATCAAGCTGGAATGACAAGGCAGCTTTATGAAGCTGCAAAAGCATGGATTGGCTTTGTACCGGGAGGTCTAGCAGTGGCTACAGTATTTGCCACAGCTGGTTTTGCTGCTGTATCCGGAGCTTCTACTGCTACAGCTGCTGTTTTTTCTAGAGTTGCAATTCCGGAGATGTTGAAAGAAGGTTATGATAAAAAATTAGCAGCTGGAGTTGTTGCCGCAGGTGGTACTCTAGCATCACTAATTCCTCCGTCTGCAATATTAATCATTTATGCAATTATTGTAGAAGAATCAGTTGGCGCACTTCTTTTAGCTGGTTTTTTACCCGGAATTTTCTCCGCCATTGTTTATGGAGGAATAATAATAATTTGGGCAAAAATGAATCCTGATTTGGGTCCTCCAGGCAGAAGATATAGTTTTAATGAAAAAATGAAGGCTTTACCTGGCATAATACCTATTGCAATAGTCATTACTGTTATAATTAGTGCTATTTATGCTGGTTGGGCAACACCAACTGAAGCTGGAGCATTAGGAGCATTTGTTGTTTTAATAATAGCTATAATGAGAGGGTTAAAACTTCAGGCTCTCAATTTTGCTTTAATTGAAACAGCTAAGCTAGTAGCAATGATATTTTCTATTATTTGGGGTGTATTAATATTTGTAAGATTTCTTGGTTTTTCAGGTTTACCTGAAACATTTGCAAACTGGATTATTTCTCTACCATTTGATCCTTACACTGTTTTAATTTTAATTTTACTTGGATATGTCATACTTGGAATGTTTATAGACGCTATAGGTCTGTTGTTACTTACTTTGCCTGTTGTTTACCCAGCTATAATTCTTCTAAATGGTGGACCAGATGTTACAGCTGATCAAAGCCCTTTTGGAATGACATTTAATCAAGTAAGTGTATGGTTTGGCATTATTGTAGTGAAAATGGCTGAGGTATGTCTTATAACACCACCTATTGGACTTAATTGCTTTGTAGTGGCAGGAGTTAGAAAAGACATTCCTGTTACAGACGTATTCAAAGGCGTGACTTTATTTTTTATAGCAGATATTTTGACAATTCTCGTTTTGATAATGTTTCCCCAAATCATTACGTGGTTACCTGATTTAATGATGTCATGAATTTAGTTAATTAACTCAGCTAAACTTACTAATCTTGATTTCATGTTTTCATAGTATGAAATTGGACAAATTATAGTGTATTTGTTAAATTGACTTTCACATAAAATAAAACAATTAATTTTATTTATCGAAGCTCTGATTGCTTTTGCTTGAATAAATTCTTCTAAATTAACACTTATTAATTTCTCAAAAATTGATTTACTTGTTTTACCCTTTATTTGAATTGATATCCATCCACCAGTTTGATCTGTAATAGATGCTGTGGAACTAAAAACAGAGTTTAAATCTTTTGGATTGACATCTCCTACTATAAAAAAACTATTTGTTCTAACCCAGAAGGACATATATTTTTTATTAAAACGTAACTCAGAGATTTTTGGTGGTTCAAATAAAAAATAATTTTTGAATAAAGTTTTAAATTTTTTTGGCTCTTCTCTATTTTGGTTTAAGGAAACAATATTTTTAGAGTTATCTATAGTAATCTGTAAATCATTTTTAGAGAATATACTTTCAGATTTAAAATTTATTGGTTCAAGCAGTTGTTTGTTATTCACGTAATCTATCTCCATTGGGATCAACAAAAATAGGATTACATACTTCTGCTATAACTTCTGTTTTTAAAATAGGATTACTTGCTTTTAAGTAATCTCCGTGTCGACTATTTCCATTTTTTAAAAAACCAAGTGCAATGCTACTTTTTAAAGTAGGTGAATAACAAGATGAAGTAATGTAACCTAAATCATTTATAGGAGTGATTGTATCACTTGAATTGAATAAATGAGAACCAGATACTAGTTGATGGTTAGCTTTAAGAGGCTTCAAACCAACTAACCTTAATCCGTCTAAAGTATTCAAGCCTTCTCTTTTTGATAGAACCATGCCAATGCTATCCTTTTTATTGGATACCATTTTGCCCATATTTAAATTTTGAGCAGAGATTGTGCCATTTAATTCTGCTCCAGCAGCATGTCCTTTTTCAATTCTCATAACTCCAAGTGCTTCTGTACCATAAGGAATTATATTTTCATCTTTTCCTATTTCCATAAGATACGACACTAATGATGATGCATATTGTGTTGGGATAGATAACTCATATGCTAATTCACCTGAAAATGAAATTCTAAATAGCCTTGCTAAAACACCTCCACAAATTGTTATTTCTTTACAAGCCATAAAAGGGAAATTTTTGTTAGAAACATCAAATTGCTTATCAACTATTTTAGAAATTATTTTTCTGGATTTTGGACCAGCAATTGCTATTTGTGCCCAAGCATCTGTTGTTGAAATTAGATGGACGTCCATCTCTGGCCACAGACATTGATGGCAAAATTCTAGGTGTCTATATACACTTTCTGCATTGACAGTTGTAGTTGTCATGATGAAATGATTTTCACTCATTCTAGCTGTTGTTCCATCATCCATGACAATACCGTCTTCTCTAAGCATTAAACCATATCTAACTTTGCCAACTGGTAATTTTGCAAATCCATTACAGTAGACTTTATTTACAAATTCTAGGGCATCCTTTCCTTGAATATCAATTTTTCCTAAGGTTGAAACATCACAAAATCCAACTGAATTTCTGACAGAATTGACCTCTCGATCAACACTCATTCTCCAGTGATATTCATTTTTTTGAGAATACCATTCAGCTCTTAGCCATAATCCTGTTTCTGTAAAACTAGCGCCATTATCTCTAGCCCAATTATGAGTTGGAGTTAATCTTGTTGGCTTAAAATTTTTACCAATTGACGAACCAACTAAAGCCTCTATGGATAATGGAATGTAAGGTGGTCTAAATACCGTAGTTCCTACATCTGGTATAGACTTATTTGATAATGAGGCTAAAATAGCTAACCCGGTAACATTAGAAGTTTTACCTTGATCTGTCCCCATTCCTAAAGTTGTGTATCTCTTTAAATGCTCTACTGATCTAAAGTTTTCAGCATAAGCCATTTCAATATCTTTTACAGTCACGTCATTTTGTAAATCTACCCATTTTCTTTGAGAACCAATCTTTACAAACCAAAAAGGATCTATTTCAAAAGATTGCTCTTTAATTTTTGGGAGGCTATATTTTTTGGGTTTCATCTCTAAATCTGAAAGTATTTCTAATACTTGTTTTTCAGCGTCAAGGATACACTCATTTAATGAAAACTTTCCATTTGCTGAGCCTACAGCTTTTAAATGTGTTGAGACATTCGTTTTACCAGCAACAAATGCATATATCTTTTCATTCCATTCAGGTCTTACCCCAGTATGACAACTTAAATGAATATTTGGGTTCCAACCTCCTGAAACACCAAGATAGTCACATTTTAAATGTGTAAGTTCTCCTACTTTATTAACTATATCAACACCTTTAAGATATAACTTACCTTTAGCACTGACTATTTGAGAGCTTTTAAAAACTTTTATTTTAGGATCAAAAATTCTAGGATTATCTCTTGTATCAACAACACCAATTAAATTTATTCCATTCGAAATTAAGTCCAAAGCCGTTACATAAGTATCGTCATTATTTGTAAATAATAAAACTTTATCAAAATTATTTACCCCCCATCTATTTAGATAACTACGAATAGAACCTGATAACATAATTCCTGGTAAATCATTATTTTGAAAAGGAATTAGCCTTTCAAGTGAGCCTGAACACAGCAAAGCTTTCTTAGACACTATTTTCCAAAATATTTGTTCTATTTTACTTTCTTTTAATTTTTGGATTGCTCCAAAGACACCATGATCAAACATCCCTATAACAGAGGTATTTTCTATACATCTAACGTTTGATAGTTTTCTAATTTCCTTTAAAATAGATTGAACCCACGCTTGTGGTGACATATTAGAAATTTTGAAAATTTCATTGTTGAGACTACCACCAAAGACATAATCTTCTTCAACTATTATAACTTTAATTCCCGACAAACCTGCAATATAAGCAGAAATTAGTCCTGAGGGACCTGAGCCAATAATGAGAAGATCGCAATATAAAAAACCTTTTTCTGAATTTTTATTATTTTTATTTTTTGATAACTTTCCTAAGCCAGCAGCTTTTCTAATGACTGGTTCGTAGACCTTTTCCCAAAAAAAAGACGGCCACATGAAAGTTTTATAATAGAATCCAGCACCAATAAATTTTGAAAATTTATCATTTATTGACATAAGATCGTATTTTAAGGAAGGCCAGCAATTTTGACTTTTAGCCACTAATCCTTCATATAATTCTACTGTAGTAGCTTTGCTATTGGGTTCATTATAATCATCATGTATAATTTCAACTAAGGCATTTGGTTCATGAGAACCCGATGTAAAAATTCCCCTTGGTCTGTGATACTTAAATGATCTAGCAATTAATTTAACATCATTAGCTAATAGAGCTGATGCCAGGGTATCGCCCTGAAAACCTTCGTATTTTTTCCCATTAAATACAAAACTTAATTTTTTATTTGTATTGATCAGACTAGATTTAGTTCTTGTTGGTCTAGTCATTAGACTTTCCCATATTTTTTTTAAATTCAGTAGCTAATTCAACTTTAAAAATTTCGTGAGTTACAGTATTTCTTGAAATCACGAGCCAACTTCTATCTCCTTGTTGATGAAACCAAAGTTCTTTATGCATTCCGGCAACATTTTCTCTGAGATATAGGTATTTGTAAAAATTATCTTCTGATTTTTCTTCATCCCAGTTAGGTCTATTCAATAGTGACGCATCACCCAAATAGATGAATTCACTAGCATCCCTTGGACCTAATAATGGGTGATCAATAATCATTAGTTTCTACTTTAATGTAAATTTGGTTGGGCTCCTTGACCTTTTTCGTCAATCATATAGCCATTTTTAAATCTATCTAATTGAAAGTTTTCAGATAATGAATGAGAATAACCTTTTGCAAGTAGATGGGCAAAACACCAGCCAGATGCTGGGGTTGCTTTAAAACCTCCATAACACCAACCCGCATTTAAATATAATCCTTTAATGTGAGTTTTATCTATAATTGGAGAACCATCCATACTCATATCCATAATACCTCCCCACATTCTTAAAAGTCTTGCCTTACCTATGGTAGGCATTAATGCTAAACCACCCTCACAAACATCTTCTAACATATCCATCCCTCCTCTTTGCGCATAAGAGTTATATCCATCAATATCACCCCCAAAAACTAAGCCACCTTTATCAGATTGTGATATATAAAAGTGCCCTGCTCCAAAAGTAATGACGCCTGGAATAAAAGGCTTTAAACTTTCACTTACGAATGCTTGTAAAACATGGCTTTCTAATGGAAGGTTCATATTAGCTTTAGACATTAATACACTTGACGATCCAGCTACAGCACAACCAATTTTATTGGCTAAAATATCACCCTTATTAGTCTCTACACCAATGCAGGTTCCAGATTTGATTTTGAACCCTGTAACTTCACAATTTTGTATGATATCAACACCTAATTCGTCTGCAGCATGAGCGTAACCCCATGCAACAGCGTCATGGCGGACTGAACCACCTCTTTTTTGGAAAAGGCCTCCCTTAATTGGAAACCTCGCGTTGTCATAATCTAAAAAAGGATACATTGATTTTATTTTATCAACATCAAACAGCTCTGCATCTGCTCCATTAATTATCATAGAGTTACCTCGTCTTACAAAAGAGTCCCTTTGCGCATCAGAATGAAAAATATTCAAAACTCCTCTTTGACTAACCATTGCATTATAGTTAATTTGATTTTCAAGTGTTTCCCATAATTTTAAGGAAAATTCGTAAAAGGCTTCATTTTCATTTAGTAGATAGTTTG
>ERZ802826.679-NODE-679-length-10639-cov-9.67262_pt1 | contig 10639 bp, 16 predicted proteins | sample MGYA00345651_ERZ802826 | MGnify/ENA primary metagenome ERZ802826 (study PRJEB30503, sample SAMEA104212371) | marine metagenome | biome: Westerlies Biome; feature: [SRF] surface water layer (ENVO:00010504) within the epipelagic zone...; material: water...
ATTTGTAGCTCATTAACCTTATTTGCGAGATCCTGGTAAAGTCTATCTTGTTGCTCTTGTAAATTTGAAATCTTATTATTCAATTGTTGATTTTCCTCTGTAAGTTGTTGCATTTGTAACCTTATCATTTCTAATTTTTCGTACATCCTCATCAAAACTTCATTATCTACTGAGTTTGCGCTTACCGATATTGAATACAAGATAACTAAGAAAAATATTTTTTTTGTCACTCTACTTACCTGTGTTACTGAAAATAATTTCTACCCTTCTATTTAGCGAGTGCGTATCTTCGTTAGTACCTAATACTGCAGGATTTTCTTCGCCATAACTGACAACTTCTATAGAGTTTTTTGAAACTCCATTTATCAACATAATCTCTTTTATAGTCTCAGCTCTTTTTTCTCCTAATGCCAAATTATAAGCTCTAGAACCTCTTTCGTCAGCATGCCCTTCTATTCTTAAAGTTGCATTTTGATATTTACGCATATACTCTGAGTATTTCTTAATAATTTTTTTATCTTCTGACTCGTCTACGGTATATTTATCATACTCAAAATAAATTATATTATTGCCTAACGTATAACCTTTATTTTCTATAAGGTCTAGATTTATGCTTTCAGCAGATGTAACCTTATCGACTGAACCCTCATCAGATTTTGTTAACATAGGTTCTGTTGTAACTATAACATCAGGGTCTTTCTGACTAAGAGTACTACATCCTGCAGCCAGGATAATTATAGGTAACACAACAATATTTCTTAAATGCTTTTTAATCACAATACACTCCAAAAATTAATATTTTAATGAGACCATATTGGTTCTCTTACGTTTTCACCGCTAAGCTCAATTTCTTTTCTTATTCTACCATCATTACTGGTAGCAACAAGAATACCTTTATGAAGTTTTTTTGACGCAAACAAAATCATTTTATTGTTTGGTGCGAAACTAGGAGCCTCATCTAATTTTCCATTTGAAACTACCTTTAGATATTTATCTTTTAGTGAATAAACTGCAATTTTATGACCATTTCCAGCATTATGAACGAGAGACAGATACTGGCCATCTGAAGATACATTTGCATCTGCGTTATATGAGCCATCAAATGTTATTCTTTTTGCTTTACCTTTATTTATAGATTTTTTATAAATATGAGGCTTGCCATTTCTATCAGAAGTGAAAAATATTGTTTTTCCATCAGGATGCCATTCTACTTCAGTATCTATTCCAATACTATTAGTTATTCTTTTGTTTGATTTTTTAAAAAAATCATACACAAAAATTTCTAAATTACCATTTACAGAAGTGGTGTAAGCCATATATTTTTCATCAGGTGACCAGGCAGGAGCGCTTGAAGATTTAGTAATATTAGGGAGTTTTACTCTGTCGCCAGTAGCTAATGTTTGAATAAAAATCTCAGGCCTATGATTTTCAAATGAGACATAAGCTATTTTATCGTTATTTGGAGACCATGTTGGCGACATTAATTGCTTGGACGATTTGTATATGGCTACAGAATTGTAACCATCAATATCTGAAACATGTAATTTATAAATTTTTCTACCTTTGGTTATATCGCTACTTATATAAGCAATTTTAGTGTCAAACACTCCTTCTATGCCAGTAATTTTCTCAAAAATCACATTACTTATTTTGTGAGATATTTTTCTTATATCACTATTTTTTTTTAAACTTATTTTATATGAAAAAAGCATACTTTTTTTAATGACATTATGGAGGTCAAATTTTATATACTCTTTTTGATTTTCTAAGAGAATGTTCGCTTTTAAGAAATAATTTGTTCCTGCAAGAGCCCACAAAGCATATTGAGTATTTTTATTAGCTATATTATTTTTAACATTTGCTGAATCTAATACATTAAAATAACCACTACCATATAAATCATTTTCGATAATAGCTCGAAACTTATTGGGTAAATAATTTTTGGAACTTCCATTTACACTTATCATAATTGGCAGAGCACCAATTTTAGCTCTATCAATTTTTATTGTTAATTCTGATTGAGCATTAGAATACAGTATTAAGTTAATAACTATTATAAAAATAATTTTTTTCATCTAGTTTGGCTCCTCAAATTGCAGCACAATATTTTCTTGAAAAACTTCAATATCAGGTGCAACTGGCAGAGGACTTGATTTCCATACAGCATTTACAAGAGAATCAATGTATATACTATCACCTTTACACCCATGTATCGTAACACTAGTAACCTTACCACTAGGTAATTGATTAACTATTGCGGTACAAATTTTATCATGTTTTGTATTATGAGGTATTAACCAATTATTTTCTATTTTAGCCTTAATAGTAAGAATATACCTTTGTTCTGAATCAGTAAGTTGTGCATTCCTGATATTTTGTAACTTTATCAAGGACTCTATTCTTTCAATTTCTAAAAGTTATTTTTCTAATTTATTGATTTCATAATTAGCTAACTCCTTTAATTCATCCTGTTTAAGCTTCTCCAGCTCATTTTGCTTTTTTTCTTCAGCAAGTTTTTTCTTTTTTTCTTCAGCAAGTTTTTTCTTTTTTAAAGCTTCAAGTTTTTTCTTTTTTTCTTCAGCAAGTTTTTTCTTTTTTAAAGCTTCAAGTTTTTTTCTTTTTCTCTCAATCTCTTCTAAACTAATACTTTTAAGATTTACAAATTTAGCATTATTCTCTAATTTAAAATTTTTAGAATCTTTTTCAATAATTTTTGATAAATTAACATCCAAAAGAACTATCACAATTAAATGCGCTAAAAATACTTTCAAAAAAATTGAATATTTTTTTTTACTATTTTTATTCATTTACTGGTAATGTTATCAAACCAATATTTTCAACACCGCCTTTATTTAGTATAGATATAATTTTAATTATTTTTTCATATTCAATATTTTTATCCCCTTTCACATATACCTTATCTATTTTTTTATTTTTATAGATTGATATTATTGTGTCAGACAAATCCTTTTCATCAACTTGTTCATTAAAATTATCTTCTTGAATAACTCTTATGATTCCTTTTGAATTAACTTCTACTATTAAAGGCTCTTGGAATTTACTTATATCAACCTCGTTTGCTTCTGTTGTAGGTAAATCTACATCGAGACCTTGATATAAAAGCGGAGTTGTTATCATGAATACTAAAAGCAAAACAAGCATTACATCTATGTATGGAACAATATTAATTTCTGCTAATAATTTTCTTTTGTTACGATATCTCATTAAGCTCTATATTAATTTAGATGAGTTATTGTCTTCTTTTTTTTCTGGTATGTGAGTTCTCTGTAAAAGCTCAGTAAGTTCTTCAGAAAAATTTTCATATCTAAGAATAATTCGTGCAATATCTCTATTAAACTTATTATATGCTATTACTGCAGGTATAGCTGCTATTAGTCCTAATGCTGTAGCTATTAAAGCTTCCGAAATACCTGGTGCAACTGTAGCTATAGTGGTTTGTGATGTTTGACTAAGAGATTGAAAAGAATTCATAATACCCCAAACTGTTCCAAGTAATCCAATGTATGGGCTAACAGAAGCAATAGTTGCAAGTGTTTGTAAATCAGATTCCAGTAATTCATTTTCTGATGCTATCGCAACTTGCATAGCTCTTAATGAAGTTTGAGGAATGGATTCAGGAGTTATTTGTTTCTCATCACCATGAAGTCTTTCGTATCTATTCCAGCCTACGTAAAAAATTTGCTCAATTGGAGATTTCTGCCTTTTGTCTTTCATCTGCATATAATATTTTTGCAGATGTATATTAGACCAGAATTTTTGATTAAATTTTACTGTGCTGTTTAAGATCTCATTTAATTCTTTCCTTTTAATAAATATAATTACCCAACTCCAAATTGATAAGCCAATAAGAGTAATCATAACAACTTGGACTAAAAAACTCGCATTAAGTGCTAAATGTAAAAGGCCATTCATTGTCTCTCCGTAATACTTTGTAGAATTATATTTGGTATAGGCGTTATTTTAGAATCTTTATCTATGGCAACAATTTTACACTTAGACTTAATTATATCAATATTTTGATTGTCATATTTTCTATATATTCTTTGCTCAAATTCTATAGAAGCTTTTTTTAAATTTATAACTTTAGTTTCTACTTTTAAGATATCATCAAGGTATGATGGATTTAAATACTCCATAGAGACGCTATGCACGATAAATTTAATACCAGAATCTTTATATATTTTTGTTTGAGACACGCCAAGCTCTCTTAAGAACTCTGTCCTGCATCTTTCTGTATATTTAAAATAATTGGCGTAATAGACTATTCCGCCAGAATCAGTGTCTTCGTAATAAACCCTAATATCAATTTTTTTTGAAAACATTATTTTAAATTAAAATTCGCCCTTAATATAATCATCTAATGACATTACTACTAACACTGGTTTTCTATCTTGCTTTATAAAGAGTATATCAGCATCATCTTGTTCTTTTGCATCATATATTAATTTAAAACCCCCAGCACGGCTTTTACATTCACCAAGCAATTCTTTTGATGATTCTGTTCTTTTAAGTAAAACATCTCCTTTAAAGCCCTCTTGCAAGCCAGACAGCGGAATTCTTTTTGCATCATAAAAACCAGATTCTTTTAGTGTATTAACAACTTCTCTCTCAAAACGCTTACCTTTATCTCTTTGCATTTTTGACATTATTAAGATCCCCGGTTTGTTAAATATCTTTTAATTCTACTTTAATTTAAATCTTCTGTGTATTCGGCATTTGTATAAACATTTTGGACGTCATCTAATTCTTCTAAGGAATCAATAAATTTTATAAATGATTCGGTAGAATCTGCATCAAGCTGAATCTTTGTATCAGCATGCATCTCTAACTCTGCATTATCGAATACAAAATCATTGTCTTTTAGAACTTCAGCAATATTTAAATAATCTACCTTATCTGTATGAATTTCAACATAATTTTCTTCATGAATTACATCTTCGGCATTGTTTTCAATTGCAAGCTCCATGATTTCATCAGCTTTATCAGTTTCCTGAAATGAAATTACGCCTATTTTTTTAAATAAATAAGAAACAGATCCTGAGCTTCCAAGATTGCCTGAATACTTTGAAAAGGCGTGTCTTACTTCAGCCACAGTTCTATTCTTATTATCTGTAACACATTCTACTATTATCGCTACACCAGACGAACTGTACCCTTCATAAATTAGTTCCTCGTAATTTACACCCTCAAGATTACCAGTACCTCTATTAATAGCTTTCTCAACAGTTTCTTTGTTCATATTTCCAGAAAATGCTTTATCTAAAGCCAGCCTTAGTCTTGGGTTTGAGTTAGCATCACCACCGCCTTCTCTTGCTGCAACTGTTATTTCCTTAATAAGTTTTGTGAATAATTTACCTCGCTTATTATCTTGCCTTTTTTTCCTATGCTGTATATTTGCCCATTTACTATGTCCCGCCATATAACACCTTCTTTTTCATAATTTAAATTAAATCAAATATAGCTTGTCTATTTGTATGTGAAAAAACTTTTTCAGCTGCTTTTACTCTTGGAACCCACTCGTATGAAACATGTTCATCCTTATCAAGTTTAATATCCTTTGTGCAATCTAACTCTAACATAAATACATGTTCTGTATTATGAGTTACACCTTTATTATATTTATGCTTCCACATATCATAGATTTCGAAAACATAATTTTTATTGCAATCAATTAAATTATCACTATTTAAACCTGTTTCTTCAAATACTTCTCTTTTTGCAGCTTCGACAGGTGTTTCGTTTTCATTTAAGCTTCCTGTTACTGATTGCCACAATTCTTTATTATTTTTTTTCTTTAAAATTAATATATCTTTATTCTTTGTATATATTAAAACTAATACAGATATTGGTATCTTTTTCATTTTTTTGAATCTTTATGTTTAAATTTTAAGCCAAGATCATTCATCTGCTCTTTATTAATATTAGCAGGAGCACCTGTTAACGAGCATGAGGCTGTTTGAGTTTTAGGAAACGCTATAACTTCTCTAATTGATTTAGATTTAGTTAATAACATTAATATTCTATCAAGGCCAAAAGCAATACCACCATGTGGTGGGCAACCATATTTCATAGAATCAATAAAAAAACCAAACTGACTTTCTATTTCTTTGTTATCTAGCCCTAGAACATTAAAAATTAAATTCTGTACATCAATATTATTAACTCTTAATGAGCCTCCACCTAGTTCTGTTCCATTCAAAACTAAATCATAAGAATTTGACAGCAGTGACTCAGGCATTTCAATAATATCTTCAATTTTATTAAAGATAGGCATTGTAAATGGATGATGTAAGCATTTCCATTTTTTAGTTTCTAAATCATTTTCAAACATTGGAAAATCAGTTACCCATACAAACTTCCATTCATCATTCACAAGATTTTTATCTTCAGCAATCTTGCATCTTAGAGTTCCTAAGATACTATTAACTAAACTATCTAAGCCTGCGCTAAAAAATATTATGTCCCCATTAGAGGCACCAAGATCTTTTAATATTTTTTCTATAGTTTGACCGTCTAGAAACTTTACGATAGGTGATTGAAGGCCATTTTCAATATCATTAACATCATTGCATTTTATGTAAGCCAGTCCCTGTGAACCCTTAGATATAGCAATATCAGTATATGTATCAATATCTTTTCTTGATAATTTTGCATCAGAAGGCACGCAAAGTGCGCTTACTTTTTGACCATTTTCTGCTGCTGGTTTTGAGAAAACTTTAAATTCGCAATCTTTAACCAGACTGCTAATGTTTTTTATTTCAAATGGTATTCTCATGTCAGGTCTATCAGAACCAAATCTATCCATTGACTCAGAATAAGTAATTTTCTTAATAGGAAGATCAATATTAACTTTTAATATATCCTTAAAAATTTTAACAAATAGTTTTTCAATTAACGCCATTATATTTTCTTGATCAGTAAAAGACATTTCAATATCCAACTGAGTAAATTCAGGTTGTCTATCTGCTCTTAGGTCCTCATCACGAAAACATTTTGCTATTTGATAATATTTTTCATACCCTGACATCATTAACATTTGCTTAAATAATTGTGGTGATTGAGGCAATGCATAAAATTGACCTTGATTAACTCTGCTTGGAACTAAATAATCTCTCGCTCCCTCTGGCGTTGCTTTTGTTAATATAGGAGTCTCTATCTCCAAAAAATCTAACTCAGACAAATAATTTCTTATAATTTTAACAACATCACTTCTAATAATTAAATTATTTTGCATTTTATTACTTTTTAAATCGTGAACTCGATATTTTAATCTATTATCTTCATTAACTTCATCTACAAACTGAAATGGTGGTGTATCAGCTTTTGATAAAAGATCTATTTTAGAAGTTACAATTTCAACTTTTCCAGAATCAATTTTTATGTTTTCAGATCCAGAAGGTCTTAGTCTAGGTTTTCCTGTAACAGAAATTATAAATTCACTTCTTACTGATTCTGCTATTTTAAATAAATTTTTATCATCGGGATTAACCACAATTTGAACTAAGCCTTTAATATCTCTTAGATCTATAAATATCACTCCTCCATGATCTCTAATTTTATTTACCCAGCCACAAACTTGAACATCTTTATCAATTTGCGATTCATTTATTTGATTACAATAATATGTTCTCATTACTTCATTTCCAAATTTAATTTATCATTTACTTTAATCATTCCTGATTCAACAACAATTGCTGTTATACCACCCATTCCTTGCATTGCGTCTAATACTCTTTTGCCAAGTAAGTTCTCAATTTTTTTACAAGGTTTACAATCTCCTGTTCCAAAAAATTTTGCATCACCTATGCTGAAATATTTACCTTTAAGGTTTTGAATATTGTACTTAGAGATTAGCAAATTTCTTTTAAAATAGTATTGAATTTTATTTATTTTATCTAAATTATCTTCTTGTGCTAGCGACAAGATAACAGAGATATGCTCCATTTGCATTAAAGTTACTTGTCTTTTTTTTGAACTTTTAAGTGTTATTTTATCGCCTTCTAGTCCTAGCTCTTCTATGGCAAAAACTGAGTTGATACTTCTTACGTTACCCTTAGATTCTCTAACACCTATCCATTCAAGCTTTCCAGCTATATTATGATTATCGTTCATTACAAGTTATTTTTAATAAACTTGATATTATTCATATAAGGTCTAAGAATTTCAGGAATTTCTACCTCACCATCATTATTTTGATAATTCTCAATTATAGCAGCAAGCGTTCTACCAACTGCCAAACCAGAACCATTTAGTGTATGAATGTATTTTTTTTTCTTTGAAGCCTTATCTTTATATTTAACATTTAGTCTTCTAGACTGAAAATCTTTAAAGTTACTGCAGGATGAAATTTCTCTGTAGGCATGCTGAGAAGGCATCCAAACCTCAAGATCATATGTTATTGATGATGAAAAGCCAGTATCACCAGAGCACAATAAAACTTTTCTATATGGAAGATTTAACAACTCTAAAATTTTTTCAGCATGACCAACCAATGCTTCTAAAGATTCCTCCGAATGATTAGGATTAACAGCATTAACTAACTCAACTTTTTCAAATTGGTGCTGTCTTATTAAACCTTTTGTATCTTTTCCGTAAGAACCTGCTTCTGATCTAAAGCAGTATGACAAAGCTGTATAATGTATAGGTAATTCATCTTCTGATAAAATAACATCTCTAAATATATTTGTTAAGGGAACTTCAGCTGTTGGAATTAAAAAAAAGTTTTCTTTATTTTTAATTTCAAAGAGATCATCTTTAAACTTTGGTAGTTGACCAGTTCCTAAAAGCGATTCGGAATTTACAATTAGAGGAACATTTACTTCTGTATAGCCATGATTATTTATATGCTCATTAATCATAAAAGATCCTAGTGCTCTATGAAGTCTAGCTAAATTACCGAAAAGTAAGCTGAACCTTGAACTAGAAATTTTTGCAGCGATTTCTTGATTATATAAATTTAATGATTTTCCAATATCACTGTGATCTCTATAATTATCATTAGTACTTTTCTCTAGATTTTCGTCGTTAGAATATTTAATGATTTTATTATTGCTTTCTGATTTTCCAGTTGGCACTAAATCATCCAAAACATTAGGTATACTTAATAAAAAATTTTTGAACTCAACTTCTGCTGAAGCTAGTTCAGTATGTTTATACTCTAATTCATCATTAATAACCTCAACTTTTTTTACAAGATTATTAACATCACTATTTTTTGATTTAAGAATACCTATTTCTTTAGAAATCTCATTCTTTTTATTTTTTAAATTTTCTGTTTCAGCAATAATGTCTTTTCTGTTTTTATCTACTAATAAGAAGCTATCTTTATCAAGCGTAAAACCTCTTTTTTTTAAATTATCACTTATTTGGTCTATATTTTCTCTAAGTATTCTAGGGTCAAGCATATTATTTTCCTAAGTGATATCCTATTAAACAAAAAATTACAGATAAAATAATTGACGTTAAACAATAAATCACTAGTTTTATGTACATTTCATTTTGTATAAACATTACAGACTCCCATGCAAATGTTGAAAATGTTGTAAAGGATGCAAGAAAGCCAGTTATAACAAAAGTTCTTATATTGTGAGATATTATAATATTATTTTCTAAAAAACCCATAAAAATACCAAAAATAAATGACCCTGCAACATTCACAAATATAATTGCAAATGGAATATCAAAAAAAATAAAATTCTTTAGAGCGCTATTAGATAGATAATATCTAGCAATAGATCCAAGGGCACCACCAATAGCTACTGTTGCTAAATTTAACATCCTGTTATTCAGGTTTCCAGATGCCAAAAGCTTCCTGAGATTGCTGTGGTGAAGGTGTTTCAGAATTTTTTCTGAGATCATCACAAACATATCTTATGAAAGATGATAGTTCGTTGATAACCTCATTTCTTTGCTCTTCATTAAAATTCTCTTTTGAAACAATAAATCCAATTACTGCAGCCAAATATTGGCTTGCTACCATCTGATCTGAGGCAGAAGCGTCATGCTCCTGAAGAACGTTTATAACCTTGTTAACAATCTCTGTAGATAAGCTTAATTCAGCCATAATAACTCCTATTTTATTTATCAACTATAACATCAAAATTTTCTGGTATATCTATTTTAAACGATGAATCTAAAATTCGTATATTTTTTTTAAAATTACTAAAACTCATTATAACACTTTGGTCAAAATCATTCATAAAAGTGATTTCTTTAATATTATTATCATTTATTACTAAAAGAAAAATATTATTTTCTATGTTAGAGTCAAGCGGAATAAATTTAATATGATTTTCACTATTTATAACATATGTTTTCAAATCAAATTTCTTTTTTATTAATTTTTGATTTGTCATAATATCTATAATATTTTTCTTAAATTTACCATCATAGCTTTGTATTATAACTTGTTCTAGATCTTCATCATATGTGGTAATAAATTGACTGTCTGATATAAATTTTATTTTATTTGGATTTTCATATTCTAGAATATACTTGGATTTTTTTTTATAAGTAAGTCTACCACTACTTTTTGATAAGATTTCACCATCAGTCTTTTATATATTTTGTGTTAAGGTTGTTGTAAATGTTTTTTAATTTTTATTATTTTTAATATATT
>ERZ802826.688-NODE-688-length-10576-cov-32.7269_pt1 | contig 10576 bp, 9 predicted proteins | sample MGYA00345651_ERZ802826 | MGnify/ENA primary metagenome ERZ802826 (study PRJEB30503, sample SAMEA104212371) | marine metagenome | biome: Westerlies Biome; feature: [SRF] surface water layer (ENVO:00010504) within the epipelagic zone...; material: water...
TGCAGTTTGAGATCACCGCCATGGCCGGACCCCGGATTGAACGGGTGCGACTGGTGCTCCCGGATGCGTCCGAAGCAGAGGGCTGAAGCCGGATAACCTTCCCGCAATCACCCCGGCTTGTCGATGTCTCCCGACCCCATGCGTCCGGTCAAGGTCGGGGTCATCGGTATTGGAAACATGGGCTGGCATCACGCCAGGGTGCTGAGCCTCCTGAAAGATGCTGATCTTGTGGGTGTGGCTGATCCCGATGGCGATCGCGGTGCCCTGGCGGTGGAGCAATTCGGCTGCCGTTGGTTCGCTGACTACCGCACGATGCTCAGCGAGGTCGAGGCCGTCTGCATTGCCGTGCCGACCCTGCTGCACCATCCAGTCGGCCTGGCCTGCCTGGAAGCCGGTCTGCATGTGCTGATCGAGAAGCCGATCGCTGCCAGTCAGGACGAAGCAACGGCACTGATCAGCGCTGCAAACGACGCCGGCCGTCTGCTGCAGGTGGGTCACATCGAGCGCTTCAATCCCGCCTTCCGCGAACTCACGAAAGTGGTGGCCAATGAGGAGGTGGTGGTCCTGGAGGGGCGGCGCCACAGCCCCCATGCGGACCGAGCCAACGATGTGTCAGTGGTGCTGGATCTGATGATTCACGACATCGACCTGGTGCTGGAACTGGCTCAGGCGCCGGTGGTGCGGCTCGCCGCCGCCGGAGGTCGCAGTGCCGATGGACCGATCGATTACGTCAACGCGACCCTCGGGTTTGAGAACGGTGTGGTGGCCAGTCTCACGGCCAGCAAGATGAGCCACCGCAAGATCCGCAGCCTCAGTGCGCACTGCCGTTCCAGCTTGGTCGAGACCGACTTCCTGAATCACACCCTGCACATCCACCGCCGCGCCCACGAGTGGTATTCCGCCGATCACGGTGAATTGCTGTATCGCAACGATGGTTTCATCGAGGAGGTCAGCACCACGTCGATCGAACCGCTCTACGCCGAGCTCGAGCATTTTCTGCAGTGTGTCCGTGGCCGTGAAACGCCCGCTGTGGACGGCCTGCAGGCCTCAAGAGCTCTGCGTTTGGCCGATCTGATCGAGCAGGCAGTGGAGCATCCCGACATGGGTGTCCCTCTCACCGATCCGATCTGAGCGGCGCGGACGTCGCCCGTCAGACCAGCCCTTCCTGTTCAGCCAGTTCCCGCAGAGCCGCCACCTGCCAGCGGCGGCAGTCACCAGGAGATGCGGCATAGAACTGCCCCCAGGCTCGGGCTTTGTGCTGGCTGTAGCTGGCGGCGCTCAGCGAGGGATGCGTCTGTTGCCAGCCCACACGCACGGCGTGGCCAATCACCACATCCAACGCCAGGTCGTCATCGAAGTGCACCTCCGGGTTGGCTTCCACGAAGGCCATCAGAGACAAGAGGCACTCCGTACAGAGCTGTCGATATTCCGGCGCCTGGATTCGGCTGAGCAGATGCTCCACCAACGTGGCGAAGTTCTTTTCCCCCGCTGTTTTCTCGAGGATCAGGCGGCTGTTCAGTCGATTGCGGCGTTCCAGCTTGTCGCCGACCACCAGGCCGCGGCAGTGCTGCAACAACGACCAGATGCCGGCATAAAAATCCCTGGGCACCTTCTGCAGTGAACCAAGACGGATGCGGTGCTGCAGCCAGTCGCCGCCGCTGGGGGGCTGGTCAATGGGATCCGGCACCTTCCACTGCACCCGGCCGGTGACATGCAGCTGCTCACCGCGCTGCAGGGCCGCCCTGGCATGTTCAACATCGCTGAGGAGTTGTCGCAGCCGATCCCGGATCCGATGCGGTGAGCTGCTGCACAACGCTTCAAAGGCCTCGTCCTGGCTGAGCTGATCCTCTGCCGCCAGTTCAGAGGTGAGCAGCAGCAGCAGTTGACTGAGCTGCAGGGTGAGGATCCCTTTCAGCAGTCCGGGATCGCGCCGGGCCACGCCATCCAGGGCCAGCAGCAGCTCCTGTTCAAGCATGCGCTCGCGCCCGTCCACCCCGCTGGTGCGTGCGATCCGTTCGGCGATGGCGCTGCTGTCCAGGGGGTGGCTGAGCCGTGCATCGGCGGTGTAGTTGCGGCCCACGACCACCTGTTTCTGACGCACCAGCAGATCGGTCAGGGCATCTTCCAGTTGGGGATGGACCATGCCCATCGCACCGGCGCAGCGCCGCACCACACTCCAGTCCTGGCAGCGCAGTCCGCGGTGGTACACCTCCTCCAGCAACTGCTGAATCGTCACGCTGCGGCCGTGCGGACTGGTTTCAAGGGCCTTGGCTCCGAAGCGTCGTTGCAGCAGGTCCAGAACGTCGGCCTGTTCATGCAGCGACTGGGTGTTCCACAACCTCCTCCGCAGGAGGTCAGCGTCGGTTTCGTCGAGCTCCTGTTCTTCAGCGGCCGTGAGATCGCGGAGGTCTGTGGCGTCCTGCAGCAGAGAGGATCGGCTCCTTTCCAGGGCCGTCGGCTCGGTGTCGGGGCCCCCCTCTCGCAGGGTCACCCAACTGGCCTGAATGGCCAGCTGTTTCAGCTGGTCGAACTGCACAGGGATGTCCCCGATGCGGCCGCTGAGCAGCGTTTGTCCCAGCTGCAGGAACACCTCGGGATGATGCTGGAAGGATTCAGCGCTGACGGGGATCAACAGCAGCGGCAGCCCGGGACCACGCCAGTGACGCCTCAGCAGATGGAGTTCATCCACCACGCTGTCCTCCAACTGAAGCGGGTCATCGGCCAGGTAGCTGATGCCGTCCTCCAGCACCGCCGTCGTGAAGGCCAGGGTCTGTTCCCCCAGGCGGTACAGCCGTGCGGTGTCCTCGGTTTCGATGCGCTGCACCGGTTTGCCACTCAGGCCGAGCCTCGGATTGGCCCCGATGGAGCTCCACCGGGCTGCCAGGGCATCCGAGGGCTGGATTGTGATCCCATCACCACTGTCCAGCGGTAGGCCGGCGTCGATCAGGGCCTGCCGCACCGAGGTTGTTTCTGCAGCGAAGGCCACGAGCACGGCATCAGCTCCGAGCTCCATGGCGAGTCGCCGCTCGCACGGATCAAGATCCTCTGGGGTGATCAACCCCTCCAGCAGCATCTCTCCCAGCCAGGCCAGGCTTTGCGTCCAGATCAGGGGGAGATTGCTGTTGGCCTGGCGAGGCTGGCTGCCGGGCTGTCTCCGTTCCGCTTCGACCCGATCAGCGGCCACCTGATACAGCTCGGGGTAGAGCGCTTCCCCATCCCGATGCACGGCCAGGGCCGTCAGCTTGTCCTGCCAGGAGCGGGCGTCCTGCCAGCGTTCCTCGCAGCAGGCGGTGACCAGTTCAAAGGCCAGAAACAGCGGCCACTCCGATTCAATCCCTTCGAACTGGGCGAGCTCCTCCGGCTCGTAATGAAGACGATTGACGTCTTCCACGGCGGTTTGATGGCCATCCCGAAGAAAGCGTTTGTAGCCATAGGTGCCTCCCAGTTCCCGCCGCACCCGGCGCAGGGTCCGCTGCACCAGGTCCTGGTTTTCGATGGCCCAGGCCGGGAAGCCCACCACCGACAGGCAAGCGCTGTCGGCTTCCTTGCTGGCGGATTCCCGCGGCAGCAGGCTTTCGAGGGCCCGCCGCAGACGAACCACAGCTCCCTGGGGGATGAGCAGTTGGCACGACCCATCGCCGTGGACCCCGAAGAGGTCGAGGCCTTCCAGGGCCTCCAGAGCGGCTTTCGCCATGCCGATGGAGCTGGAATTGCGTTCGGGCAAGCCGTTGTTGCCTTTGTCGCCCCGTTCCCAGATGCCGTAATCAGGGGTTCGATACGCCCGGGCGACGTAATACACGAGGTTCTGAATGAAATCCACCTCATCCCGGCTCTGGATCACGGTGCAGCCACCGCGGGTGAGTTGAGCCAGCTGGAGCAGAAACAGGGAGGTGGCATCGAGTTGCAGATGTCCCCAGGCGTCATCCGCCACCACCGGATCACCGCTGCTGCTGTCGTACTTCGCGTGCAGAGCGTCGAGAGGATCGAGGCTGACTTTGAAGCGCTCCACCTTCCCGGCCTGGCGCAGCATGGCTCGCAGCAACCCCCGCATCAGGGAGATCACCCGTTGCTCAAGCTCCCAGGCCCGCCTGTCGTGGGCTCCATGGCGGCGACGGTGGGCCATGGCCAGAGCCCAGACGCACTGCACGGAGTAGACACAGTCCCGCACCCAGGCATCGCCGTAGTTGCCGTGAACCGTGTGGGCGGTGCTGGCGGGCAGCAAACCACTGATTGGGTCCTGGCGTTGCAGCACCACCTGCTCAATCGAATGATCGAGCCGAGCCAGGACTGCATCGCGATGATCCTGATCCTGTTGGGTCTGTGTTGCCGTCACCACCATGACCCGTCTTGTCACCGCTTCTAAATTCTCCAATGCAGCCCTTCGGCGATGGACTCAGTCACCACCACTCCAGACGATCGCCGCCGGTGCCGGGTTCTCGGAATCCCCGTGGATGCCTGCCGTGATGTTCAGGCAGCTGCCATCGGGCTGCACGCCCGTGGTGGTGGTCGCATCGTCACCCTCAACGCTGAGATGACGATGACGGCTCGCAGCTTGCCGGAGCTGGGCCACGCCATCGAGGGGGCTGACCTGGTGATCCCTGATGGTGCTGGAGTGGTTTGGGCCCTGGCCCGGCAACGGGTCAACGTGGTGAAGACCGCCGGCATCGAACTGGCCTGGACGCTCCTCGAATACGCCGCAGCGCACAGCTGGAGGGTGGCTCTCGTGGGCGCAGCCCCCGCTGTGATGGACAGCCTTCGTCAATCGCTGCCCCAACGCCTTCCAGGCTTGAACCTGGTCATGGCAGTGGATGGCTACCAGCCAGCTGATGCCTGGGATGGCATCGAAGCCGAACTCCATCAGCTCAATCCCGATCTGGTCTTGGTTGCCCTGGGCGTTCCTCGTCAGGAAACCTGGTCGGAACGGGTTAGTGAAAGCCGATCAGGACTCTGGATGGGGGTCGGCGGCAGCTTTGACGTCTGGGCTGGCGTCAAGAGGCGAGCTCCGGCATGGATGTGCCGCTATCGCATTGAGTGGCTGTATCGCCTGATTCAGGAGCCCAGTCGCTGGAGGCGAATGCTGTCTCTGCCTGCCTTCGCCTGGGCTGTCTTGAGGGGTGGCTGATCAGCGGAAACCAACGGAGGCCTGCCAGACAAAGGCCAGAAGCAGGAAGAAGACCGGGATCAGCGGAAGGATGTCGATCAGCGGTGAGAAGGCCTGATAGGCCTCGGGCAGCTGTGCCAGCAGGTCGAGGGTGAAGGCGGCCATCCCTAGTGTTCAAAAGGCATTGTGCTGGACGCTACCACGTGTGATGAGCTGGTGAGTCCGGCTCCCAGGGAGCGAAATCCTCTGAAAAGCAGCCATCCCGGATTGCCTTGGACATCGCAGTGGTGAAGCGCAGGAGATGGGTGATGTTGTGGAGGCTCAGCAGGGTGAGTCCCAGCAGTTCCTCACTGCGGATCAGATGGTTCAGGTAGGCCCTGGTATGCCCTCCGCTGCATGTGGGACAGGGGCAGGACGGGTCCAGGGGTGTGTGGTCATGGCGGAAACGCGCATTGCGCAGGTTCCAGCGTTCACCACCCACGAGGGCTGTGCCATGACGGCCGAGCCGGGTGGGGAGAACGCAATCGAAGAGGTCGATGCCGTTGGCCACCGCCACGGCCATCTCCCGCAATGTGCCGATGCCCATCAGGTAGCGCGGTTTGTGTGTCGGGAGCAGCGGTGTGACGTCCCGCACGATCCGGTGCATCTCCTCCACCGGTTCGCCCACGCTGACGCCACCAACGGCAATTCCCGGCAGGTCGAAATCGGCGACGGCCCGCGCACTCTCCCGGCGCAAATGGGGAAAACATCCGCCCTGCACGATGCCGAACAGGGCCTGGTTGTCGCGGCTGTGGGCTTCAACGCAGCGGGCCAGCCAGGCATGGGTGCGCCGGCAGGCATCGATCACATCGTTTTCGGTGGCCGGATAGGGCGGGCACTGATCAAAGGCCATCGCCACGTCAGCCCCCAGGGCCATCTGAATCTGCGTGGCGTGTTCCGGGGTCATGTCGATGATCCGGCCGTCCCGGGGGTTGCGGAAGACAACCCCGCGGTCATCGATTTTGTTCAGGTCTCCAAGGCTGAACACCTGAAAGCCGCCGGAGTCGGTGAGCATCGGACCGTCCCACCCCATAAAACGGTGCAACCCCCCGGCGGCCGCAACGATCTCCTCGCCGGGCTGAAGGTGCAGGTGATACGTGTTGGACAGCACCATCTGTGCCCCGGTGCGGGCGAGTTGGTCCGTGCTGATCCCTTTGACGGTGGCCAGGGTGCCAACGGGCATGAAGCGGGGCGTATGCACCGGTCCATGGGGTGTGTGAAAACAGCCGCAGCGGGCAGCGGTGTTGGCGCAATGGGCGCTGATCTCGAAGCCGAACAAGGCAAGGACCCCCCTGTCTCGACCCTACGGTGAGACCAGGACCGTGCAACAGAGCCATCGCCCGGAGCGTTTCTCCATGGTTGTCCGATCTGGCGGGGGCCTGGATCTTCTACAGCGTCCTGCCGGCCTGGCCTTGGCCGTCACCACGGTTCCAACGCATTGCCCGATTCGCCTCCTGGATCGGTTTGGTGATCGGTGCATTTCAGGCCCTGCTCTGCTGGGGACTGCTTCAGCTCGGCTGGACCATGAGCGCTGCGGCGCCCATGGTGATCGCCCTCGGCATCTGGCTCAGCGGCGGGCTGCATCACGACGGAGTGATGGACACGGCCGATGGTCTGGCCGCCGGCCCGGAGCGTTGTCTTGAGGCGATGGAGGACAGCCGTGTGGGGGCCAGCGGTGTGCTGGCCCTGGTCATGGTGCTGATGCTGCAGCTGGGCGCTTTGGTCCAGCTCGGTTCGGCCGCGCCAGCGGCCCTGGTGACGGTCGGTGTCTGGAGCCGTGTGGCACCGCTCTGGGCGATGGCCCGCTTTCCTTACTTACGCCGCGACGGAACGGCCGGCTTTCATCGCCGCCATGGACGACCCCGCTGGGATGCCCTCCCCAGCGGAGTTGTGCTGCTGGTTCTCTGCATGGTGCTGAATCCGGTGATGCTGTTGGCCGGGGCTCCCGTTGCGCTGGTGGTCGCAGAGGGCCTCGGTCGGCGCCTGGGGGGGCATACCGGCGACAGTTATGGCGCCGTACTGGTGCTGACGGAAACGTTCACGTTGGTGCTTCTGGCTCTGACCAGGTGAGATGGAAGGCATTCCCTTGCTGGGGAAGCTCTGCCGCTAAGCGAGACGGCTCAACGCAGAGCTCAAGCGTCCCGCCATCGTTTTCCGCCAGCTGACGGGCCAGGGCGAGCCCGAGTCCGGTGCCCGGACGGTCACGACCCCGTTGGCCCCGCACCCCTTCCTGGAAGATCGCGTCTCGTTCATCGGCGTCGATCGGCGGGCCTTCATCCCAGATGCACAGACCATCGGGCAGGGCCATCAGACCAATGGCCGTCCCCGAGGGGCTGTAGCGGAAAGCATTTTCAAGAAGGTTGGCCACGATCTCCGCTGTGGCTGCGACCCGTGCCGATTCAGTGGCCCAGGCGGGCCAGTTGTCAGGCCCATGCCAAGGCCGCCCTTGCAGCGTGGCCATGGCCTTGGCCCGCTCGATCAAGGGCATCAACTGCTGTTGAAGGCTGGTGCCCACAGCACTGCTGTCCGGGGGAAGCATCAAGGGGGCAGGCTCCGGCTGACGTCCACTCAGGGCCGGTTGGCCGATGCTGTCGAGGGCATTGACGTAGCGATTGAGCTGGTTCTGCTCCGCCAGCATTCCCTCCACAAGTGGTCGATGTTCGCTGCTGCTCTCCAGACGCCGCAGCAGCAACTGGGCGTAGGTCCGCAGCGCTGACAGGGGATTCCGCAGCTGATGAACCATGGTGCGCAGCTGGGACTGCTGTTGTTCCAGGGCGTTGCGCAGCTGAAGGCATTCGAGATCTCGCGCCAACCCATGACTGAGGGCAGCGGCGCCATCGCGCAGTTGCTGGTCCCGTTGCGGGTCCCACGCTTCGGCAGGGACAAGATCGGCGCGCAGGGCCCCAAGGATCAGTTCCCCATCGCGTAGGGGGTACCAGCGGCGTTCCTGAGCTGGACGCCTCAGCTCGGGATCGGCATCGGCGGGGGGGAGTGTTCGTTCAGCAGCCGAGAGCTGTCGAATCAGCACGAGGGGTGGTTGGCCCTTGTCTCCTGCCTGGCTGAGATAAAGGGCGAGATGCTGGAAGCAGCGGTTGCGGTTCAGTTGCTCCAGCTGTTGATCCGCAAAAGTCAGGAACGGTTCCGTCAGCTGCAATGGGCCTGGTGGGCGGATGGACACAGAACCAGGGAGCAATGGTTAAGGGGACTTGAAAATTCTGGGAAAAGTCTTAAGATCCATTTATCGACCGAGGCGATGTTCGTCAAGAGCAGACGCCCGCCAACCCTTGTATCGGTTGCATTCCTGATGCGACCAAAGTTACAGCAGAGGCTGAAGCGTTCTCTGCTGGGTGCCGAATCCGGCATTGCTTTGGTGTTGGTGTTCTTTTGATGGTTGTGGGTCGCCCGCAGCCGTTGCATGACGCGGTCTGCAGACGCCCCTGCGTCGACCAGCCCCAGGTAATGACGGAGGGTTTCGGCCTCTCCGGTCCCCTTCTCTCTTCCTTTATTCACGTTCACCGGAGCTCGACCATGTCCAAGAAGCGCAAGCGCATCAGCCGCCGTCGTCTGGCTGGCCAACGGGTCCTTGCCCATGTGTCCACCCATCATCTGGAAACCGGTGAGTACAAGCCTGTGACGGCTGCTCGTCGCTACATCGCTGAGGCCGGTTTGGTGCCTCCGGCGTTGCTCAACGTGCGACGCAATGAGCACACCACCGATCGCTTCTTCTGGGGCGAAAAGGGACTGTTCAGCGCCCAGTACGCCGAAGAGAATCACTTCCTCTTCCCGTCCTTGCGCACCATCGTCGATTCGATCGGTGAAGACACCTTGTTTGAGGGTCTCGATCTCGCTGCCGACGATTGGGAGGAGATGGAAGAGTACGAATACGCGTTCGTTTGAATCAGGATCCTTTCAGGACCCTCTTCAGAAACGTCAGCATCGGTTGCACCATCTCTTCAGGGATGGTGTGACCGTTGTCGAATGAGATGGTTTCACAGCGGTCGGATCGGAGCCGTTCAGTGATGCCGTCCATGGCTGTCGAGGGAACGATGGCGTCCTGGCGGCCGTGCATCACGAGGACTGGCGGGTGTTGTTCCGCTGGCTGCCAGTTTGGGTGCGGATAGCCGCTGCAGGAGATCACACCCGCCAGGGGCAGGCTGCAACCGCTGCTAAGCGCCATGGCGCCCCCCTGGGAAAATCCGAGCAGCACCGTGCGTTCCATCGACGGCCCCTGACGGGTGATCGTCTTCAGGCGCTCCTGAAGCGCCTCGACGGCTGCTGGGACAGCATCCCAGTCGGCGGGGAAAAGGCCATACCACTGGCGGCCAGGGGGCTGGGGATGGAGGTGGGGAGCCGCCAGCGCCACCACCTCCAAAGGAAGATCGATGGCGGCCGCGAGTGATCGTCCAAGGGGTTCCAGATCATCCGACGTGGCCCCCCAGCCGTGAAGCAACACCAGGCGGCTGTTCATTCGATCCCCCGTAACCCTGCTGCGTAGGTTGGCTCAGGACCCAGTCGTCACGAATCCATGGCTCCTTTTGCGCTGCTGAGCGTGTCCGACAAAAACGGCGTTGTGGCGCTGGCGGAGGCGTTGCATCGCACCCATGGTTATGCGCTTCTGTCCAGCGGTGGGACCGCCAAGGTTCTGGAAGATGCCGGACTTCCGGTGACCCGTGTGTCCGAGCACACCGGCGCACCGGAGATTCTCGGCGGTCGGGTGAAGACCCTGCATCCAAGGGTGCACGGCGGCATCCTCGCCAAACGCGGTGATGACTCCCATCAGGCTGATCTGGAGCAGCAGGGCATCCCCGCCATTGATCTGGTGGTGGTGAATCTGTACCCGTTCCGGGAAACGGTGGCCCGAGCGGATGTCACCTGGGATCAGGCGATCGAAAACATTGATATCGGAGGTCCGGCGATGGTCCGGGCTGCTGCCAAAAATCAAGCTGATGTGGCGGTGCTCACCAGCCCGGATCAGTACACATCTGTGCTGGCGGCCATGGCGGAATCGGCTGGTCGTGTGCCTGCGGATCTACGCCGCCAGTTGGCCCTCGAAGCGTTTCAGCACACCGCGGCCTACGACACCGCCATCAGCCGTTGGATGGCTGGCGAGGTTGAGCTTGAGAGCAGCCCCTGGTTGGAGGCAGTGCCGCTGCGCCAGACCTTGCGTTACGGGGAGAATCCACACCAGAAGGCACGCTGGTTCAGCCATCCCCGTCAGGGATGGGGAGGAGCGATTCAGCTGCAGGGCAAGGAGCTCAGCACCAACAACCTGTTGGACCTGGAGGCAGCTCTGGCGACGGTTCGCGAGTTTGGCTACGGCCCAAACGCCGTCGGCCCCGCTGCCGTGGTGGTGAAGCACACCAACCCCTGTGGTGTGGCAGTGGGTCCGGTTGTGGCTTCCGCGCTGACGAGAGCGCTGGATGCGGATCGCGTCAG
>ERZ802826.693-NODE-693-length-10505-cov-29.0941_pt1 | contig 10505 bp, 8 predicted proteins | sample MGYA00345651_ERZ802826 | MGnify/ENA primary metagenome ERZ802826 (study PRJEB30503, sample SAMEA104212371) | marine metagenome | biome: Westerlies Biome; feature: [SRF] surface water layer (ENVO:00010504) within the epipelagic zone...; material: water...
AAACGCTCGGTTAGCCCTCTGTAGGTCACGCTATCCTGAGGGCTTGCTGAAAAAGTGTTCATCTAGTTCTCACCAGAAACTCTTTTTCAAATCGCAGAAAACTCTTTTTCGCACCGACTGTAGCCTCTCTCACCATCTAAACGGCTTGTAATGTTGACCTCTATTTGATTATGGAGGTGCGTTAGCGCCACGGCAACCACTCGACGAATTTAGACTTGGAGCTTTGCAATTACGAAGAAGTGTTGGCACCCTCAAGCGCTTGCAAGTTATTCATCTAAGCAAGTCAAGCGTTGGTTTTCATATCCCTCCCAGAATTTTGGAATTTGCTAATGGTCCCCAGAAATCTGGGGGCCAATCGCAAACTGTAGAGTTCACACCGTAGACTTGTTTGCACCTCTCACGAGGGAGAGGTGTTCAGGAGACTTTACTTGCCACACACCACCGATGGTGAAAAGTTGGTGGGTTTACTAGCAAATGTCGGTTGGAGTGCAAGCGATTGCCCACGTGACACTAGTTCCCGCAACAATAGTAGGGGTGTATACAGCGGTCTCGGTGCCGCCGAAAGGACCCGTCGCAGCAGCTGTCATAGTGATAGTGGCGTCACCACTACCAGTAATAACTGCACCGGTGGATGCCTTAACATACGTTGCGGCTTCCGCGTCGGTAAGGTCGTACCCAATCTCGGCTTCGCTGTCGCAGGATGCCTCAGTGTAGTTATTTTGCTGAAGGCAAATATCAATCGCGGCTCGAATGGGTTGCCCTGCGGCTACCACCTCAGAGAACTTCGCTTTCGTCGAGTAGTTCTGATAAGCCGGAAGGGCCACTGCGGCCAGAATACCTACGATTGCAATTACAATCATGAGTTCGATAAGCGTAAAACCTTCTTGAATGCGTTTCATTTGAGATCTCCAATAAAATTGCTGAGCCTTGCTGGCTACTCTCGAGAAACGCAACGTGTATGCCATTAAATCAAAATTTATCAGTGGTAATGGAAAGCTGACGAAAACAACGGCTTTACATTGCACAGTCACTAGATCTTGTGGTCGTGGCTAACTTAAGCCCCAGTAAGTTTGGCCAGCTGAATAAAGCATTGATTTTTATAGGAGTGAAAGCGGCTAATCAATAGTGACAATTTTTGTCACTAATTGCCCGCTTGGCGTAACCGCTTACTACTCACCGTATTGCAGGCTTGATAATTTTTTGAGTCCGTCGGCTACCGTGCAGCCTTGGTTCCGTATATCCACTTGGTTCAGAAACACCATCTGCAACCAACTTCCAGGCCGCATCAAACGCATGCCCAGTAGCCTCACCATCAACCACCATCGGCTGGTAACTGGGATCCGTGGCGTTCTGTTCATCGACTACAGCTGCCATCCTCAGCATGGACTCCGTGAACTGATCTTCGGTAATGACACCATGATGCAGCCAGTTGGCAATGTGTTGGCTGGAGATTCTGAGCGTTGCTCTGTCTTCCATGAGCCCCACATTGTTGATGTCGGGCACTTTTGAGCAGCCCACACCGTGATCAACCCAGCGGACTACATAGCCCAGCATGCCCTGCACGTTGTTATCGAGCTCGCGCTGGATTTCCTCGGCTGACAGCTTGCTGCAATCGCCTAGTGGGATGGTGAGGATGTCATCCACGCTACGACGGTGAGTTCCCTCCAGTGTGGCTTGAATCTCGCTGACGGATACATCGTGGTAGTGCGTTGCGTGAAGCGTTGCGGCTGTGGGCGAAGGTACCCAAGCACAATTAGCGCCGGCTTTAGGGTGACCTAGCTTAGTGTCGATCATGGCTGCCATGAGATCGGGCATAGCCCACATGCCTTTACCGATTTGTGCTTTGCCTCGGAGCCCGCAGTTGAGACCGGTGTCGACGTTCCAGTCTTCGTAGGCATTGATCCAGAGCTCACCCTTCATAGCCGTTTTCGCCACCATCGGGCCTGCTTCCATGCTGGTATGAATCTCGTCACCGGTACGATCGAGGAATCCCGTGTTGATGAACACCACACGTTCGGAGGCGCGGCGGATGCACTCTGCGAGGTTCACGGTGGTGCGACGCTCTTCATCCATGATGCCGACTTTGATGGTGTTGCGTGGCAGACCGAAGGCGTCCTCGACGGCGCTGAACAGATCCACTGTCATGCTGACCTCATCGGGGCCGTGCATTTTGGGTTTTACAATGTACATGGAGCCGGTACGCGAATTGCCGCCTTTATTGGCACCTCGTAAGTCGTGCAGCGAGCACGCGGTTGTGAAGAGCGCATCCATGATGCCCTCGAAAATCTCATTGCCGTCACTATCCAAAATGGCAGGGTTAGTCATGAGGTGACCGACGTTGCGCACGAACATGAGGCTGCGACCCGCGAGGCTGAGGCTCTCGCCGCTGGGTGATGTGAACTCACGGTCAGCGTTGAGCTTTCGGGTCAGTGTCTGACCGCCTTTGTTGAAGCTCTCGCTCAAGTCGCCGCGCATCAGGCCCAGCCAGTTGCGATACACAACAGCTTTGTCCTCTGCATCGACCGCGGCAACTGAGTCTTCACAGTCCTGAATGGTCGTAAGGGCTGACTCAAGGCAAATATCCTTTACGCCCGCGGCATCGGTACTGCCAACCGCGTGGTCGCGGTCGATCTGAATCTCAGCGTGCAGGCCATTGTGCTTCAACAAAACGCTGGCAGGGTCATCTGCTTCGCCGGTGTAACCGGCAAACTGATCTGGCGCTGCGAGTAGGCTCAAGCTGCCGTCTATTTGGTTGACGAGTAACTGACCATCAACAACGGTGTAGTGCGCCGCCTGCTTGTGATTGCCCTGATTCAGTGGGAAGTGTGTGTCGAGAAACTGACGAGCCCATTCGATAACGCGCTGGCCTCGCACGGGGTTGTAGCCGCCAGCGCGATCCGCGCCATTGTCCTCTGAAATGACATCCGTGCCGTACAGCGCGTCGTATAGCGAGCCCCATCGGGCATTGGCCGCATTGAGCGCGTAGCGCGCATTCATGACGGGCACCACCAATTGCGGACCCGCAATCTCGGCAATCTCGGGATCGACATTTTGGGTCGTAATCTGAAACGGTGCGGGCTCAGGTAGAAGATAGCCAATGTCTTGCAGCATGGCTTTATAGGCGGCGCGGTCATAGTCGGCACGGTTATAGTCGGCACCGGGATTGGCTTTGTGCCAGGCACTGATCTTGGATTGCATGTCATCGCGAATAGCCAAGAGCTCGCGGTTGCGTGGTCCGAACTGCGCGACAATGTCGGCCAGCGCTTTCCAAAAGGTAGAGGCCTCAAGGCCTGTACCCGGTAAAATATCGTTTTCTAGCAGTGCATGGATTTCTGGATCTACTTGCAGACCGGCGCAATCGATTCGCGTTGACATGCTGAACTCCTAATGCGGTTGGCTTGGTGCCTCTACCTGATCTGATATTGTCCTTCGCTTCATGATGGTAAAGGAAGCGGCACGGCTAATGGCCATCATCATTTTTTGTGATGATGGTACAGAGTTGAATTCTAATTGGTGATAGTGGTCAGTTTACGGGAGGGCACGCCCGCCATCACCCGTAAGACATCCTCGAACAAAGGAACGTGCACATCAGCATCAATTTGAGTCGTGGTGATGAAGTTTGGGAACGTGTGGATGCGCATGAGTACTAGCTCGTTTGACTTGGTGAGAAGTGTATCTAACGCAAGAATGGTAAACGCACCGTCAGCGCAAGCGGTTCTCACCTTATCGAACAGCGTTGTGAGTTCGCGAGTCAGTGCCGCCGCGCCAGCTTCGATGGCTTCGGCGTGTATCGTTTGGCTTCCGGGGATCAGTTGGATGGTAGAGCCGGCATCTCGATAGCTCCGGTGGTCCACTTGAGATGCGTGATTCGCGTCATTCGGTGCATAGGTGCCACCGTGGACGAAAACGACAGGCTCTTCGTATCGGAGCAGCTGTTCGCCAATAATGGCGATGTAAACACGCGCTGTGAACTTGTGTTGATCGATCAGCGCGAGGTTGTCAGTTGCCTTTTGCAAGACCGAGCCCGTGGGCAGCGTCGCAGCCCCCATAATGGGCGTGGGCACGCAAAGAGTTTTGTCATTTGCCCCCTTAAACTGACTTCGAATAAACCAAAGATCGTCCACTTTGGGGTGAGTTTGTAAAGCCTCCTGCGCCGAGGCGAAGGTGGCTGGTGTATGACGTGCTAGATCTAGGTCGGTCAGTCGGCGGAGTAGATGTCCCAGATCTGATAGCGGATTGAGGACACTGCGGCTGACTGTCGAAAATACCGGGCCAGACCAACCTTCTGGCGTGTCTGGCTGTGGTTTGTTACCAAAACTATCCCAATAGCTGACGTGCACTGCTGGGAAGCGATTGTCCCTTGCTTTGAGTGTTTTGACGGCGCGCTGCCAGAGGGCGTCGGCACGATTCGCCACTACCCAGAGGCTCTCTGGTCCTGCGGGTCGCGCAGTTGAGGCGGCGGCTGCGGTGGGCGTTGCCTTTGGTCGCTGCAGTTGTGACTGGGCGACTTGTGCTTGAGTGACTTGTGGCTGACTTGCCTGTGGCTGATCGTCCTGCGCTTTGGGCACTGAATTTGAAGCCGACTGCGGAGCCGCTGTGTCCGAGGGCTGCTCTTTCGCTGTATCTGGTGCCTGTGTGACTTGGGCTTGATTTATAGCAGGGTTGCTTGATGAGCTGCCGAAAACGACAGAGGGCAGCGCTTTGACTGCATCAAACGACTCGCGCGTGTCATGCAGCCGGAACCATAGGTTGAAGGCCCACTTTTCGCCTGCCTCTACAGGCATCCCCGCGTGCAGACTCAGTGGATGTGGGCCGCTGATATCAGTGGTGGTGTTGTGAAAGATGACCATCCGACCTGGTGATGCCGGGACTGTGATACCTAATTTTGGAAACTGGGTAGCGCCACCGCCCTCTACCTTGTTGAGATAGACCAATGCGGTGACCAGTCTTTGACCGCCCCACTGAGCGGCTTTTTGCCCTCTCGGCAGTGTCAGGTTAAAGGCGTCGAAATGCGGACGGTATTCCTGCTCAGGGCCATAATGGATGATCTGCATGGACTCGGCATTTTCCAGCGGCAAACCTACGATATCGGCAATCCGCTTGCCAATGGAATGCACCACATCATCTTCATCGAACCGAAGCCAATGGTTTGACCCTGTCCTGCCGTCACTGGGCTTGTACCCGTCGTCCAGCACGACCCCTGCACGTTTGATGTGGGGTTTGGCGAGCTCAATAAGATAGGCGCACTCGATTGGCGAGATGACGTTGCTTCGCACCGCGACAAGGGGATCGGTAGCATAGACTTCAGCGCCCTCATAGGTGCTTTTTAATTGGATTGTCTCGCTCATGTTTGGGGCCTTTGAAGCTCTTAAGTCGTCTTATTAACTCGTTTAAAGGATACCGGCGCTGTATGACTTTAAATTGACCGCGCGATGCGTGTGATCAACTGGCGCACCCAGCGATGCCCTGGGTTGTGTTGAAGTAGTGGACTCCATGCCATCTTGAGCTCGAGCGGCGGAATATCAAAGGGCACATCGCGGACTACAACCCTTGGGTTGTCGCGTTTTAACTGCGTCGCCCGCGTTGGCAGAGTGACAATAAGATCGTTCTGTTCGGCCAATGTCATCGCCGCCTGGTAATGGCGTGTAAAGACCCGGATGCGGCGCTTCTTACCCAATTCGTCGAGCCTTAAATCAACCCAGCCGAGGCGCTGTACGTCATCCGGATTTACCCCAACCCCTACGCCCATGCCCGTCTTACTGACCCAGATGTGATCCCCGGCAAGATAGCTGTCGAGTGTGAAGTCCTCCAGAATTGGATTTTCCGGACTGAGAAGGCAAGAGAAGGTGTCTTGCCACAGGGTAATCTGGTGAAACGACTGCGGCATTTGCGCAAACCGGTTGATCACCAAGTCGACCTTGCCTCGCTCGACATCAAGGAAGCTCACATCCGACGGATTCATGATGTCTAGCGTTATACCCGGAGCGTATTCGCGCAGCTCTTTCAATACGGCAGGTAGCAGCGTTGACTCTGCATAATCACTGGCCATGAGGCGTACGACTCGCGTTTCGGTCTCGGGAACAAATTCCTCTGTGGGTTGAAGCGCGCGATCGACGTTGGTGAGAATCTCCCGCAACTGCGGTTCGAGTTCTATGGCTTTTGCGGTCGGTGTCATGCCGTCAGACGTGCGAATCAGCAATGGATCATTGAAGACTTCACGCAGGCGTTTAAGACCATTGCTCATGGCCGGTTGGGATAATCCGAGGCTGTGCGCAGCCTGCGTAACATTGCGCTCTCGCAGAAGTGCATCGAGATAGACGAGTAAGTTTAAGTCGACGCGACCAAGACGGCTCATACGCGTTGCTCCTTTGAGGGGATACTATTCACGGTATGAATAATACATCTTCTACCCCAAAGTATAGAAATTCTTGGTCTGAACCTGCGAAGGGCTACAATACCGACATATTTTGGAGGGCTTATGTATAACGCACCGTTAGAGGATATGCAGTTTCTCATTGATGACGTCTGTCGCGCAGGTGATCGTCTGGGTTACTTACCCCAGTTTGAGGGCCTCGAGGTCGGTAGTGAACTGACTACCGCCTTGTTAGAAGAGGCCGGTAAGCTGGCCGCCGATATGGTCTCGCCATTGCGTCGCGTCGGCGATCAGCAACCGGCTCGCTGTGCCGATGGTGCTGTGACAATTCCACCGGGCTACGGTGACGCCATTAAGGCTCTCGGAGAGGGTGGTTGGGTTGGCATTTCTGCCGAGGCATCGCACGGCGGTCAGGGCTTGCCCGAGTTGTACGGAACGGCTGCCTGTGAAATGTGGAACTCAGCGGATATGGCCTTTGCTCTGGAGCCTTTCTTGAGTTCAGGCGCCGCCTTGGCCATTTCCGCTCATGCAAGTCCCGAACTGAAAGACAAATACCTACCCAATATCAACGCTGGCGTCTGGTCGGGAACGATGAATCTGACCGAGTCGAGCGCAGGCTCGGACCTGGGCCCCATGAAAACGCGGGCAGAGCGCCACGGCGATCACTACAAGATTTTTGGTCAAAAGATTTACATTACGTGGGGTGACCACGATGCCACTGAGAACATAATTCATTTGGTACTCGCGCGGCTGCCCGATGCGCCGGCTGGTAGTAAAGGCATTTCGCTATTCATCGTGCCTAAATTCTTGGTCAATGACGATGGCAGCTTAGGGGAGCGTAACGACGCCTTCCCAGTGTCGGTCGAACACAAGTTAGGGATTCACGGCAGTCCAACCTGCGTCATGGCGTATGGTGATAATGGCGGTGCCATCGGTTACCTCGTCGGCGAGGAAAATAATGGACTAGCTTGCATGTTCACCATGATGAACGAGGCGCGGCTGAAAGTAGGACTCCAGGGCTTGGGCGCGAGTGAGGGGGCGTACCAGAAAGCGGTTGCGTATGCGCGTGAGCGCGTCCAAGGCGGCGTAGCCATCATCGAACACGCCGATGTCAAGCGCATGCTCATGACGATGCGCGCGCTCAATGAAGCGATGCGTGCTCTAGCCTACATTGAATCACTGACCATGGACTTGTCACACGGTGCGCCAGCTGACGAGCGCGGGCAGTGGAAGGCCAGACTGGATTTGATGATCCCCGTTATTAAGGGTTGGATGACCGAAGTGGGTCAGGAAGTGACATCGCTTGGTGTTCAGATTCACGGTGGTATGGGCTACGTCGAAGAGACTGGGGCTGCGCAATACCTTCGCGATGTCCGAATCACGCCCATTTACGAAGGGACAAACGGTATTCAGGCGGCAGATCTTGTTAATCGCAAACTCGCCCGTGATGGTGGGGCCATGATGGAGGCGATTCAGGACGAGATCCGGGCTGTCGCTGATGCGCTGATAGGTTCGAGCGATGACCGGCTATCAGCTATGGGTACGGCGCTTGCCGATGCCTTATCGGCCCATGTCATGTCGAGTCAGACGCTGTTGGATATGTGCAAGTCAGATAAGAACGCGGCGATGAGCGCATCTTTTGATTACATGATGCAAACCGGGTACTTGTTCGGCGGATGGCACTTGGCGGCGAGTTCTTTGGTCGCGATTGACCTCTTGGCGCGCAATGAAAAAGCACTGTTTTGCCAACGGAAGATCGCCACAACGGAGTTCTATCTGCATCGGCTGATGCCACGTGCCAGCGCGCACGCTGACGCGATTTTGTCGCCGCTGGGCACGCTCGACGGATATGCCTCCGACTGGTTGTAAGGCGCTGATCTTATGATGAGCACACCTGATCTGTCGGACCTTAACCCCGACGCTAGGCAACTGCCCTATCAGTTTCGCTGTTTTGGTTTGCGTGCGGCCTTATCGGGACCTGTAGCGACGATATCCTGCTTTGAAGATAACTCCCGGGTTAAGGAGGCCGTGGCTGAGCCCGGCCGTGAGCGAGTCTTGTTGATTGACGGTGGCGGCTCGTTGGCGAGAGCACTCTCCGGTGACCAAGTCGCAAAAACGGCCATGGATAATGGCTGGGCTGGCATGGTGATAATCGGAGCTGTGCGTGATGTCGAAATCATCAACACCTTTGATTTTTGTGTTTTGGCACTGGGTACATCGCCGATAAAGACGCAAAAGCTGGGGCAGGGCGATAGAGGCGCCGCTCTGTCGCTCGGTGGCGTTGCGGTTAGCGAAGGTGACTTTCTCGCTGGCGATCAGAACGGCGTTTTAGTGCTCGACCGCGCCTTTAATGTCCTTTAAGCCCTATGTCGGTGTTTAGGTGGCAGCCGAGGCACCTGTCAGTCTTTGGCGCAGGCTCAGGACAGTCGCATCGATAGATCGAGTGGCTTGATCGCCTTGGTGAGTGCACCCACAGAGATGAAATCAACGCCAGTGGCGGCAATATCTGCCAATGTTGCTTCGGTCACGTTACCGGACGCCTCTAACTGAGATTGCCCGGCATTCATTGCGACCGCTTGCCGCATGTCGTCCAACGCAAAGTTATCGAGCATAACGCGATCGGCGCCAGCGCTGAGCGCCTGAGCTAATTCCTCCAAACTCTCTACTTCGACTTCTACGGGTTTGCCTGGGGCCATAGATCGTGCTGTCTCGACAGCCTGCGCTATACCGCCACATGCCGCAATGTGATTTTCCTTAATGAGATAGGCGTCATATAGGCCGACACGGTGGTTAGCACCACCACCACAGGTAACAGCATATTTTTGGGCTACTCGAAATCCCGGTATGGTCTTGCGCGTATCCAATAGTGTTGACGATGTGCCTTCAATCAGTCTCGCAAGACTGGCGGTGGAGGTGGCCGTGCCGGATAGCATCTGCAAGAAGTTGAGGGCGGCGCGCTCGCCGGTGAGAATGCTGCGGGCCCTGCCTGATACGGAAAACAAGACCTCGTTTTCTGCGATCGCATCACCATCGTGTCTCGACCATCTGACGCTCAGTGTCGGATCGACCGCATGGAACACAGCATCGACAAATTGCGTACCGCACAAGACACCAGCGTCGCGCGTGATGACAGTTGCTGTGGCTGATTCCGCCTCACCCACTAGAGCCGCAGTGATATCGCCACCGCCAATGTCCTCCTCTAGTGCTAAGGCTACAAGGGGTGCAATGTCCTTCTGAGTTAACACGTGTCGATGTCCCGGCGGTCGTCCCTGATATGATGCGGTATTGAAACACAGGCAGAGCGACGTTTTTAACGTGATTGAGAATAAATACGGGCAAATCACAGGCGGTTGGTTAGAGGGCTGCACACAGCTGACGTCACCAAACTGCGAGGATCGACCAGCAAACTGCGGGGTAGATCTGGTGGTAGTGCACAATATTTCACTACCACCGGGCGAGTTTGGTGGCCCTCACATTATCGATCTTTTTTTGAATCGCTTGGACCCATCAGTCCACCCCTATTTTCAGGATATCGCCCACCTCAAGGTCTCCTCCCACTTTTTGATTCGGCGCAGTGGTGAAGTGATTCAGTTTGTCTCGACTAAACAAGCGGCCTGGCATGCAGGTGTCTCGTCTTGGCAAGGTCGTGAAAAATGCAACGAATTCAGTATAGGGATTGAACTCGAAGGTACTGATACCCATCTCTATACAGATGCGCAATACGCGCGATTAGAAGAACTTATTGTCAAATGTGGCGACGCGCACCCCTCACTTGCGTTGGATGCTATCGTTGGCCACAGCGACATTGCACCCGGGCGAAAAACTGACCCGGGTGAGAGCTTTGATTGGTATGAATTACAAGCGCGGCTGAACCTCGATTCATTGCCCTGCTGCTGAGACTCTAAGGGAGAGTTAGCGTGAGTTACCTGGCTTTTTTAGCGTTTATTGTTGCCACAGGATTGTACTGGCTGATGGGACCTGGTGGACCATTGCACAATGTCGATTTCCTGGCGCTATTTCGAGGACAGATAGGTGATGAGGAGCAGGGCTACTCAGCGCGTTCGGCTTTTATGTTGGTAGTAGCACCGCTTCTGCTGTTTGCGCTAATTTACGTTTGTGTTGAGGCCATTTT
>ERZ802826.695-NODE-695-length-10483-cov-11.3085_pt1 | contig 10483 bp, 7 predicted proteins | sample MGYA00345651_ERZ802826 | MGnify/ENA primary metagenome ERZ802826 (study PRJEB30503, sample SAMEA104212371) | marine metagenome | biome: Westerlies Biome; feature: [SRF] surface water layer (ENVO:00010504) within the epipelagic zone...; material: water...
AAAGGCAAGGCCAGCATCACGCATGGCAAGTTCCGCTCCGCCTAGTGCCTGCAAAACCATGGTCTCGTTCAGCCAGCCAAGATGCCCGATGCGGAATACCTTGCCCGCAACCGCGCCCAAGCCGCCGCCAAGTGACACACCGTACCGGTGATAGGCGGCTTTGATCACATCATTCGCATCGCTGCCGTCGGGCACCACAATTGCCGTCACCGTATCCGATGCTGTGGCCGGATCAACGGCGCAGGGGCGAAGTCCCCAGGCGGCAACAGCGCGGCGCACACCTTCAGCCAGCCGGAAATGACGGTCGAACACATTGTTCATGCCCTCTTCCAGCAGCATATCCGTTGATTCGCGCAGTCCGCGCATCAATGTCATCGCAGGCGTGTAGGGGAAATAGCCGGTCTTGTTGGCATTCAGCATCGTCGCAAAATCCCAATAGCCATACCCGATGTCTGTATCACCGCGGCGCAGCGACCTGCTGGCAATCTGCTGCATGCATTTTGCAGATACCCCGACAATGGCAAGGCCAGTCGGCATCATAAAACCTTTTTGTGATCCGGCTACGGCCACATCAACGCCCCAGCCATCCATGTCGAACTCAATTGAGGCGATAGAGCTCACACCATCAACAAACAGCAATGCCGGGTGGCCCAGATCATCCAGAATGGCGCGAATGGCTGCCACATCGCTGGTAACACCGGTGGCCGTCTCGTTCTGGCACACCAGTACAGCCTTGATCGCGTGGCTCTTGTCGTCTTCCAGCGCGCGGCGATAGCCATCAACGGGTGTTGCCTCGCCCCAGCTGCAGTCGATGTTGGTTACGTTCAGGCGCAGCTGGCGGCACATCTGCACCCACAGCATTGAAAACTGGCCGAATGAGGCACCAAGAACACGGTCGCCCTCGCGCAGCGTGTTGCGCAGGGCTGCTTCCCATCCACCGGTACCCGATCCCGGGAATACCAGCACATGCCCTGTTTCCGTGCGAAAGATCTGCTTCAGATCCTGCAGCAGCGGCACAATGAACTCACCCATATCGGGGGCGCGGTGATCCTCCAGCGGTACCGCCATGGCGCGTGCGATGCGGGGCGGCAGGTTGGTGGGGCCCGGTACGGCCAGTGTTCTGTTTCCAATCATGGTGTTTTGCCAATCTTTCGATTGCTCCTCGTGTTTTGTTGGCAGGATAGTTGTATTAAGCACTTCGCTTGTCACCAAGTTTCGTGTTTTTGTGTTGATTGTGTGATTTACATCTGCAAAATCTGTGGGGTTGTTAATATTTGTGTGTTCAATCGCATACCCCGTTGCGGGACACTGGCCAACAGATAGCGAGGCAAATATGGAAAAGGCGTTTGTCGGCAGCAAGCTGCGCCAGCTGCGCCGCAGCAAAAACCAGACCCAGGCAGATATGGCCACCACCCTTGGCATTAGCGCCGCCTATGTAAATATGCTGGAAAAGAACCAGCGCAGCCTGTCTGTGACCGTCTTGATGGCGCTGTCCGATCAGTATGGTGTGGACTGGCGTGACCTTGTTGCCGACAACAGTCAGGCCGTGTTGTCTGAAGTGCGCGCCGCCATGCAGGACCCGTTCTTTGCGGAAGCGCGGCCTGATCTGGATGAATTGCGCTCTGCCATCAGTCACGCCCCGGCCTTTGTCGACAGCTTCCTTGCGCTGTATCGCAGCCATCACTCGACGCTGGAAAAGATGATGCATCTTGGTAGCGAATTGATGCCGGAATCACTGGTACGCGCCTCTCCCGGCGCTGCCATTCATGATTTCTTCCGGGAAAACGGAAACCATTTCGAAGCACTGGAACGCGCGACCGAGGCGCTGGCTGCCGAAGAGCCTCATGATCCCTACACCGCCCAGCAGGTCCTGCAGAAGCGCCTTCTGGAGAATCATGGCTACCGCGTTGTTACCAGCCCCATTGACAGCCTGCCCGACACCCTGCGCGTCTGGGACGAAGCAGAACGGAAGATCTATTTGTCCGAGGCGCTAGATCATCAGAACCGCACCTTTCAGCTGGCGCATGCATTATGCTTCATCGAGTTTTCTGATGTGCTTGACGCCATTACCGGTTCCACCAGCTTTACCAGCGAGTCGCACGCCACGCGGTGCCATGTGGAACTTGCCAACTATTTCGCAGCTGCATTCCTGATGCCGTATGACGCCTTTCTCGACAAGGCAGAGGAGACCCGCTACGACCTCGACCGCCTGGCCGCCGCCTTCGCCGTTTCCATCGAACAGGCAGCTCAGCGCCTGACAACCCTGCAGCGTGACGGCCGGCGCGGTGTGCCGTTCTTCTTTCTGCGGATCGACAAGGCCGGCAACGTTACCAAGCGCTTCAACGCTACATCCTTCTCGATTGCCGAATATGGCGGTGCCTGCCCTGTCTGGAACGTCCATGTCGCCTTTCGCACGCCCGGCGTGCTGCTTCCGCAGCTTGTCGAATTGCCCGACGGGCAACAGTTTTTCACGATCAGCCGCACAACCGAACGGCCGGTTTACTCAATGGAAACACAGGACCGCCGCCTAGCCATCGCGCTGGGGTGTGAATCACAGCACGCCCACCGCGTCATCTATGCCAGCGGCCTTGACCTGTCGCCAAGCGGTGCGGCCAGCAAGATCGGCATCAACTGCCATCTTTGCCCGCGTCACAATTGTGGCCAGCGCGCCTATGATCCGATCGTGACGGAACTGACCACCGATACCAAGCGGCGCGGCGAAACCCGTTACGAAAGCTGAAAACCCACCAGGCGCACCGCTTGGCGCTGGGTGCATAGACGGACGCCACGCCTGTTGGCACAGCAGCCGACGCTCTGCTCACCCGGGAAACAAGCCACTTCGCCCACATCCAGGCCATGACAAGGATAATGGCTGTAATTGTAAATTTTTTACAATTTTCAAATTTTCATTTTTTTCCTTTTATTAATCATACGCCGGCGGTACTCCTGCGACATCTGATCACAGTAATGCCGAACAATGCTTTGTCGGAGGGACACATGCCGCGTACAACACAAACATCGAATGACACCCCCAATCTCACCCCACAGCAGCAGGCTTTCGAGACCCACAGCCGCGCCGCCGCTGGTCGTTTCGCCAATACCGAGCGCGATTACGATATGGAAGATGTGGCGCGCCTCAGCGGGTCAATGACCTTCGACTATACATTGGCGCGGCACGGCGCTGACAAGCTGTGGCATCTTCTGCACACCGAGGATTATGTGCCGTCCCTCGGGGCGATGACTGGCAACCAGGCCATGCAGATGGTCCGTGCGGGTCTGAAGGCGATCTATCTTTCCGGCTGGCAGGTGGCAGCAGATTCGAACACAGCTGGCGGCATGTATCCCGACCAGTCGCTGTATCCGGCCAATTCAGGCCCCGAACTTGCCCGTCGCATCAACCGCACGCTGCAGCGTGCCGACCAGATTCAGACCCTTGAAGGCGAAGGTGACATTGACTGGTTCGCCCCGATCGTTGCCGATGCCGAGGCCGGTTTTGGTGGCTCTCTCAACGCGTTCGAACTCGCCCGCAATTATATCGAGGCCGGTGTCGCCGGTGTACATTTTGAAGACCAGCTCGCATCCGAGAAAAAATGTGGTCACATGGGCGGCAAGGTGTTGATCCCGGTCCGTCAGGCAGTCGCCAATCTGAATGCGGCGCGTCTTGCCGCAGATATCTCGGGCGTCTCGACCATCATTATGGCCCGTACCGATGCCGAAAGCGCCAAGCTCATCACATCCGATATTGATGAACGCGACCAGCCTTTCATTTCGGGAGAGCGCACAGAAGAAGGCTTCTTCAAACTGCGCGACGCGGATTCGTTCGACAGATGCGTTGTCCGCGGCCTCGCGTTCGCACCTTACGCCGATCTGTTGTGGATGGAGACATCGACCCCGAACCTCGATCAGGCCGAAGCCTTTGCCAAGGCAATCCGGGCAGAATATCCAGACCAGATGCTGGCCTATAACTGCAGCCCGTCTTTCAACTGGTCGGCCAATCTCAGCGAAGATGACATTGCCCGCTTCCAGCGCGAAATCGGCAAAATGGGTTACAAGTTCCAGTTCATCACGCTGGCTGGCTTCCATTCGCTCAACTACGCGACATACGAGTTGTCACGCGGCTATCGCGACAGCGGCATGACAGCTTATTCCGCCTTGCAGAACGCTGAATTCGCGGCCGAAGAGAATGGCTACACGGCACATCGGCATCAGCGCGAAGTTGGTGCGGGATGGTTTGATGCCGTCTCGATGGCGGTTTCGGCCGGCACATCCTCGACGACAGCACTGGATGACAGCACAGAAGAAGCCCAGTTCACCCAGGTTGCGGCTGAATAGACCGCACCTGCCCCCATTTGCACAGCAACCGTAAACGACCCCAATCGACGGAGACCAAAATGAAACAGTCAATAGCGCACAATGACGACCAGGTAGGCGATCGCATCACCCTGATCATCCCATCACTGACAGATGCCGCCGTTCAGCTGCATCGCCAACAGATGTGGAGCAAGGGTTACCAGCTTGAATCAAAGATCGAATGCCAGACATTCTTTGCCAGTGACGGCCGTGAGATCGACAGCATGTTTGACGGCAAGGCAATGTATTCGGCCACTTTCATCAAGCGCGAAACCTGATCTGGACAAGCCGCGTCACGCCTCGGCGACGGGGCGCGGTATGACACCGGCATCCAGCCAGCTGTCCAGTACCGACAGCGCCGCCTCACAAAAGGCCGCATCATTGATGTGCGCGTTGAGGCGGTGCAGTTCCACATGATCGGGACACCCGTCCAGCAGGCGCCCCATAAAAGCCTGCAATCCGTCCGGGTTATATAGATCTGCCCCCGGCCGGTCCCACTCCCCGCACCCGCCCAACGGCAGCAGCAACGCCGTCGCACCGCTGGCGGCCGCAAGACGCGCAAGGTGGGCATCTGCCACCTTCAGGCAATCCTCTTCACGTAGCACAACTGACGTGATCAGCCGGTTATGCGCATGCGTGGGATAACCCTGCCACTTATCATCCAGCTCCTGCCAGCCGATGACATCCACGAGATCATAACATCCGGGCGCAACGATCTGCGGTGTCGCGGCAGCCCCCGCCCCCTTCAGCCGCGTATCACCTGCAGAAATGGATGACCCATGCACATGGTTGCCAAGCTCCTGCGTACAAAAATCCATAACAGCCGCAAAGGCCCCCTGGCTGGCCAGTGATTCAAAGGCGCGTCCACCCATGCCGGTCGCATGAAAAACAGCCACCTCAAATCCCCGCGCTTCCAGCTCAGGCTTCAAATCCGCCATATAGGTCAATGTCGACAATCCAAGGCTTGTCATCCCGATCATCGGTTTGTCGGGGTCAGGGGGCAGCACCGTCTGACAGGCACCCAGCACGGCACCGGCGGCCTGTGACAAGGCGGATTTACAAACACTGGAAAGTCCGTACAGCCCACCTGCCCACAGGATCATCTGAATATCGGCTGGCAAACGTGCCGGCGGGATCATCGGGCTGAAAGCAACCGTCGAGATAATATATTTCGGCACGCCGATTGGCAGCGCTGCACACAGATCAAGGGCAAGGTCAGTGCCCATCGATCCACCAAGCGCCAGCACACCATCGAACTTGCCCGCCAGATGCGCATCCCCGGCCAGCTCTGCCGCACCGCGCGCCATCGCCTGCATCGCCAGATTTTCATCCGGGCTGGCGATAACGGCCGCGATATCCATTCCAGCTGCGGCTGCCACATCATGCTTGCTGATCGCGACCGGCTGATCAGACTCCCAAAAAACGCTGGCATCCTCCAAAACGCTGGCATCCCCCAGAACACTGACATCCATAGCCAGCACCCGGCCGCCGGCTTGTTGAATAGTGCTGGCCAGAAATGTCAGTTCATCCTGCTTGGTATCGTAGGTTCCAACCAGCAATATCGTCTTTCGGCTCATAGGGCGATCCAGGCCGTTTTCAGGTCGGTGAACTTGTCCAGCGCATGCAGCGACTTGTCACTGCCATTACCCGACTGTTTCATCCCGCTCAGCGGTACAGTGATATCAGGCCCGCCATAGCAGTTGACATGCACGACACCTGCCTTGATCTCCCGCACCATCCGGTGTGCGCGGCTCAGATCGCGGGTGAAGATGGCGGCCGCCAGGCCGTAGTCGGTCCCGTTGGCAAGGGCCACCGCCTCGGCTTCGTCCTCAAATGTGGTAACTGACAGGACAGGTCCGAACACCTCACTCTGGAAGATGCTGCTATCACGGTCTACCTTGTCGAGGATTGTGGGGGCATAATAGTAACCACCGCTTTCTGCCAGCATCTGGTGTCCACCGGTCAGAATGTCGGCGCCTTGCGATGCTGCGTCATCTACATGCTGTGCGATACGCGCCAGTTGTCCGGCATTGTTGATGGCACCGGCCTGCGTTTCCAGCTGCAGCGGATCACCGGTGCGAAAACCGGCCAACCTGTCATTCAGCAGCCCAATAAAGTCGGCCTTTACCGACTGTTCAACCATCAGCCGCGATCCGGCAACACAAACCTGCCCGGCATTGCGGAAAATGCCGCCGATCGTTGCATCCGCCGCGGCCTCCATGTCACCAGCATCGGCAAACACCAGATTGGGGGATTTACCGCCCAGCTCCAGATAACAGGCCTTGCGATTGGACCGGCCGGCATTCTGCATGATCAACCCGCCAACCGCGCCCGATCCGGTAAATGTCAGGATATCCACATCCATCGATGCCGACAGCGCATCACCAACCACATCACCAGTGCCTGTGACCACATTCAGCACCCCTTCGGGCAGGCCGGCCTCAAGCGCCAGCGCCGCGATCCGTAACAGGCTGAGCGACGCCGTCTCGGCCGGTTTCAGCACCACCGAATTACCCACTGCCAGCGCTGGTGCCAACTTCCAGGCACCGATCATCAACGGGAAATTCCACGGTACAATGGCGGCAACCACCCCCACCGGCTCGCGCAAGATCATCCCCAGATGACTGCCGGGTGTTGGTGCCACCTCACCGTAGATCTTGTCGATCGCCTCGGCATAGAACCGGATGGTACGGATCGCCGACCCCGCCTCGGCCTTCTCTGCCATACCAATCTCTGTCCCGTTGTCGCGCACTCCCAGCACGGTCAGCGCCAGCGTATCAGCCTCGATCAGATCGGCCCATTTCAGCAGCACCGCCTTGCGCGCCATGGGCGGCATATTGCGCCAGACACCCCGCTCAAAACTGCTGCGGGCAGCAGCCACAGCCGCATCGACATCTGCCTTTGACCCGCTCGCGATACTGGTGAAGGCTGCGCCATCGATGGGCGAGATGACCTCCATCACCGCCTCCGACTGGCTGGACCGCCAATCGCTGCCGATCAGCATCTTTTGCGGGGCAATCTGGGCCGTTCGCAATTGGTCTATATTCGCCTGGGTTACCGCATTCTGGGTCATCATCCTGCCTTCCGGTCAATGAACGGGATGTCGTCCACCATTTGTTGTGTGCTGGTGCGTAGTATTGCACATGTCAGCAAGCGGACAGGTTCAGAACAACAAAAATTTTATTCAATCATCTGAAAAGGTGATTTAATTATTGCGCAGGTGCCGAAAAATGCTGAACAGTCGGGTGGGGCAAGATCGCCGTTCAGGCACCTGCCGCCAGACTTTCCGCAGATACAATCTGATGATGTGTCGATGACGGATCAGCCGACAAGGGACTGAACATGCCAGAAGCCCGTCAACAGGACGATAATTTCATCAAGGAAAAAAACGCCCGTCATCTGTGGCATCCGATGGCGCATCCGGCGGACAGTCAGGCCCACCCGCCGACCATCGTTACCAGGGGCGAAGGCGTCTTCATTACCGATATAGACGGGCATCGTGTCGTTGACGGTGTTGGCGGGTTGTGGAACGTCAATCTCGGATTTTCCTGCGAGCCAATAAAGCAGGCCATCAGCGACCAGCTGGACAGGCTGCCCTATTATTCGATCTTCCGCGGCACCACCAATGACGCTGCTGTGGAACTGTCATATGAACTGGCGCAGTTTTTTGAACCTGATGGTCTGCAGCGCGCTTTCTATACCTCTGGTGGCGGCGACAGTGTCGAGACCGCTTTGCGCCTTGCCCGCCAGTATCACAAAATTCGTGGCGATGCCGGGCGCGTAAAATTCATCAGCCTGAAAAAAGGGTATCACGGCACGCATATGGGCGGTGCCAGCGTCAATGGAGATGCCAAATTCAGGACCCAGTACGAACCGCTGCTTCCTGGCTGTTATCACATCCCGGCCCCTTATACCTATCGCAACCCGTTTGACGAGACGGATCCGGCGCGCCTTGCCCAGCTCTGCGCAGCGGCCCTGGTTGATGAAATTGCCTTTCAGGGGCCAGATACCATCGCCGCCTTTATCATGGAGCCTGTCCTTGGTGCCGGCGGGGTGATCCCGCCACATGAAAGCTTCATGCCGATGATGCGTGACATCTGCGACAAACACGGCATTCTGCTGATCGCTGATGAGGTTATCACAGCTTTCGGACGGACCGGATCCTGGTCCGGGTCGCGTCACTGGGGGGTAAAGCCCGATTTTGCCTGCACGGCCAAGGCCATCACCAATGGCTATTTTCCGTTCGGCGCGGTGATGATGTCCGAGAAGATCGGCGAGCTGTTTGAACATGATGAAACCGGCAAGGCCGCGATCGGTCATGGCTACACCTATTCCGGCCACCCGGTGGGTGCCGCTGCCGCCCTTGCCTGTCTCGCCGAAACAAAGCGACTGGACGTGCCGCTGAATGCTGCAAAGCGTGGCACCCAGATGTATGAGGGCTGTCTGCGCCTGCAGGAAAAATATGAACTCATCGGCGATGTGCGCGGCGGACACGGGCTGATGACGGCCCTTGAGCTGGCGTCCGATCGCAAGACAAAGACCCCTCCCGCCAAGCCGGTTCCTCTGGCCTTGCAGGCAGCCGCCTATGAGAATGGGGCAATGGTGCGTGTCTCGGGCCCGAACGTCATTCTGTCCCCTGCCCTTGTCATCAGCGAAAGTGAAGTTGAGACTATTTTGTCCGCCCTCGACAAGGGGCTTGCCGAGGCATCAGAGCTATGAACAACACAGCCCCCACTGGGATACATCACCATAATGAATAATGATCAGGAATTTGTGGCACTTCTTGGCACCAAGGGCGGGCCGGCTGTGCGCCCCGGCTCAACCATGCCGACATCATCGCTGATCAGTCTTGGTGGCCAGCAGATTGTGGTGGATTGCGGACTTGGTGTTACCCGCGGGTTGCTCGACCAGCAGGTTGATCTGCGTACCCTGAAAACGGTGATCATCACGCATCTGCATTCCGACCATTATCTCGAGCTTGGTCCGTTATTGCACACCGCCTGGACTGCCGGCCTGAAAACCCCTGTAACGGTCTGGGGGCCGGACGGGCTGCAGGACTATTGGGACGGGTTCTACCGTTCGATGATCGCCGATATCGAGCTGCGCCAATCCGATGAAGGCCGGCCTGACCTCGCGGGACTTGTGCAGATCAATACCCTTGATGATGGTGCATTCCTGGATCAGGACGGGCTGTCGATTACCGCCATGCGCAACCTGCACCCACCGCTGATAGATACATTTGCACTTTCCTTTCGCACAGCCAGCCGGCATGTGGTGTTTTCTGGCGATACGGCACCGCTTCCCGCTCTTGTCGATTTTGCGCGCGATGCAGATTTGCTGGTCCACGAAGCCATGCTGCAGCCCGCGCTGGAGGCGCTGGTCGCGCGTGTCGGCTCTACTGATGACCGGTTGATGAATCATCTGATGCGCTCGCATACAATGGCTGATCAGGCTGCTGTTATTGCGTCTGATGCAGGTGTGCATGCGCTGGCCTTGCATCATCTGATCCCGTCTGATGACCCGAATTATGGCCTGTCGGACTGGCAGGCGGCTGTCAGCCCGCATTTCTCTGGCCGTATCCATATCGGCACTGACGGGCTGCGTATCGCGCTATAGCTGCCGAAAGCCCTGCCACAGAATTGCGCTGATTTTCCATGAAACAATATCGCGCAGGTCGGTGCTGCGCGCTTTCATCCTAGGCATGTTGCGCCGCAACCAGATGCCGCCAGACTTCCTTAACCAGGCCAAAACGTGCATTGCTGTGGCTGAACAGCGATATATTCAAATCGACGCACAAGTCGCGTCCCCCCGCCAAGACCAGATGTTTGTTTGATATTTCCGCGCGCACCAGCCGGTGCGGCAACCAGTACACGCCAACCCCCTTCAATGTCCAGTTCAGCCAGGTACTGGACATGGGGTTTTCATAGATGAGCTGAATGTTTTCACTCAACAGCTTCGGGCGCACATGCCTCTCGAACAAATCGCCAAGCGGTGATGCCTGCCCATAACTGATCAGGGGAAGCAGTTTCTTGCTGTTACAGTCGAAGACGGGGCACTCCTGATCATCAGGCGCGCACACCGGAACCAGCATATCTTATCCTACAACAAGTGATTCAACCTCGGCGGTGAACCC
>ERZ802826.700-NODE-700-length-10460-cov-14.8699_pt1 | contig 10460 bp, 7 predicted proteins | sample MGYA00345651_ERZ802826 | MGnify/ENA primary metagenome ERZ802826 (study PRJEB30503, sample SAMEA104212371) | marine metagenome | biome: Westerlies Biome; feature: [SRF] surface water layer (ENVO:00010504) within the epipelagic zone...; material: water...
CAGCGGATAGTGTCATTTACGACAATATGCATGCTACAACTCCTGTGTGTGCGCCGGCTAGAAGCGCCATAATTACGGGAATGTACCCTACTACTTTGGGAACCCACAACATGCGCACTTATAATGAAGTGCGTGATACGAATCAACCTGAACTAGGAATCCCTAATTATTCTCCAAAATTCCCGGATTATATTTGTCCTTTTACCGCTTATATGCGGGAAGCCGTTTTTTTACTTAATGTTTGGTTAACATTAGAGATGTATTTTTATAAAAACTAAACAAAAATGAAACAAATTAAACGAATCACACTATTACTTGCATTAGCAGTAATTTCGTGCGAAAACACACCAAAAGAAGTTCAAAAAGTGGGATTTGCTGGCAACCCTGATAACGGCTGGATATTGGGAAAACAAGAAAGTTTAGATACTTGGTTAACTTTTGTTGAACATCATGTAGATGAAGATTTAGAAGGAATCATGAAGCTTACAAGCGATTCGATTTTCGTTGAGTTACCAAACGGGGAGTCTATAGCAGGAAAAGATAATTTTAAAGCCTTTCTGTCCGAGTGGTTTGACAGTTCTGAACTTTCCGTAAATCAGCGATGGGGAATACCAATCAAGTTTGTTAATGCAGAAGGAGAAAGCGATGATGGCGATTGGGTCATTAACGGTCACTCCATTACATCAACTTCTGAAGAAATAACACGAACGGAGGAAAATCAACTTAATGCCTATATCATAAATGATAAAGTACAGTTTTTTCGTGTTCACAACTATAAAACCACAGAAGGGAAATTGGTAGATGTTACCTTTTCTGTTGATATGTCTTCTTACGAAGACTCATTCTCTAGTGTTTCCGTTTTTGGAAGCTTTAACGACTGGTGCGGAACATGTGACCCTATGACAGATGCTGATGGAGATGGTGTTTATACCACAACTGCATCGGTTCCTGTGGGAGAAGTGGAATATAAGTTTTCAATCGACAATCAATCGGTAGAGGAGTCTTTTGTACCCGGGAGTGCTTGTACAAAAACCACGGGTGAGTATACAAACCGTATAACTGCTGTAGAAGCATCAAGTACGCTTGAAGCAGTATGTTTCAATAGCTGCACAACTTGTGAGTAATAAATGATACTAAACTCCTTATTCAATGAGTCTATAGCATTGAATAAGGAGTTTAGTAATGAATTTTTATTTATTTGGCTTAAGTCGATAAATTCCTTCAAACTCCACGGCAATATGGATGTAGCCGTTCGGACCAATAATCACATCGCGTACCCTTCCAATACCATCGGCAATTTTCTCTCTAGCAATTACGTTATTATTGCGTATAGTAAGCCGTTCCAAATAGGTTTTTTTGAGCGACCCTACCAATAGGCTGCCTTTCCACTCAGGGTATTTATTACTAGTAATAAATGCCATACCCGAAGTAGCTATTGAGGGTACCCAATAATAAAAAGGTTGTTCCATGCCTGGCAAAGAACGGTTCTTAGTAATCGATGTTCCCGAATAATTTTCCCCATACGTGATTTTTGGCCATCCGTAATTTTTCCCAGCTTCAATAATATTTATTTCGTCGCCACCTCGCGGTCCGTGTTCATGTTCCCACAAATCAACTGTTATTGGATGAAGCGTTAACCCTTGTGGATTGCGGTGCCCATAAGAGTAAATAGCTTCTTTTGCCCCTTTAACACCAACAAAAGGGTTATCTTTAGGAATGCTACCATCATCATTCAAACGATAAATTTTACCATTATCTCGGGTAATATCTTGAGGATTTTCATCGCGATTTCCTCTATCTCCTATAGAAAAATATAAATATCCTTCCGAGTCAAATACGATTCGTGACCCAAAATGAACTCCTTTTTTAGTATCAGGCTCAGCTTTGTACAGCATGTTTACATCTTTAAGTGCATTTCCCAAAAGTGTTGCCGAATAAATTCCAGTATTTCCTCCAGAGGCATCTTCGTTAGGAGTTGCCATGGCAAAATAAATACGCTTGTTATTTTCAAAATCAGGATGAAGTGCCAAGCCCATCAATCCGCCTTGACCACGAACATAAGTGGTAGGAAGACCTGAAATTTCTTGTTTTTCTCCATATTGAAAACGAATAAGCTTTCCTTCTTTTTCAGTGTAAAGCAAGCTACCATTTGGTAAAAACACCATACCCCAAGGAATTTCCACATCGGGTACTACAAGTTCAGTGCTATAGCTTTTGGATGCAGGGGTTTGTATTGGGGGAGAGTTCTCAACTTGGGCGCACGACACTAAGCAAAACATGAGTAAAAGAAATGTGGGTAAGCGGTGTTTCATTTTAAACTAAATTTTGTTCAAGATATCCAAATTTAGATAGAAATAAGCATTCGAATAAATGCTTGCCGTTTGGCCGCAGGCTCATAATAGCGTCCACCAAAGGCGTTAATTCGTATGTTGTCAAAAAAAGATGAGTTCACAATATTGTTTACCCCTAGGGAAATCAAAGAATTTTGCCATTTACGTTGCAGTACTACGTCTGCAGTCCAAAACTGTGGAACACGTACTGTATTATCGCTATCAGCATATCGATTTCCAATATGTCTTGCCTGAATGGAGAGCTTTGTTTTTCCAAGTTGTTGGCGCAAAGTTGTGGCAAATTGATTTTTTGGAACGTTCGGGAGTTCTTTTTTTGCCTCGGTTTGATATTGTCCATGACTGTATGAAAAGGCGACATTTGCAGAAGTGGTAAACTGCCAATTTCCTTCTAATTCAACGCCTTTTCGAAAAGTACGCCCAATATTTCTATAAAAATTCTGCCCTTGAAAGGCCTCAAGCTCATAGGGAGAAATCTCATTTTTTGTTTCGGTATAGAACAGCGTTAGAAATGCATTGAATTTCTTTTTGCGAAATGAAACTCCAAGCTCTGTTTCATTAGATTTTTGTGGTTTTAGCGAAGAGTTAAAGCCTGTTTCACCAGATGGATTTGCCGAAAGCTCGTTAAGTGATGGCGTTTCAAACCCCGTACCCCAACGCAGATGACTGCTAAACTGAGAGCTTAATTTTCGATACACTGCCACCATGGGTGAAAGCGCTGCTACATTTTTTTTCCCAGCATTCGTTCCCAAAAAGTCAGTCAATCCTATTTGGTGAATGTCGGCACGAAGAGCAGTTCGGAAACGCCAATCTACACACGCATATTCTACAATACCATAAGTGCCTATATTGTAAAAACGTTCGTTTTGATGTAGTGTTTTTCCCCCTTTAACTCCCATGTCATTTTTAAATCGAAAACGCGCATCATGCTGCGCAGCACTTTCAAAACCATATTGCCACAGCCAGTTGTTTTTATTTCCAGATGTTTGCAATCCCAACCCAAAATAGTCACGCCCTAAATCTATTTGGCCACCATATTCAAATGGCAAGCGCGCATCTAATGCTCTACGTGTGTAAAATGCGTAAGAAAGCCAATTTTTTGTTTTGAAACGAGCGCTGATTTGGTGTTGCTGTACTTGTTCTCCAGCAGTGTATATCAGATTTGCTTCACGGGCTTGCTTCGGGTTTTGACTAACCTGCTTAAGGGTAAGACCACCTGGGTCGTTTGCAAATGGACTAAGGAAAAATGAATAGTCAACTTTTAAGGAATTCCCATTGGTAAAGTCGGTTTCATTAGATAGCGATAAAAGAGTGTTTTCATAAGCACTCCATTGTCGGTAGCCTTCTTGCTTTTGATGTGTTACTATGGCGCGAAAGCGATTTTTTTCTTGCGCTTTGCCCCATGTAGCTGTTAATGATTGCAATTGAAAATCACCCAAAGTTACAGCCATATTAGCGGTAGAAATGATTGGAGCACTTTGCAGGGAAATCACTCCTCCAGAGGCATTTCCATATAAGCCACTCGAAAGTCCACGAAGCACTTCAATAGCACCTATTTGAGGTAAAGGAATATGATCCAATTGCGTTTGTCCATCTGGAGTAGTAATAGGAATACCATCCAATAAAACTTTGATACCGCGTATACCAAAAGTAGCACGTGCGCCAAACCCTCGAATAGATACACGAGTATCTTGTGTAAAGTTCTGTTGACTACTCACAAATAAACTGGGTATTTGCTGTAAAAACCCACCTACTTCTTGTGTAGTCGTTAGACTTAATGTATCCGAAATAATAGTTGCGCTCAGGGGTTGTATGTCACTTTTTATCCGTTGTGCGCGCAACACTACCTCGTCTAATTGCTGAACTTGACTGTTGGCAGCCAGCCCAAAAAGACACAAAAGAATTGTGAGTCTAAGCATCTTGCGTATACAAATCAATCAACCCAGGGGGTGTGTTCACATGAAGTAATTGGGCATTTCTATCAACAGTTAAGATGATATCATCCACTATGGGAATTAACGCGGTTTTACCCTTAATATCAACCTCTAGAGTGGCTTGGGCTGTTTGCTCATTTACGTGGGTAATCTTTCCAAGTGTGCCAAGGTTTTTATCTTCTACCGTAAATCCTATGATTTCGTGATAATAAAACCTATTTCCTGTTAGCGTGGGTAGCTCTGTTAAAGGCAAATAGGCTTTTGACTTTAAGACTAGATTTGCGTCTTCTTCAGATGAAATATCTTCAAGTTTAAGCCGTAACAGGCCTTGCTTGTGCATGCTACATTTTAAAACAAAATAGGGAACAAGCGCATTGTCTTGTGCTAAAAATAATGTTTCGATTGATAGATACTGCTCAGGCTCGTCTGTGTCAAGTTTTAGTAAAATTTCGCCCTTAAAGCTGTATTTACTGACGACTGTGCCTACAAAAAAGCAGTCCTCAACACGCATGATTTATTCAGTAGCTTCTGCGCTGTCTTTGTCGTCTATTGCTTCAGCTTCAGCAGCAGGCGCCTCTTCAGCAGGAGCTTCTTCTTCAACTGCTTCAGCAGCAGATTCCGCTTCTGCGGCAGCAGCCTTTGCTTGCGCTTCAGCTTCTGCGGCAGCAACTTCAGCTTCTGCGGCAGCGATAGCAGCTTCTGCATCTGCTTTGCGCTTTTCGTTGATTTCTTTTTCAGCAGCAAGTGCTTTTGCTTTTTCGTCAGCTTTCACCTTTGCTACTTTGTCTTTTGCAACATCTTGACGTGATGCTTTTTCGCTAACCCAGGCAGTAAATTTTGTTTCCACATCCTCTTCAGAGTGAGCGCCTTTGCGCACACCGCTTACCAAGTGATTTTTTAATAACGCACCTGTTTCTGAAAGTAAATTTCTTGCTGTATCTGTAGGTTGCGCTCCATTTTGAAGCCAATCTACAGCGCGGTCTATCTTAATGTCAACCGTTGCTGGATTTGTATTTGGATTATAAGTTCCTATTTTTTCAAGGTAACGCCCATCACGTTTAGAGCGTGAATCTGCAGCTACTACCCAATAAAAGGGTTTTCCTTTTTTACCGTGTCGTTGAAGTCGAATCTTAACTGGCATATCAAATTAAATTTTTGGGTTCAAAACCCTGGTTATTAATGCGTGGCAAAGCTACACTATTTTTTGTTTTCACCAAACGTTAATAACTTCATGTTCTAATACATCTAGTTTCGCATATAACTTCGTTAAATTAGTACACTAATCTCGGAGCATGTTTTTAATCTTTGATACTGAAACTACGGGTTTACCCAAACGCTGGGACGCGCCTATTTCGGATGCCGAAAACTGGCCACGCTGTGTTCAAGTGGCTTGGCAGCTTCACGATCAATATGGAACACTTGTTGAGCATAAAGATTTCATTGTAGCTCCGGATGGCTTTGATATTCCCTTTGAATCTGAACAAATTCATGGTATCAGTACTGCTTTAGCACAAAAACAAGGCGTTCCGCTGATTGAAGTCCTTTCCGCATTTGAAGCAACGCTTTCCATAACACAATTTGTTGTAGGCCATAATGTGGGCTTTGATGTTAATATTATGGGAGCAGAACTGCACCGACTCCAACGCGATACATCTATTACTGCCCTACCAGTATTAGATACCTGCACGGAAGAAACAGCCACACTTTGCCAGCTTCCTGGAGGTAGAGGAGGCAAATTTAAATTGCCAACACTAACAGAGTTATACAAGAATCTTTTTAATGAAAACTTTGCAGAAGCACACAATGCTACCGCTGATGTTGAAGCCACGGCACGTGTATTTTTGGAACTTATTCGGCAAAATAAATTCACGCTAAGCAATGAAGAAAACCCAGGTTTTATAACATCAAAAATCCAAGAAAAATACCCTACTCAAGTACCACTTGCTGGCATAACGCATCAAAACCTAAAAAAAGCGTCGGAAAAACTAGTGCAAAAAGAACAGCCCGAAGCCAATATTTTGCCACTACAATCTAATAAGATTTCTGATTTACCGTTTGCCCATTTACATACATTTTCACAGTTTTCAGTGCTTCAGTCCACCATTAGGGTAAAAGAACTTGCCGAAACGGCTGACAATTTAAATATGCCGGCGGTTGCCCTAACGGATTTAGGCAATCTTATGGGGGCGTTTCATTTTGTAAAATCTGTCAAACAAGTAAACGCTCAAAGACCAGAGGATGACAGTAGACCACCGTTAAAACCCATAGTAGGAATTACACTTAATGTTTGCGAAAATCATCTAGATCGAAGTCGCAGAGACAATGGGTATCAAATGGTCTTTTTAGCAAAAAACAAGGCAGGATATCAAAATCTAACTAAATTATCTTCATTGGCATACACACAAGGATTCTACTATGTGCCACGTGTTGATCGAGACCTTATCAAAAAATACAAAAACGATATCATTGTTTTAACAGGGAATGCATATGGAGAAGTGCCATCAAAGCTGCTAAACGTAGGCGAAAAGCAAGCCGAAGAGGCGCTGCTTTGGTGGAAAAAGCAATTTACAAACGACTTGTATATTGAAATTATGCGTCATGGTCAAAACGATGAAAATCGTATTAATCCCGTACTCGTGCAGTTTTCAAAAAGACATGATGTTAAATTGGTTGCCACCAATTCTGCGTATTATTTAAAACAGGAGGAGGCAAATGCACACGATATTTTACTTTGCGTAAAGGATGGTGAGAAGCAAGCCACTCCCATTGGCAGGGGACGTGGATATAGGTATGGCTTGCCTAATCAAGAATACTACTTTAAAACTTCTGAGCAGATGAGAGAGCTTTTCAACGATTTGCCAGAAGCGTTGGAAAGTATTTTAGAAATTATAGGTAAAATAACGGCATTTGATTTGGCTCGAGATGTACTGCTACCTAAGTTTGATATTCCAGCTCAATTTGTGTCTGATGAAGACACAAAAGACGGAGGAAAACGTGGCGAAAATGCCTATCTGCGCCACTTGACCTATAGGGGAGCAAACGAGCGTTATACAAACTTGGATGACGAACTTAAAGAACGCATCGATTTTGAGTTAAGTGTAATTGAAAACACAGGCTACCCTGGTTATTTTTTGATTGTGCAAGATTTTATTGCTGCAGCTCGTAATATGGACGTTTCGGTGGGCCCTGGTCGTGGTTCGGCTGCTGGTTCAGTAGTCGCCTACTGCCTTAAAATTACCAACATCGATCCCATAAAATATGATTTGCTTTTTGAGCGCTTTCTCAATCCAGACCGTGTTAGTCTACCCGATATCGACATTGATTTTGACGATGAAGGTCGCTCTAAAGTCATGGATTATGTAATTGAAAAATACGGCGCAAATCAAGTGGCACAAATTATTACCTATGGCACTATGGCCGCAAAATCATCTATTCGCGATACGGCGCGTGTGTTGGATTTGTCTTTGGGAGATGCCGATAGGGTAGCCAAGCTTGTGCCCAATATGAAGCTTAAAAAGATTTTTAATTCCGATGATAAGACACTTAAAGAAAATCTAAGATCTGATGATTTTGCTCGTGTTGCTCAGCTAAAAGCTATAGCTGACGGCAATGATCTTGAAGCAGAGACTTTGAAACAAGCACAAGTTCTTGAGGGTTCATTACGCAACACAGGAATTCATGCCTGTGGTGTTATCATTACACCCGACGACATCACGGAATTTGTCCCTATTGCTACGGCAAAAGATTCGGACTTGTGCGTTACCCAGTTTGATAATGCGGTGGTTGAAGACGCAGGCTTGCTAAAAATGGATTTTTTAGGGCTCAAAACCTTAACGCTAATTAAAGACACGGTCAAACTTGTCAAATACAGACACAATATCGACTTGGACCCAGATGCATTTCCTTTAGATGATACACCTACTTTTGAGTTGTTTCAACGTGGCGAAACAGTTGGCATATTTCAGTACGAAAGTGCTGGGATGCAAAAATATCTTAGAGATTTAAAACCCAATGTTTTTGACGACTTGATAGCAATGAACGCCCTGTATCGCCCAGGACCGCTGGAGTATATTCCAAGTTTTGTACGACGTAAAAACGGGCAAGAAGAAATTACATACGATTTGCCTGCCATGGAACAATACCTTAAGCAGACCTATGGCATTACCGTATATCAGGAGCAAGTAATGCTGTTGTCACAATCGTTGGCGGGCTTTAGTAAGGGCCAGGCCGATGTGCTACGCAAAGCCATGGGGAAAAAGATTTTCTCACTGCTAGAACAGTTAAAACCACAGTTTTTAAATGGCGGAGAAAAACGTGGGCATCCAAGGGAAATTCTCGAAAAAATATGGAAAGACTGGGAAGCATTTGCTTCTTATGCGTTTAACAAATCACATTCTACCTGCTATGCTTGGGTGGCCTACCAAACGGCCTACTTGAAGGCGAATTACCCCGCAGAGTATATGGCCGCTGTATTGTCCAACAATATGAGCGACATCAAGCAAGTGAGCTTTTTTATGGAAGAGTGTCGCCGGATGGGGATTTCGGTACTTGGTCCAGACGCGAACGAATCGTTCTATAAGTTTACTGTTAACGATCAAGGTGCCATACGCTTTGGTATGGGTGCTGTAAAAGGTGTGGGGCATGCTGCTGTCAAAACTATTGTGGAAAATCGCTCAGAAAAGCCGTATTCCTCTATTTTTGATTTGACCCAACGAATAGACTTGCGCGCTGCCAACAAAAAATCGTTTGAAAGCTTGATTTTGGCAGGTGGTTTTGATTCGCTCTCATCGGCGCATCGTGCACAGTATTTTCATCACAATGGTGATGGGGTAAGTTTTGTAGAAAAGGCATTGCGTTACGGGGCTCAGCATCAAGAAAATGAGCAGTCGGCTCAGGTAAGTTTATTTGGTGCTGATTCAGCAGCGAGTATTCCCACGCCCACGCTTCCCGACTGTGATCCATGGGATGCACTACATACACTAAAACAAGAAAAAGAAGTGGTCGGAATTTATCTTTCTGGGCATCCTCTTGACGATTTTGCCCCTGCCATGAAGCATTTTTGTAATGCTAAGATGGGCTTACTTAATGATCTTGATCCATTGGTAAATAAAGAGCTCAGCTTTGGGGGCATGGTTGGAGAGGTGGATCATCGCGTTTCAAAAAACGGCAAAGGATGGGCGATATTTTCTCTTGAAGATTTTGAGGAATCGTATGAGTTTAAAATTTTTGGAGAGGATTATTTAAAATACCGCCACTTTTTGGTTTCAGATAGTTTTATTCATGTTAAAGCACTGGTTAGAGAGGGGTGGGTCAACAGAGAAACAGGAAAACGAGGAGAGCCTAGATTGCAATTCAATGCCTTTCAACAACTGCAGGATACACTTGCTACATATACCAAAAAAATCACATTGCGTTTAGATGCCAATAGCCTAGATCAACAACTACTAACGTTTCTTGACAACTTGTTTAAAGAAAATAAAGGCGACCACAAAGTAGACATGACGTTTTATGAGACAGAGGAGCAATTAAAATTGGTTACCACAAGCCGAAAATTAAAGGTACATGTTGGCGAGTCGCTATTGACAGCGTTAGATGAATATCCAGTTTCATACAAACTAAATTAAGTATCAAGTTCCCAAATGCACCCATAACAAGAGTTGATTTAAAAACATGTTATTATGTGAAAAAGGTAGTACATTTGATTACCTTAAAATTTAAATGATATGGCACTAGAAATAACAGATGCTAGCTTTGATGAAGTTGTATTGAAATCCTCTCAACCTGTGCTGGTTGACTTTTGGGCAGAGTGGTGCGGTCCATGCCGTATGGTTGGCCCCATTATTGACGAGCTAAGCCAAGAATACGATGGGAAAGCAGTTGTTGGTAAGGTAGACGTGGATAATAACCAAGAATTTGCTGCCAAATTTGGAGTACGAAATATTCCAACGGTATTGCTTTTTAAGAATGGCGAATTGGTAGACCGTAAAGTTGGTGTATCGCCAAAAGCTGTTTACGCTGCTGCGATAGAAGAGCAGCTTTAATCAAAATCTTTTTTGCGTTTGTGTATCCGAAAATGCGGTGTATATTTGCACGCACCTAACGCAAACGGTCTGGTAGTTCAGCTGGTTAGAATACATGCCTGTCACGCATGGGGTCGCGGGTTCGAGTCCCGTCCAGA
>ERZ802826.708-NODE-708-length-10436-cov-13.768_pt1 | contig 10436 bp, 8 predicted proteins | sample MGYA00345651_ERZ802826 | MGnify/ENA primary metagenome ERZ802826 (study PRJEB30503, sample SAMEA104212371) | marine metagenome | biome: Westerlies Biome; feature: [SRF] surface water layer (ENVO:00010504) within the epipelagic zone...; material: water (ENVO:00002006)...
CTCCATCCCGCCGGACATCCCTCTCAACGGTTTGGCTTCCGGCCGACACCGACGGGAGGCTGATTTGCCGGATGCCCCTGAGGTGTCGTCATGAGCCCACGCAAGACCTACATCCTCAAGCTGTACGTCGCCGGCAACACGCCGAATTCGATGCGGGCCCTCAAAACGCTGCGCAACATCCTCGAAACGGAATTCCGCGGTGTCTATGCCCTGAAGGTGATTGATGTGCTGAAGAATCCGCAGCTGGCGGAGGAGGACAAGATCCTCGCCACACCAACGCTGTCGAAGATCCTGCCGCCACCGGTGCGTCGCATCATCGGTGACCTCTCCGACCGGGAGCGGGTTCTGATCGGACTCGATCTTCTGTACGACGAGCTCACCGACAACGCGCTCGGGTCCGGATTGATCGACACCGTCGATGAGAACGACGTCACATCCGGCGTGGATTCTTAAGCGAGATGGTGATCACTCGCCTTCGCCGGTTGGATCTCACTACGTTCTGTTCATAAGTCCCAGCCATGCAGTTCCCTCCAGCCAGCGGCTCGACTCAGATGCAGGTTCAGAAGCTCCCGACAGGGATCGAGGGCTTCGATGATGTCTGCCAGGGCGGTCTCCCCATCGGACGCAGCACGCTGATCAGCGGCACCTCCGGTACCGGCAAGACCGTTTTCTCGCTCCATTTCCTGCACAACGGCGTCAAGCACTTCGACGAGCCCGGCATTTTCGTCACTTTCGAGGAGTCGCCCCTCGACATCCTGCGCAACGCGGCCAGCTTCGGCTGGAACCTGCAGGAGATGGTGGAGCAGGACAAGCTGTTCATCCTCGATGCCTCCCCCGACCCCGATGGTCAGGATGTGGCGGGCAGCTTCGACCTCTCCGGTCTGATCGAACGGATCAACTACGCCATCCGCAAGTACAAGGCGAAGCGGGTGGCGATCGATTCGATCACGGCTGTGTTCCAGCAGTACGACGCTGTGTTCGTCGTGCGTCGTGAGATCTTCCGGCTGATCGCACGACTCAAGGAGATCGGCGTCACCACGGTGATGACCACCGAACGGATCGATGAATACGGCCCGATCGCCCGCTACGGGGTCGAGGAATTCGTCTCCGACAATGTGGTGATCCTGCGCAACGTGCTGGAGGGTGAGCGGCGGCGGCGCACGGTGGAGATCCTCAAACTCCGCGGTACCACCCACATGAAGGGTGAATTCCCCTTCACGATGGGGACCCATGGCATCAGCGTCTTCCCGCTCGGGGCGATGCGGCTCACCCAGCGCTCCTCGAACGTGCGGGTCAGTTCCGGGGTGCCGCGGCTCGACGACATGTGCGGCGGCGGCTTCTTCAAGGATTCGATCATCCTCGCCACCGGTGCCACGGGGACCGGCAAAACGCTGCTGGTCTCGAAATTCATCGAGGATGCCTGCCGGAACAAGGAGCGGGCGATCCTGTTCGCCTACGAGGAATCCCGGGCTCAGCTGCTGCGTAACGGCACCAGCTGGGGCATCGACTTCGAGCAGATGGAGCAGGACGGTCTGCTCAAGATCATCTGCGCCTACCCCGAATCCACCGGGTTGGAGGATCACCTGCAGATCATCAAAACGGAGATCGGTCAGTTCAAGCCATCCCGGATGGCCATCGACTCCCTCTCGGCCCTGGCTCGGGGTGTCAGCCACAACGCCTTCCGGCAGTTCGTGATCGGCGTGACCGGTTACGCCAAACAGGAGGAGATCGCCGGCTTCTTCACGAACACCTCTGAGGAGTTCATGGGCAGCCACTCGATCACCGACTCCCACATCTCCACCATCACCGACACGATCCTGATGCTGCAGTACGTGGAGATTCGCGGTGAGATGGCCCGGGCGCTGAATGTGTTCAAGATGCGCGGCTCCTGGCACGACAAGGGCATCCGCGAGTTCGTGATCACGGGCAACGGCCCGCAGATCAAGGATTCCTTCTCCAACTTCGAGCGGATCATCTCGGGTGTCCCCCATCGGGTGAGCACCGATGAGCGCAGTGAGCTCTCCCGCATCGCCCGCGGCGTCTCCAGCGAGGACTAGACCAGCTGCTCCATGCTGCTGCGCCGATCGGCCTGCAGCTGGAGCTCGTCGAGATCCGACTGCTGCAGGGGCAGGTCGAACCAGAAGGTGGTGCCCACCTCAAGCTCGCTGGCCATGAACACGCGGGCGCTGTGCTTTTCGAGAATGCCGCGCACGATCGAGAGCCCCAGCCCTGTGCCCACCTCTGTGTGAACGGCGTTCTCCACCCGGAAGAAGCGATCGAAGATGCGCACCTGGTCGGCATCGCTGATGCCGCAGCCCGTGTCGGCCACTTCCACCCGCAGCCGTGGCAGTGGGGAACTGAGCGGGCAGGTGGGCCCGTCATCGGTGACGCCGTTCAGCGCTCGCACCTGACAGGTGTCGGGCCATAGGTAGGCGCGCATCGCCAGCACACCACCGCTGCGGCTGAATTTCAGGGCGTTGCCAACCAGGTTGTCGAGCACCTGAAGCAGCAGATCCCAGTTCCCGACCACCTCCGGCAGGTCGGCTCGGGCGTCGAGCTCCAGCTTGACGCCTTTGTCGTCGGCATTGAGCCGGTAGGTGCGCAGGGTCTGCTCCATCGCCGGACGGATGTTCACCGGTTCGAGTTGGATGGCCCGGCCCGATTCCAGACGGGAGAGGTCGAGCACATCATTGACGAGGCGGGTGAGGCGATCGGTCTCGGCATTGGCAACACCGAGGAATTCCTTTTTCTCCTCCTCAGTCAGCTGATCGCCGAGGTCATGCAGGGTCTCCACATAGCTCTTGATGTTGAACAGCGGTGTCCGCAGTTCGTGGGAGACGTTGCTGATGAAACGACTCTGAGCAGCGTTCAGCTCCACTTCGCGGGTCAGATCCTGAACGGTGACGGCGATGCCCTTGAGGCTTTCACCGCTGGCATCGCGCACGGCCTGCATCACGATGCGCAGGGTGCGGGCCGGCTCCCCGACGCTGCAGCGCAGATCTTCGCTGTCGACGTTGCCGGCGAGCAGTGCATCGAGGGGTGAGTGCAGCTCGATCGCCAGAAGATCCGGAAGCTCCGCCACCAGCTCCCGGTTCTCCAGGTTGCGGCCCTCCCAGCGGAACAGGCGGCGGGCGGTGGGATTGGCGAGCACGATGCAGCCGGCGGCATCCAGCAGCACGGCCCCATCCGCCATGGTGGCGATCAGGGATTGCTGCTTCACCTGAGCGGCTGTGAGCTCTTCGATGTTGGCTTCGTCATAGGCCTCCAGCTGGGAGGCCATGGCATTGAATCCGGTGAGCAGTTCCCCCAGCTCGCCTGCCACCGGCAGATCGATGCGGGCCTGGAAGTTGCCGGCGGCCACCGAGCGCACGCCGCGCAGCAGCTCCTTCACCGGGCGGGTGATGGTGAGGGCGTTGAACACCGCCCCGAGGATCACCAGCACCCAGATGGAGATGAACACCGCCACGGTCACTTCGCGGGTGAGGGCCGCGCTGGCGAGGGCCGTCTCGTTGGGGTTCACGCCCAGCCCCAGCACGCCGTAGTAGTGGTTGTCGCGGATCAGCGGAACGAACACATCGGTCACCCGTCCCTGGGGGGTGAGGTGCTGCCTGACCAGCGGGTTCTGAGGGCGACGGCGCAATTCCTCCGGCAACTCCAGCCGACGGCTCAGCCTGAGCTCCCCCTCCCCGCTGGTGGGCGTGGCACTGATCGGAATGCCGAGGTAGATGACCCCATCAGGGTCGGCGAAGAAGATGTAGCGGACGCTGCGGCTGGACCGCCAGAACTTCTCGGCGACATTCGCGAGTTCCCGGTCCTGCTCCTGCGCCACCAGTTCGGTGACGTTGCCGGCGAGCAGCAGGCCGAGATCGCGGGCGTAGCGGGTGTCGTTCATCACGGCGTCCCGCTGGATGCCGTTGAGGGCCAGAAAGGTGATGCCGGTCATCACCAGGCTCACCACCAGGGTGGCGATCGCCAGCAGCTTGGTCTGCAGGCTGAATTCATCCCACCAGTCGGACATGCGCCGCCAGAAGGTGTCAGGACCCTTGGGAGGCCCACCTGACGGGGGAAGGGCCCAGTCCGCGATGGCTGCGTTGCCGTCGCTCATGCGTCCGTTCGCACCTGATGACCGATGTCCCGACGGTAGGTGATTCCCTCGAAGTCCACTTGCTCCAACCCGCTGTAGGCCTTCGCGAAGGCCGCATCGAAGCTGTCGCCCTGGGCCACCACCGCCAGCACCCGGCCGCCGGAGCTGTGCAGGGCACCGGCGGCGTCGCGGCTGGTGCCGGCATGAAACAGCTGGCGCTGCTCATCGGTGATCAGATTCAGCCGGATCGGGTCGCCTTTGCGTGGCGACTCCGGATAACCAGCAGCGGCAGCCACGACGCAGGCGCTGCAGGCGGGGGAGATGCTCAGTTCGGGGGCCAGGTCGAGACGACCGAGGGCGCAGGCCTGCAGCACCCGAGCCAGCTCCGGTCCCAGCAGCGGCATCAGCGTCTGGCATTCGGGGTCGCCGAAGCGGCAGTTGAATTCGATCACCTGCGGTCCGTCGTCGGTGAGCATCAGTCCGGCGTAGATGACGCCGCGGTAGTCGATGCCGCGCGCGCGCAGGGCAGCGAGGGTGGGCTCGAGCACGCTGCGGCGCACCTGCTCCAGGCCGGTTGCATCCAGCAGCGGCGCCGGTGCATAGGCCCCCATGCCGCCCGTGTTGGGCCCCTTGTCTCCCTCCTCGAGCCGTTTGTGGTCCTGTGCGGTCGGCAGCAGCACCAGACGCTCGCCATCGCTGAGGGCGAACACCGACACCTCCGGGCCGCTGCGCCGCTCTTCCAGCACCAGATGGCAGCCGGCGTTGCCGAAGCGGCCGGCGCACGCCGCACGGATCGCCGCCTCCGCCTCCGCCACCGTGTCCGCCACGGTCACGCCCTTGCCGGCGGCGAGTCCATCGGCCTTCACCACCAGCGGACGATTCACCTGTTCCAGCACCGCGAGGGCCTGCGCTTCGCTGTCCACCGCCCAGTGGCCGGCGGTGGGGACGCCCGCGTCCTGCATCAGCTGTTTGGCCCACGCCTTGCTCGCCTCCAGCAGGGCGCCGTCGGCCCCGGGACCGAACACCGCCAGACCGGCTGCCCGCAGGGCATCGGCGACACCGGCCGCCAGCGGTGCCTCCGGCCCCACCACCACCAGATCGATCGCCTGCTCCCGGCAGTGGTGGATCAACCCCTCCGCGTCGTCTTCGGCCACCGCCGCCTGATGGGGGCCGCTGCCGCCGTTGCCGGGGCTGACCCAGACCGTCTCGATGCCCGGGCAACGCCCCAGGGCCCAGGCGAGCGCGTGTTCCCGACCGCCTCCACCGACAACGAGCAGGCGCTGCAGCTCGGGGAGTGTGCTGGGACGGGCTGTCGACATGGCCATGGGCGCTGGGGGGACGAGAAGGGCCTCGTAGGTTTCCTTTGTAAACCGCAGCCCGCCATGGGGATGCCCGCTCTGCCGCTGGTTCTGACGCTGATGGCGGCCGTGCCTGCTGTTCCGGCGGCGCCTGCCGCTCCGATGGCGGAGCCGGAGTTTCAACAGCTGCTGCTGGAGGGGGATCTGATCGCTCTGGAGCAGGCCTGTCGTGATGCCCTGGATTTCGGCCTCGACCAACGGCTGCAGCAGCTGCGCGACCGACTGCTCGTGCTGCATCCCACGCCCGAGACGCTGGAGCTGGTGCTGGCCAATGCCGGGGCCCTGATGACCTGCCGTTCGCCGCAGAGCGCCGGGGTGGTGCTCAACCGCTACAGCCCTGGCCAGGGAGACGAATGGCGACCCTGGCTGCTGCTGCGCTGGCAGGCGGCCTCGGCCGCGCTGGATCACCGCCAGGCGGCGCTGGCACTGCGGCGGCTGGTGAAGGGAGACCTGGCTGCTCTGGAACGCGAGACGCTTCCCGGCGGCAATGGCCTGGTGCAACTGGCTGAGCATGAAGCGGCGTCCGGACGTCCGCAGGCGGCGGTGGATGTGCTGCTCAGCGGCAGCAGCACAGGTTTGGCCGGAGCACGGCGGCTGGCCCGCGCAGCGGAGTTGCTGGCGGAAACGGAGTCGCTGGAGGAGGAGGCCAGCCAGGCCGACCAGCTGCTGGAGCAGGCGATCGAACTGGCCGCCACGGAGGAGGCCTGGAGCCTGGCGGTGGAGCTGCTGCAGTTGCAACTGAGGCTGCAGCTGGCGGGTGGTGGGGATGGAGCCCGTCCCCGTCAGCGGCTGGAACAGCTGACGGCACGGTTGGATGACCACGAGGGCTATTGGCGCCGCCGGAGCGGTGGTCATGCTGCGGTAGGAGACACCAGCGATGCCCCCGCGCCATGACCCCTGATCACGGAGATCTGCTCTATGAGGGCAAGGCAAAGCGGGTGTATGCGGCCTCCCAGCCGGACCGGGTGCTGGTGGAGTTCAAGAACGATGCCACCGCCTTCAATGCTCAGAAGCGGGCCCAGCTTGCGGACAACGGCCGCCTGCACTGTCGGATTTCAGCCCGGCTGTTCGAGCGACTGGAAGCCGAAGGCATCCCCACCCATTACCTGGGTCTGGCCTCAGACACCTGGATGGTGGTGCAGCGGGTCGCGATCATTCCGCTGGAGGTGGTGCTGCGCAACATCGCCACCGGCTCCCTCTGCCGTGAGACCCCGATCGCCGAGGGCACGGTGATCGATCCAGCCCTGCTCGACCTCTACTACAAGGACGATGGCCTCGGGGATCCGTTGCTCAGCGAAGCCCGGGTGCGACTGCTGGGGGTGGTTGAACCCGAGCAACTGTCAGCGATCGAACAACTCGCGCGCCGTGTGAACGATGTGCTCCAGCCGTTGTTCGCCGATTTGGATCTGCAGCTGGTGGACTTCAAGCTGGAGCTGGGCTTCAACGCTGCGGGTCAGCTGCTGCTGGCGGATGAGATCAGCCCTGACACCTGCCGGCTCTGGGACCGACGCAGCAGCGATGCCCAGGACCGCATCCTCGACAAGGATCGATTCCGACAGGACCTCGGCGGTGTGATGGAGGCCTACGGGGAGGTCCTCAAACGGGTCCAAGCCTCCTGCGCCGACCCCCGCAACTGCATGTAAGTTCGGCGGACGTTTTTGTGGCTCCAGCCCGGAACCCGCCTCGATGATCCGACGCCTCCCCCGCCACTCCTCGGTTTCCGTCCGGAAGGGTGTGGTGGGATTGGCCCTGTTGCTGCCGCTGCTGTCGGCCCCTCTGCAGGCCCAGGAGACCCCGGTTGAGGAGTCCGTGCCTGTCGCCGAGGATCCCGTCACCTCCGTGGAGGTTGAAGAGACGACGGTGATCGAGGAGCCACGGGTGCTGATCTCCGAGGTGCTGATCGTCGGCCTCAGCGAGCATCCGGAGGAAGAACGCCTGCAGGTGGAGGCCTACGAGGCGATGCAGGTGCGTCCCGGACGTCGCGTCACCCGCGCTGAACTGCAGCGCGACCTGAATGCGGTGCAGGCGACGGGCTGGTTCTCCGATGTTCGAATCACCCCGGAGAACAGCCCTCTGGGTGTTCGGGTGGTCGTGCAGGTGGAGCCCTTCCCCACCCTCAGCAGCGTGGTGCTGTCGCCCGACTTCGAGGGCCTGCCGGAGTCGCAGATCGAGGACACCTTCGGGGCCGATTACGGCCGCACGCTGAACCTCAACGATCTGCAGAAGCGGATGAAGGAGCTCCAGAAATGGTTCTCCGATCAGGGCTACTCCCTGGCCCGTATCTCCGGTCCGGAGCGGGTGAGTCCCGAAGGCGAAGTGACGCTGAAGCTCACCCAGGGCGAGGTGGCCGGCATCGAGGTGGAGTTCGTCAACAAGGAAGGCGAAACCACCGACGAGAACGGCAACCCGATCGGCGGCAAGACCAAGGACTGGGTGGTCACGCGGGAGATCTCGATCAAGCCGGGAGACCCCTTCAACCGCAACCTGCTGGAGAAGGACATCAAACGCCTCTACGGCACCCAGCTGTTCAGTGACATCAAGGTGTCTCTGCGTCCTGTGCCAGAGCAGCCCGGCGACGTCGTCATCGTGCTCGGCATTGTCGAGCAGTCCACCGGCCAGGTCTCCGGCGGTCTCGGCTACAGCCAGAGCCAGGGTGTGTTCGGTCAGGTGCAGCTGCAGGACACCAACCTGCTGGGCCGAGCCTGGAATCTGGGCCTGAATGTCACCTACGGCCAGTACGGGGCACTGGCCAACGTCAACTTCACCGACCCCTGGATCTACGGCGACAGCCACCGCACCTCCTTCCGCGGCTCACTGTTCATCAGTCAGCAGGTGCCCCAGGTGTTCCAGAGCGAGGACAGCGGCAACATTCGCACCGTTGACGGTTACGCCGATAACGGAAACAAGTACGCGTACAACATCAACCAGGACAACAATCCGGCGGACGACACGTTCAACTCGGTCAACAAGGCTGAGAAGGAGTTCCCCGACCGCAGCTGGTTCGATTACGAAGGTGATGCGGTCGCCCTGCGGCGGATCGGCGGCAGCTTCTCCTTCAGCCGTCCGCTGAACGGCGGAGATCCCTTCAAGTCGACCCCATGGCGTGCCCTGGCCGGACTGTCCATCGCCAATGTGCGGCCGATCAATTTCGCCGGAGAGTCCCGCCCTTACGGCGTGTCGACCAGCAACTTCAAGAACGGAAAGGTCAAGAACAAGGACATCATTTGCGTTGGTTTCAACTGCGCTGATTCCAATGATCTGGTGGGCCTGCGCCTGGCCACCACCTACAACAACCTCAACGACGCCCGCAATCCAACCGAGGGCAGCTTCTTCACCCTCAGCACCGAACAGTTCATCGGTGTCAATGAAGACTCCCCCACCTTCAACCGGCTTCGGGGCAGCTATACCCGCTTCTTCCCGGTGAACTGGCTGAAGCTGCACAAGGGTTGCCGTCCCAAGCCCGGTGAGCAGGCCGACTGCCCTCAGGCGATCGGTTTCCAGGTGAAGGGGGGCAAGATCCTTGGTGAAGCGCCCGCCTACGAAGCCTTCTGCATGGGCGGATCGAACTCGATCCGCGGTTGGTACGACTGTGATCTGGCCGTCTCCAAAGCCTTCGGGGAAGTCACCCTCGAGTACCGCTTCCCGATCATCAGCATCTTCCAGGGTGAGGTGTTCGTGGACGCCGGCACCGACTTCGACACCCAGAGCAGCGTTCCCGGCAAGCCCGGACTGCTGCTGGGCAAGGACGGTTCGGGTGTTTCGGTGGGCACGGGCGTGATCGTCAAGACACCGGTGGGCCCCCTGCGGATGGAGGTGGCCAGCAAGGACTTCACCGGCGACTGGCGTTTCAATCTCGGAGTCGGCTGGAAGTTCTAGTGACCAACTGGCCGCAGGACTACACGGGAGCCTGGACCCTCGCTGCTGAGACCGGTCGTTCAGGCATCGGTCTGCACAGCGGCGGAGACAGCGTCGTGGAGCTGCGTCCCAGTGAACGGCCTGGATTCCATCTGAGTGTGGACGGCGATGAGCCGATCCGTCTGCGTCCGGATCAGGTGCTCGACAGTCCGCTGTGCACCACCCTGGTGCTCGGCGAGCGGCGTGTGGCCACGGTTGAGCACCTGCTGGCGGCCCTGGCCGGCTGCGGCCTCAGCCATGTGGAGATCCGCGTGAACGGCGAGGAGGTGCCGCTGCTGGATGGTTCAGCTCTGAACTGGGTGGAGGCGATCGCCGAAGCCGGCTTGCAACCCGCGGCCACCCCACGCCCGGCTGCCCCGACTCTCGACGCCCCTCTGGTGCGCCATCGCGGCAGCAGCGTGATCACGGCCACGCCGGCGGAGCGGTTCAGCCTCGTGGGCATGATCGACTTTCCTCAACCCGCCATCGGCCGGCAGCAACTGGCGATCGAGCTGACGCCGCAACGCTTCGTGGAGGAGATCGCCCCGGCCCGCACCTTCGGCTTCCGAGACCAGGTGGAGCAGCTGCGGGCTGCTGGCCTGATTCAGGGTGGGGCCCTCGACAATGCCCTCGTCTGCGATGGCGATCACTGGCTGAATCCACCGCTGCGGTTCGAGGATGAACCGGTGCGCCATAAGCTCTTGGACCTGATCGGCGATCTGGCCCTGGTGGGCTTCCCACAGGCACAGGTGCTGGTCTACCGGGGCTCTCACGGGCTCCATACCGAGCTCGCCGCTGCCCTGTGACTGATTCCCCCACCTCCGCCGTCGTGCTCAGCAGTGAGCAGATCGCCGGGCTGCTGCCGCACCGTTACCCCTTTGCACTGGTGGATCGGGTGATCGCCCATGAACCGGGTGTTTCAGCGACGGCGATCAAGAACGTGACGCTCAATGAGCCGCAGTTTCAGGGGCATTTCCCGGAGCGGCCCCTGATGCCGGGGGTGCTGATCGTTGAGGCGATGGCTCAGGTGGGTGGGTTGATCGTCACCCAGATGCCCGATCTGCCCAAGGGCCTGTTCGTGTTCGGCGGCATTGACGGGG
>ERZ802826.715-NODE-715-length-10366-cov-15.1576_pt1 | contig 10366 bp, 1 predicted proteins | sample MGYA00345651_ERZ802826 | MGnify/ENA primary metagenome ERZ802826 (study PRJEB30503, sample SAMEA104212371) | marine metagenome | biome: Westerlies Biome; feature: [SRF] surface water layer (ENVO:00010504) within the epipelagic zone...; material: water...
GACGTGGTCAGTATCGCTGAGAACCCCAACGTGTGGGTTCCGCTGACATCATCGAGGGATGATGATCGGGCGATACCGGTGAAAAAAATGCCAGTGAAAGGTGATCTGGGATATCAGTTCCCAGCAAAGATCATGTTTGGTGGTAGTGACTGGGTGCATATGATTTCCTTCAACTCTATGAAGGACACCCAGGGCAGGACCTGTGTGAAGGCAGGTGTCATTCCACAGTATGTGGTTGACTTCCTGCAAGAACTCCCTGTTGTGATAGGGGCAGGAGTTCGAGGAGACATGCTAGACATAGAGCATGTGTTCTCCACCATCACTGGCAAGCCTATGCAGCTGAAGGGGTCGATTGATCTCGGTGTACTTGCTGTACTGGCCGGATGGCAGTTAAGCAAGACTGGGATGCTCCCCCTCGCTGTGATCACCTTGGGCATGATGATGAACAAGGTGGTGTCTACTGCAGACTGGAAGTGGGCTAGAAGCTGGCCTGAGTTACCATCGGCTCTCCAGGCTTATGCTGTCGGTGATATCAAGATGGGTCATCTCACGTACAATGTACTGATGGCTCTTCTTCACCGGCAGCTGTTCCCTGATCCCGAGCTGGTGTGCAGGCTTTCCAGGTGTGATCAGAAGCAGTGGACTAGGTGGTTCACCTTCGTGATTCGTGATGCGCTCGTGGGAACGGAGTTGGACTCCTTGAGTGTTCCTGCAGCGATTCAGTCTGGTTCTAGGACTGAACTCATGAAGTGCATCCGGATCCGGAACAAGGACGGCGCTATACCATTGGAGGCCCCAGATAGGATTAAGTTCCTGGCGGACCTCGTGGTGTGGCCCACCCTCACCATGGGAGGGCCCAGGTACCTGCAGTGTGTCAGGCAGAAGTACCTGGCTCAGTACAACGTGCTTCTCGGGTCCACCGCACTCCCTGGCGTGGACGAGTTCTACAAGCACGTGCTGACTCCTATGGACAGGTTGGACGCGGTCTACGGGCACCTCGACGTCCTGAAGTTGGACGAGGATGCCCCCGTCCCAGAACCTGGGTGGCTGGAGTTCCATCTTGGCCTGGCTTCCCATCACGGGTTGGAGAAGCCGCTCTTCGTATTTCGTGACTACAAGGACGTAGGATTCCTTATCTCGGTCACGAAAATTCGCGAAGCAGCGCGTGCTCTCAATGGCAGAGGGCTACGAGAGGCCATGTTGGAGTGGACCAGGCTGTCCTACAACAGGTCTGAGGACCTGTTCAAGGCCTTGCAGGCGAGCGAGCCCTTAGCAGCGTGGTTCAAAGGCTGGTATGAGGCGTTCAGGCTTCAATATCTCAAGGGCACAGGCAGGGTTCATGAACCTGTTGCCAGCATTGAGACCAGCATGAAGGCCGAGCTGACGGAAGCCAGGAGGCAGGCTGCCTTCCGGCTGGACGTGATGACGAGGGAGCTCGCGGTCCATAAGAAGTTTATGGAGAGCCTTGAGCAGGCAGAGTCCATCCCCATCAATGAGGATCGGGCATCGTGGAAGGTCTTGCCCACGGCTGAGCTGTGGCTCAGGGGAGATCACAAGAGGGCCAGTGATAGTGACATTGGTGGACCCGTTGTGAAAAGGGTCCGTGTGATGGGTGAGATTGAGGCGATGAAGATGGACTCTCAGGCTGTAAAGCTCGGGAGATTCACCGCTGATGAGGAGACACTCATCATCTACCCGCTGGTCGAATTCCGTGACAGTTATGAGTGCACGGATGGCGGTAGACTGATGAAGGGGAGGGTCAAGCCAGCCCAGGTGGTTCGGATGAACCCTATACCTGGGTTTGGTGGCATTGACCGGCGCGTCGTGGAGCGCGCCCCCAGCGCCTCAGACAAGCAAGACGTGTGGGAGGAGTACCAGAGGCCGGCTGTTCCAGAGCCGTTTGATGATTTCGAAGATTTCGACGATTTCATGCCTTCTCCACCCTCTCTACCGTTTGATCTTGCCGAGCAGTAAATTGTATATATTTGTAAATATGTATAGCTCTAAAATGTGTATCTCGAAGACATATATCCATTTGGCCCCCCCCCCAGTGTAGCGCAATTCTCTGTTTAGGTTGCTGCTATATTGGGGAACTTCTTCATCTAGAAGAGGACGCTGCTGTCGACGGTCTCCAGGCTTATGTGCGCCTGCTTATTACCTCGTCAGTATGCTTTTACTTTCCCCGTAAAATTAGCTAATGGATATGTGTTTTCAGATACTACTTAAGTAAAATGTGTGGGTTGGTTTGATCAACTCTGTACCTAGGATATTTGCCGGATAGGTACATTATTATACTTCTTTTACGGCTCCCCTATGTGCTAGATTGACGAAGCGCATTCTACGACCTTTTTATCTGTCTGAAAGTCGATTGTGTTTATATGATTGGTCAAATGTGTGTCCATCATGTTTACTTATTGAATTATCTATTGTCTTCGGTATTAGTTAAATCCGGTCAATATGTAATATGTTTGTGCGTTTATGAACTGATAAATATAGATCTTTTATTTACAGTTTGATACAGTTCTGCGACTTCAACTTCAGACAGTATGCGAGCCAAGGCCAACGATATCGCCGGGTCCAGAGACGGAAAGCGCTCCAACCCCAGCAACAAGAGAGGGAACGACAAGAAGAAGGCCACCAATGAGATGAGGTATGTCAACCTTAGTGTTATTGGGTCCGTCGTCATTTTTGTCACTTAATCCTTTTCGGATTTGCGCTACAATCAAACTATAGTCAAATAGAATTGTTGGACTTTAAATATGTCTAAAAAAGACCTGAAGAACTTAGGGGATTTGGGTGGGATAGTACCTACGTCTCTGCGTAGTGGGCGCCCTAGGGAGGGCAGCCAGCTAAACAGTACTCCTAGATTACTAAACCCAGACGAATCCCGCCCCGTCCCCGAACTCTCCCAAATACGTGCTCCCCCTCCTCTGCTGGAACCGGAGGTGGGTGAAGACGGATTTGAAGAAAGTGCGTATGGAGTAGGCTACGGCACTTCCTTAGTCAGGGAGCTAAGGAAATCCGTAGACTACTACAGGGACAAATATAATGTGGAAAATGAACTCGAAAACTTGCGCGAACGGACTACGAGATATGGACTGGACTTGATTAATGAGGAAGAGTGGACTAGATTAATTGTATCTAGGTATACTGAAATTAATCAAGAACTGCAAACGTTTAAAGCTAATCTAGTGATGGCTGCACAGAGGGAGTATTTGTCACCTGTGGAGGAGCTAATCAAGGATTTACTAGATTACAAAGATGAACTTGAACAACGTGCTATGGATGAGGCCAATAATGGCGCTTTTAGCAAATGTAATTTGCATGAAAAAGCGTCATTTTACGTCCCCGTTGATAACACCGAGTTGCCTGAAATGGAAAATGTTTTCGTTGAGACCACAGACTCAGTTCAGACTCAGATAGGTTCTGATAGTCATGAACAGGCCTGTGATGACCAAGTGGTGGAAGGACTAGATACAATTGATCCAGACGTTCTTACTTATGAAGTACAGACTGTTAATTCAAATGGAATGAACGACACACTCTCTACTCCAATGACAGACGGAGCAATTGAATTTTTAAACCATCCAGAGCACGAAGACATTGATATCAACGGATCCGTTAAGAAACTTAGACAGACAGTGAAGGATTTGCTTATCGTTTCTAATAAAAACGTAAATTTCACGAACAGAAAGTACGACGAAATGACTAAATTTAAGCAAGAATCTACTTCTAAGGTTACGGATATGGAACAAAAAATACAGGACCTGACCATGAGAGCTAACAAGACTGATGACAGTTTAAATTCTGTACTGGGTGAATTGGATACTGTCAGGATTTCTGTTAAAAGGGTTGAACAATCGTTTGATACTCTAGAAAGCTCGTTAAAAGCAGTAGATACGGTTGCAAAAAATATGGACACCAGACTTATTGGGATGGTTGCCAACTGCAATAAAGCATTATCAGAATATGAGGACCAATTTGTTGTTCATGATAATAGGCTTGTAGGTATCAAAGAGGATGCTGCTAAGGCGCTGGCAGAGGCTAATACCAATGCAATCATGATTGAGGAGCTTGGTAAACTTGTTTCTGTACAAAAAACTGCTCTTAGGAAGCTGACTGAGCCTGCTGGAGTGAGTGCTACTATATCTAATACTGTTTCTGGTAACGTAGCAAGGTCAATAGGTACTGCTGTGCGTACTCCCACTGCTGTCCGGGGTACAGCAAAACAAGGTAGTTCTGTCAGGGTTGAACCCACTGTGACTGGAATTACAGAAAACTGCCCCCCTTCAAGTTTGGAAAGTGCATATGAATTCCGCAGAATGGGGGGAGTTGCATCTTCTCTGGACTGTCCCCCTGTTGACAGGGTTAATACAGTACAGGGAAGCAGCGAATCTGCAAGAAATGTATCTAAGGGTAACGATACAAGAAACCGATTGGTAAATTCCAGTGACAGTAGGAATGATCAAGTCTCTGTCTCTCAAAATGCAGACTCTCGCTCTGTTGACCCTATCTCTCACTCTGTCATAGGCGGTCAACCTCGGTCACTCTCTCGTCAGTCAGTTGTCGGTCAACTACCTGCCGGTAGATATGTGTCCAAAAGCAGTGATGAACTTTATCACACTCGGTCTCAAATTGTTGATTTGGATGACATGGATGTGATTTGTGATAGTGATGTTACGCTGAGACAACCGGACAATAATCCCGGTTTCCAGCCTGTGCAGGTTGATGGCGAGGTTCGAGACCGATCCCGAAACTCATATCACCATCAGGAAGATGATTCTGCCACTCCTCTGCGCAATAGTAGTAGGGTTAGTAGGGAACGTGGTTCTCTTAGTAGCTCCCCCCCCCGCTCTAGAAAGAGGGATAATTCTATGAAAAGGGAAGTTGCTGAAAACAAGCTCAGAAGGAAAATAGCGGAGCTTAAAAAAATTATTAGTGATAATCCACTCAATGCAAAAACATCGGAAGCCGAAATAAAGGACGCAGTAGTTAGGCAAGTACCAGTTTTAAATAAATTGATAGAATCTTGCGATAACGCAATGGACAAATATTCTGAATTCTCTGTAATTGACGAGGAATTAATGGACCTTCTGTCCTCTACTATCGAAGAAGCCGGAATATGGAAGGACAGAGCAGAATCATTGTACAAATCTGCGGAAATATACGACTCAAATTCAGGATCCAGGCTTGATATAGTCGTAAAACCTTTTTCGGGAACTGGGGACCAAACTGTTTATGCATTCTTGAGGGATTTTGAAAATTCGTTCAGGGGACAGGGTAATGATGCTAAAAAAGTTAGCAAATTGTACAACCATTATCTCTCTAACAAGGTCAAGTTTCAAGCGAGTAAGATGTCGAAAAATTATTCAGACCTGAAAGAGTGGCTTGTTGACCGCTATGGCAACCCTGTGACAATAGTAGATACGCTTCTATCCAAGATGGAATCTAACCCCAAACCTAGCTCTACAAATCTGGCCAAGAAGGCAGAACACTTCATGATGCTTGATTTCGTACTTAAGGAAATTGATGAGGTTTCTAATGAGGCAGCAATAGATAAGGATGCGTATCATCAGCATTTGTACTCTCAGCCTATTATGAAACGGATTATAGACATCATTCCGTACGAGGAAAAGTTAAATTTCTCTAAATTACTTAAGAGCCAGGGGTGTGATTCCAAACTTGTCCGTGGGGAGCCAGCTTTCATTATCCTACGAAAATTCGTGGATGATGAAGCTGACGCCCACGATAGTAATGCCCCTGATATGTTAAATAAGGATACGACCAAACCCAAGCATAAAGCAGCGACTGTTGCATGTACTGTGCTTGGGGAAGGTGATGATGCTGAGGAGGAAGCTCATCATACCCAGCGGCCAGCTGTATTAGCTGCACAGTCAGACAGATCTCGCCCCCCTCGAGCTGCGCCTTCTAAACCAGAGAAACCAGGTTGGTACAACACTACATTAAAGTTTCCCTGTCCGATAGAAGGCCACAATCATGAAATAGCAACGTGTACCGAATTTTTTTCTTCAACTCCGAAGCAAAGAAGGGATATTGGCCGGAAAAAAATTTGCTTTGTATGCATGGGCCCTATGGATAAATGCGCAAGGAAAAAAGCTGATAACAAATTTGTTCGTACCTGTGTAAATGTGAAAAAAGCAGGCCCATTGTCATGCAAGGCGTGTGCAGACTATTGTCAATCAAGTGGGATTAGTTCGCCACCGTTTTGCGTTGTAATGTGCCAGGATCCAAGTCATCCTAAACCGACCACAGAGGAAGTAGGTAGAGTGCTCAAAGATTATTGGCCTTCCTTTAATCCTGGTACGGTCACTCCCTCTATGGTTCTATGTGTCGGGTCTGTCCATAGTTCTGTTAATATGCTGCCCCCCTGCGTAAAATCCTCCCGCCCTCGAGACGATCCGTTTGAAGTAATTTTTGACACTCAAACAGGTAAAACCACAAAAGTAGGTATGAATGAGGGGCAGAAGTCAAATGATTTCCTAACCCCCTCAAAGCTGCAAGCAAACCCATCCATATATGTGATGCAATGGCTTCAGATTGGTACATCTAAGTGTTTATGTTTCTTTGACTCTGGTGCAAATATTCACATGATTAGTGGTGAATTGGCAGAAAAAGAAAGAGTCAAAGTATTGTCTCAGACCCCTACAGTTTTAAAAGTTGTGGGGGGGGGGGAAGTAGTTACTGATTATGGTACCTACCAGCTCAACATGTCAACTGCTGGTCAGTCTGGTTATCAGTCTTTCTTGTGTCATGGGTTGACGGAGGTTGCGGGCCCCTTCGACAAGCACTCCTTGAAGGAGGTCAACGCGGAGCTTAGGGCTACCAAGGAGTTTAGTACTCTTAGCACAGACCTACTGCCTGAGTACGTAGGTGGGTCTAGAGTTCAGTTACTCCTTGGTATACATGCCCAGGTGCTCCCTGTTCACCTCTTTACACTTCCATCTGGAATTAGTGTATTCAGATCTCCGTTCACTGACATCTTTGGTTCTAATATTTGTTATGGAGGTACTCACGAAAGTTTTAAAAAAACAACCACTCCCTTGGGAGCAAGTCATGCGGTTCATTTTATGTCCGTGATATCCCAAGTTCAGTCATGCATGAAAGGGTTGACACAGAGTGTATTGGATGTCTTTGACTCGGAACTCCTTCCAGGAAAAGATTATTTTGATCCAGAACATCATTCTGAGAAACCTAGTCCCTTAGAAGATCACTTAGAATCTTTCGCTACACCTCTAAAGGATCATGGTTACATTGTGTCAGATGACATGAGGGACAGTTATGATCCACTGGACATTTCTTGTGGAACTTTCCCTCAACCATCTTCTGTCCACAAAGCTATGATACCTATAGCAAAACTAAGGAACATGGTCGCCCCGGATGATGGAGGCACGCTCATATCGTACAGATGTCCTGCGTGCGCAAAGTGTGTAAAGTGTAAAGAGTCCCCTCGGACGAGGGCTATTACTCTCACGGAAACGGTTGAACAGGATATTATTGAAAAATCCGTGTTCATTGATTATCTCAAAAAAACAGTGTTTGTTGACTTACCGTTCCTTCAGGACCCAGTGCTGTTCTTAAAACAGCGCCATAACGGTCCAAATAATTATTTCTCAGCTTTCACCGTCTATGTTCAGCAGTGTAAAAAGCCAGTGATGCTCAAGGACAAAATGAAAGAAGCACATTCGGATTTGGTTTCGAAGGGTTTCATGGCTAAGATGAGTGATATGCCTATTGAAGTACAGGGTAGGATAAGTGATGCTCCTTTCCATCATTATTATCCTTGGCGTATTGTGGCCAAGGAGGATTCAGTGAGTACCCCAATCCGTATGATAGTAGATCCGACCATGACAGGTTTAAACCTGATTCTGGCAAAGGGGGAGAACAGATTAGGGAATCTAGTGGAAATTTTGATCAGGAACAGGGTTAAGAAGCATGCATGGTCGTCTGATATTTCGAAGATGTATAACCAGCTTAAACTTAACGAATCTGCTTACCCCTACTCGCTATTCTTGTTCAATCAGTCTCTTCAGTCAGATATCCCTCCGGACGTATGGGTAATGTTAGTAGCATGGTATGGTGTTACCCCAACTGGTAATCAAGCAGGTTTTGCCATCGATGAGATGGTAAGGCAGGCAGGACCTGAGTTTAAGGTTGCGATGGGCCCTTTGTCTAAGGATAGATACGTCGATGATGTTGCCACAGGGGCGAATACTGAAGAAGAGAGAGATAGGCAAATTACTGCCTGCAGGGATCTCTTAGCTTCTGGGGGCTTCTCCCTTAAGTTTGTAGCAAAGTCAGGGGTACCCCCCTGCAGCAAAGCCAGTGCAGATGGTGTATCTATGAAGATGTTGGGCTATGGCTGGTCCCCTGAAAGGGATCTTTTTTCCCCCGGTTTTTCGGAACTGAATTTCCATAAAAAAATCAGGGGAGCAAAAAAGCCCAATGACCAGCCTATCGTTACCATTAACGATGCTCAGATTCTTATGAAAGATCTCAGACTCACAAGGAAGATGTGTGCGTCTAAAGTGGCAGAATTGTTCGACCCTATTGGTATATGGGAGCCACTGAAGCTTCAGTTAAAGCTTCATCTGTCCAAGCTTAACCATCTAGCCTGGGATCAGCAGCTCTCTGCTCACGACCAAGATCATTGGAAATCTGTACTCACCCAGGTTGTAGAGTTCCCTGAACTATCAATCCCAAGATGTGTAGTTCCCGACAATGCTGTCGATCCGAACTCTGCAAGATTGGTTTGTATCAGTGATGCCGCTGCTCATGCAGGAGGTGTTGCGGTGTACATAGGTTTTGAATTACCTGATGGCACGTTTTCTAACCAGTTACTTACTGCGAAATCGAAGCTACTTTCAGCCACGATACCTAGAAATGAATTGATAGCAATTTTACTCATGACTGAAGTAACCTTTATAGTGAACAAGGCTTTAGATGGTTTGGTAAAGGATATTTTATATGTCACTGATTCTACGATTGCTATGTCATGGTGTCATAATGTGAACAGAAAGCTCAAGCCTTATGTTCGCAGTAGAGTGGAATCAATCAGAAGGATGATTGAGTGGACGGATGTCCCTATAGAGGAGCTTCCTCTTGTCCATATTGATGGCACCATGAATATAGCAGATCTCTTAACCAAACATCACGTTTTATCTGTATCTGACTTCTCTCCTGAATCTGAATGGCATTGTGGATCTGAGTGGATGAAGCTTCCTTTCCAGGACATGCCTGTAAAGAAATACTCATCCCTTGTAGTGGATCCACAGAAATATAAAGAAATTGATACTGAATGCTTTCAGGAACCGTTTCAGCAGAAGGAGATACCGCCACAGCTCGACCAGTACCCTCATGAGGTAGTATTGGATGCATACCATGTACTTTCACATGAGTATGCAATCGACCCCCCCCCCAGCCCAGGTCTAATTTTTGGGGATAGAGCCCAGTGTTACCAACTCTCGGCCCCCCCCAAAGATGAGAATTTTTTCGTAGACATGGTTACGCTGGGGTGGCAAAGAGCCAGAAATACGCTAACTACAGTTATTTTGGCTTTTAGAACTTGGAAACACAGGGCTTATCAGGGTTTACAAAAAAAATGTGGATCCGCCTGTTGGGTATGCAAGTCGGTGAATGACTCCCCTGCGACAAGAAAATCTGATTTAATGTGCGAGGCAGAAAGTCTTATTTTCAAGTTCGAATCAAAGAAAGTGTTGCAGTCATTCCCTAAGGGCAAGCAAAAAGCTTTTGTCATGAAAGATGGGGTTGTATATTACAACGGTAGATTGGACAGCCAAAACCAGTTTACATCTCAGGATTTGGATACCCAGGTCTTCTTTGACGCGTTTGAATTTTCGGGATTGGTTCCCGTGGTAAGGGCTGCATCAGAGATATTTTTCTCCTATGTAATGTATGTCCACATGAAACTGAGACCTCATGCGGGCACGGAACTTACAATGAAGGAGATCAGTAAGAAAATGTACGTCCCTGATGGCCCTAGAAAGGTTATTAAGGCTGTCAGGAACGATTGCGTGAAGTGTAGGATTATTGCAAAGAAAACATTGCAAATTGAAATGGCAAACCACCACAAATCAAAAACCACGCTTTCTCCCCCCTTCTACAACGTTCAGATGGATATCGTGTACGGCTTCAGGGCGCAGCCGTACAAGAAATCCAGGAAATCTTTTAAGATCTATGCCTTAGTGATAGTGTGCCTTCTGACCTCAGCCACCAGCATCCTTGCCCTGGAGGGCATGGAGACCCAGGATGTGGTAAGTGCCATAGAGCGCCACTCAGCACGCTATGGTGTACCAGGTGAAATTTTTGTGGACAATGGTTCCCAACT
>ERZ802826.716-NODE-716-length-10362-cov-35.6367_pt1 | contig 10362 bp, 10 predicted proteins | sample MGYA00345651_ERZ802826 | MGnify/ENA primary metagenome ERZ802826 (study PRJEB30503, sample SAMEA104212371) | marine metagenome | biome: Westerlies Biome; feature: [SRF] surface water layer (ENVO:00010504) within the epipelagic zone...; material: water...
TTACCTGGCTGCGAGACCTTGCGCCATGGCGCGCCTTGACAGGTTTCTCGATTGGGGCAGGCTAGTGTACAGCCGCGGCAAGGAAGTGCTGGAGTCGGTGGTTTCGTTGCGTCGCTCATAGAATATGCACATTTCCGTTCGTAGCTGTGGCTATATAGTAGCGGAGCTTGTGGCGATTGGTAAGCGAATTTGAGTCAAGCGGCGGTCGGCAAGATGCGTATCACTGACTGTTCACCTTGCAGGACATAGCGGCATCAATGAGGCGGCATGCGATGCATACAGTGGATGTTTGGGCGCTCCCACCTTGGTGAGTCCAATGCATTGCCAGTGTTGTGCGAGGGAGAGGACATTGCCGTCGCGTCTTTCGGCTTGGCCGTGGCGCCTTAGGCCATGATTTCCCCACATTGCCACCAAGGTCTTCGCGCTCGAGATGGCGTCATAAAGCACAGAATCGTTGTCCTGCCCGACAGGGTCCATCGAGCTGGATAGAGCCTGCGGATATCTGCAGCGAAGGGCAAAGAGATTTACCATGGTTAGACCGGCAAAACCCCAGTTTTGGGCAAGTGCTGTGCACTTTCGTGTTGTCGCGTCATCCGTCATGCCATCGGCAGTTGACGGATTCAGGCCAACGAACAGACAGGTCTCTCCGCGGGACCATTGCCGTTCGAGAGTGTAGCGATAGCGCCCGCAGTTGGAGATGGTTGCAGACGAGTGAATAGCTTGGTTGGACGACAAACCCTACTCAGCGCAGTGCCTGTGCCGAAAGTTTGGCTCGAATAAAGTCGGAGTGGGGAACGTACAGCAAGTCTGACACTTTGCGAATGGCTGCCTCTTCGTATTTATCAATGACTCCATCTGCATAGGCTATCTGCCAAAATTGGGCGACGAGTTGCACTCGGTCTTCCATCGAGAGTGTCTCGCAGGCGAGTCGCGTGTATTCGTATAGCCCTGCGGACTCTGCTTTTTCCTTTCTGGCATCTGTCAGTATATCCCGAACACTTCCCTCGCCGTCGTGATGCTCCCCACCGAACTGTGCGGATATCAGCGCCTCAATTTCCTGGGTTTCTACATCGCTCTCCTGAAAGTCGCTTTGGGCGACCTCGAGCATGAGAACAGCACGCATCAAGTTCAACTGGTTGCGTTCCGCCGTTTCAGCCTCATCACTTGCGCTAGTAGGCAATAATCTCTCCAGCCATTTTAATGCCACGTGCTATCCTTTTTTTTCATGTCGGTGTCATCTCAAGGAGTACTTCGTGACGCGGTAGCGACAAAGTGCTTCTTACCTGACCCAAAATGTAGAGTGATTTAGTGCAAATGCAACCCGTTAAATCCCATAGACTTGTATTTTTAATCCCCATACTGGTGTTGTTGCTTGGCCTGATAGCGGTTTCCACATCTAAACAGCGCTTGGAGCAATCGCAGACGATCCGCGTCGCTGAAAACTTTGAAACCGATGCCGCACTCAGATCTTTGATACGAGATATGACGGGTGAGCGTTTGCTCATGCTTCGTTCGGGTTTTGAGTCCAGACTGGAAGTGAACAGTCCAAATAATGCGGAAGATCGTCTTGAGATAGCTTGGAATGGGCTAATCAAAAACTACAGAACAGACTCTGCTTCACAGCTGATCCATTTTTTCATCGCCAAACGTGATGCTCAGGGGAGAGTGTTAGTCGCCTATTCCTATCCGCGCTCCGAGCTTGTTGGGCAGGATATATCAGGCCATACCATGTTGGACGATTTTGATTGGTCCGGTCCTCCAGGCCAATTAGATCAGATGGGTTTTCGCGCGTCTCGAGAAAATGACCTTTCATTTACATCTGAAGCGCCGGTCATTGTGAGGCGTCAGCTGCTCCAGTTTTCGTCCGCAACCGAGACGGTGGTGTGGATTACGAAATTTAACCTTGTTGATATGGACCGATTTTTTGATTCACTCCTGAGAGACGTGGGCCCACTCGCTCAGCTGGATAGCTCACTTTACGATCCCGCATCAAACACTTGCCTCCTGCGTTATCGGGCTGGTGTGGGTGAGCTTCCCTGTGATGACAGTGATTTTGATGGGTTGGTATTTGTGTCCGAACGAAACGGGTTTCGTATTAAGATCCAGGCGACTGATGCTTATTTGACTGCCCAACGGCAGCAGTATCCGGCATTCGCGCTATCAGAATTAGCACTGACACTGTTTGCGACGGCGATCGCTTTTTTTCTCGCCATGTTGATTCGATCGCGTTTGTTGATGGTGGAGCGCCAAGTCGGTAATTACAAAGGTGCGCTTGCGAGTAAAGAGCAATTGACAAGCGCAATTCACACGGTTGTATCCCAGAACTTGGCGCAACTTTCAGACTTAACGCGGCGCGCTAAAAACGCTTCTAACACGGCTGAAACGGAGGAGCGATATTTTAATATTGCACTCTCCGAAATTATACAGCTCCGATTGAACTTAGATGCCAGCATAATCGCCGACAGAGCTCGCGAACACAGGACGTTAATGCTCGGCAAAGGGCAATCGGTGCAGCTCACGGCTCTGGCGAAAAGAATTCAGGTGGAGTTTGAGCGACTCGCACGCGATGAGGATGTCACATGCCGCGTCTTGGTCGATGAAGTCCTCGCATTAGAAATTGAGGGCTCTGAATATTGGCTAGAGACTGCGCTGCTAGCTTTTATTATGGCGGCGCTCTCGTTTGTTGATGAGGGTTTCGTCGAGTTGGCCCTGTGGACAGAAACATCTGTCAGTGGAAAGCCCGAGCTAATGGTGCGAATTAGGGATACGGGTATTGGTTGGTCGTTGGATGATCCTGAGCTTGATCACACAGCACTGAACCTTTTGCAGGTTGTTCTTTTGGGTTTGGGCGCAACTATGTCCAGTACTGTGGCTTCTGAAGGTAAGACGCAAGAACATATTATCCGGTTTAACTGTCCTTAAAGGATACATTCTGCAAGATTTCGCATTTTAAGATTCAATTAGCGAATTTTTTTGCAAAAAAGAATCAGCCTTTGTTATGGTGGCAAAGAAAGAATGGAACAAGGGCTGGTTCGATGACTGATGCGACTTCCGACCGAACAATTGACTCGGGTAAGGGTGCCCGCGACTCAATGGTCGCTGCGCCGCATTTGCGTCAGTGCAATAATTTATCCTTGGACACTGTATCAGCTCCGTCTTGGCGCATACACACTATCCACCATCAGGGGCAGGCGTTGAACAGTGTGAACTATTGGGTCGGAGTCATACGCGACTTTACCTGATGCAGGCTGATGCCGCCTGGTGTTGCGGGGTGACACCGACTGTGTAGGTCGAGTCCTTAACGTCACTAGGCAAGACGCAGAAAAACGGCAGGCTGGGGGCGACAGTCAACCGAAAAGCACATGGTTGAATCACTTCTGCCTCAGTCTTAAAAAGCGGTGCAGATGGCCACCAGTGTCCGTTACTGACTCACCACGACAATAGGCGCTGTGAAGCGATGCCCTTCACCGTAGTGCGTGGTGATAGGGTCGACAGTATTCACCGTAGCCACAATCTTTTGCCGGAGACGCTTAATAACAGCATCAAGCGCTCTATTGGCAGATGAGTCAAACCGTCCGTAAAGCGAGCGAGTTAGCGCTTCTCTATTCGTCGGTTCTGACGGTTCTGCAGCGAGAGCCAAGCACACTTTGACCTCATTTCTAGTTAACGCGATCGTTTTTCCATCCGGGCTGACCAGCTCTCTTCTAAGACTTTCTAACTGCCAAGACGACTCTCCGGATGTCTGGACTGGGAAGGGTATTACTCTGCGCGAGATCCTAGGGGCGTCAGCTTTTTCGATGGCAATCACGCCTAAGGCCGCGACTATTTCGTTGGCACCCTCTGGCTTTCTCAAAACAAGCGCTACGCCTGAGTGATAAAGACTTAACCTCAGGCTGGCGTCATCTAGCTCACCAAACAGAACGACATTTTTTGCATTATTTTCAGCCAAATACTTCGCAACTACACTGCCTGGTTGGTCCTCCAGGTGCTGATCAATAAGGCACATTGAAAAGCGCTCGGGCGATGTCCAGGCTGAATAACAGTCTCGCGCTAAAGGTGCTCGCACCGTCTTGTAGCCCTGAATGTGGAGTGCCTGCGTGAGCTTTTTAGCGATGAAGTTGTCCGACACCACCAGCAGCACACTTGGCTTGTTGAGCATATGGTTCATTGTTCTCTCCTAACCTTCGCTTTATTTGTACCACGAGGCGGCGGCAATTTAGTTACCAAAATACTAATTTATCGTTTTTGTCACGATTGGTAGGTTTGCCGCATGGTCTTTGGGCACGAGCAGCGAGGTGACCGCATTTCGGTTGGCAGCATGGTTAAGCTTCACGGTTGGAGACACGTGTACTGACGCCGCCGCCTCTGGCAACCGACGTCTTGTTAGGCAGTCACAGTACGGCCTATTAGGCGCATCGTTAAAGGTGTCGAAAAAACGCAATCGCCAGCCTAGCGCCCGAGCCTATCTCTGAGGCTATAAAACAGCATGCCTGCTATGAGCGATGGCCGCCTTAATCGCGGTCCTCCGGGGAATTTGCGCGTTTTCAAATCCGCCATGAGATCAAAGTCGTCATCACCAGCAGTAATAGCATCGGCAATCAATTTTCCCGCCATGGTTGCTGTGGGTACCCCATGGCCGGAAAAGCCCTGAGCGTAGTAGATATGCCCATCATGAACACCAAGGTCCGGCATTCTGTTGCGCGTTATGGCGAGCGTACCGCCCCAACCATAGTCAAGCCGCGTATTTTTTAACTCGGGGTATATAGACAGCAATTTTGGTTGCACAAAAGACTTGATGCAGCTGGGAAATTGGTCGCTGTAGGTCTCTCCACCCCCAAAAAGTAGTCTTCGATCGTTTGATAGCTTCCAATAGTTCACAACGAATAAACTATCCGACAGGGAGGCATTGAGTGGATTTAGTCGATGCGCCATATCCTCGTCAAGCGGCTCTGTCGCGACCATGAAGTTGTTAATGGGCATGATATTGCCGGCAATATCTGGATAGAGGTTTCCGAGATAGCCGTTACACGCGAGCACTACCTTCTGCGCACAAATACGGGCACCGCCGGTGCTCACGATAGAGTGATTGCTCTTGGTAGTGATTTCGGTAGCCGCACTTTGCTCATAAACGGACACACCCGCGTCGAGTGCTGCCTGCGCTAAACCAAGACAATATTTAAGCGGATGAAGGTGTCTAGCACCGCGATCTATGACTCCATAGTGGAAGCCAATGCCTGATGTGACGTCTCCAAGTTCAGAGTGTTCTATGCCCTCTACCAAGTCGTAGTTGTAGTGAGTGCGCAGGTGTTCAACCTCGTCTTTCAACTCGTCTACATGAGAGCGCTTTGCGGCAAAATGAATATTGGTACTGCCGAGCTCGCACTCAATGCCGTGTTCCGAAACAAGTGATGTAACCAAGTCGACAGCTTCCAAGCCAAGTCGCCAAAGGTCCCTAGCTACATCTTTGCCGTACCACTTTTCCAGTGAGAATTGATCCGCGCGCTGCCCAGTCCCAACGTGGCCACCGTTTCTGCCAGAGGCGCCCCAGCCAATTCTGGCTGCTTCGAGCACAATCACGGACTTACCGGTTTTTGCTAGCTGTAGCGCGCAAGAAAGGCCTGCATAACCTGCGCCAACTATGCAGACGTCAGCAGACAGAGCGCCTTGCGCAGTAGGTTGCGGGTCGATTTGCGGGGCTGACGCAACGTACCAGCTGTCGGGGTAACTATGTTTAAGTTTCATCATGCTGCAAGTATGCCGCTTGCGAGCGCGCAGGCGCCAGACCATACTGGCTATAACGACACAAATCGAAGAATTTATGAGTAGCCCAGAGAAGCCCGCCGATCACAGCGATACCATTGTCTATTCACCGCAGACCCCGGCGGCTAAGAGCCCTATCCAAGAGGGTAGCGCCGAGACCGCCGCTTGGCTGGAAGGCCATAATATCTCGGAAGTCGAGTGTTTAGTGCCCGATATGACAGGTAATGCGCGCGGCAAGTTTATTCCCGCGCATCAGTTTCTGAACCGAACTGACTTAAAACTCCCAGAGTCCATCATGGTGCAGACCGTGACGGGTGAGTACACCGATGAGCACTGGGAGTTTGTCGAGCCAACCGACACCGATATGTTACTTGTCCCAGACCCAAAGTCACTGCGCAAAGTGCCATGGGCCAGAGAGCCGACAGCGCAAATCATTGCAGATTGTTACAAGGCCTCGGGTGAGCCCCATCCACTTGCGTCTCGCAACGTCTTAAAGAACATTCTTTCTCTTTACCAACAGGCCGGCTTAAGAGCTGAGGTGGCTCCTGAGGTCGAGTTCTACCTCGTACATAAGAATACCGATCCAGACTATGAGCTTATGCCCCCGAAAGGGCGTTCGGGTCGACGAGAAGTGGCTCGCATGTCCTTTAGTATTGATGCCGTCGCAGAGTTCGAAGATTTCGTCGAAGATATGTATGACTTCGCCGATGAGCAGGCGCTGGGTGTCGATACACTAATCCACGAAAATGGCGCCGCTCAATTGGAAATTAATTTCAATCACGGCGATCCTCTGGACATGGCGGATCAGGTATTCGTGTTTAAGCGCACCGTGCGGGAAACTGCGCAAAAACATGGTATGTACGCAACCTTTATGGCCAAACCAATGCAGAAGGAGCCGGGATCCGCGCTGCATATTCACCAGAGTATTTTGTCAGTCCAGTCTGGGCAAAACATATTCAATGATCCCGACCAGCAGCCCACACCGGAGCTGATGCATTACATCGCTGGTCTTCAGCGATATACCCCCGATCTCATTAGTTTTTACGCACCCAATGTTAATTCCTATCGTCGTTTGGCCCCCGATATCGCGGCGCCGATCAACTTGAGTTGGGGTTACGATAATCGGACGACAGCATTTCGTGTTCCGGACAGCACACCGATCAATCGGCGTGTCGAGAATCGTTTCCCGGGAGCTGATGCCAACCCTTACTTAGCCATCGCAGCTTCCCTTGCGAGTGGTTTGCTCGGGCTGGAGCAGAAGCTGCAGCCAACCGAGCCGCATCAGGGCACCGCTAACGACGACAATGTCGAAGTTGCGCGTTCGCTGGAGGAGGCCGTTCGTCGACTCAATGCCAACAACGATTTGTCGCGCGTCATCGATAGCCAGTTTTTACGTGCTTACGCGGCGGTAAAGTTGGACGAGTTTGAAGAGTTCAATCGAGTCATAAGCTCGTGGGAGCGCGAGCACCTCCTTCTCCAAGTCTGATTCAGGATGCATGCAGTATTGTGATTGCTACTCAGCAAAATAATGTGCCATTTCAATGGGTAAAATACGCGGTGTATTTGGCCCTGCTGAACAATGTTTATTTGTTCCTAGTTGAGGAGCTAGACTCTGCTGCAGCGCTGAATACGTCGATTACTTCCGTCGCCAGTGTATTTCAGATTTTTTCCACCACCATCGATACGGCTGCCTGGCTTGTCTTGCTACTCTTTTTTGAGCTCGAGACATCGGTGCTGTCGGACCAAGTCCTACGCGGCATCACGGGGCGTTTTATTCGTTTGATTCGATTTGTTTGCTTGATCACGATTTGCATTGCCTGTTGGGGCTATTTCGCCGAGCTTTATGGCTTGCTTGCGAGTGAGGCGTTGGACCCCGCTCGGTGCGGTGAGTTGGATAGTAGCTGGTCATTACTCAACAAACTGGATGAATATGAATCACTGTCGGTGGATGTATGTGCTCAAGGTGAATGGGTGTTGCTGTCAAACTACGATCGAGTTGTTGCGGCGCCCGAGCTGTTACAAGGCGCGATTTGGCTAGCGGCGACCGATTTTATAAATGCTGCTGCGTGGATTTTAGTGGTTGCAGTTTTGGAAGTGGAAGTCAGGGCGGTCTTGGCAGCAAAACGAGCGGTTCCGCTGATCGGTACAGCCATCTATCCGATTAAATCGTTGCTTTATTTTGTCTTATTCGCTGCGGCAGTTTACTGGTGGTTTGAAGGCGACTTCTTAGATTTTTGGGATGCGGTGCTTTGGTTATTTGCCTTCTTCGTTATCGAGCAAAATGTGACCTCTTGGCGGCAAGAGACAGTAAGTAGCTAGCGATACAGCTCAGATTAGTCAAAGCTGAAATCATCATCCCCAAGTTCTTCGCGTAGCCTTCGCGCTTCGAGCATATCTTCTGTGCGACGTCGCTTTTCCGCAAGGCGCGCAGAGTCAGACAGTTGTGGTGTGGTTTTTTCCAGATCGTCAAGCGATGCGTCATCAAACTCGCCAATCACAGTATCGCTAAGGTCATCAGACAGCATCAGATCGCTGTTGTCTTGATCTCGGCCCTGCATGTTCACCCCCAGTCGTTTCCAAAGGTAAAAAATAAAACCGCCGTGTTAAATGTCTACCCTTCGAAGGTGTTTCTCAAGCTTTTTTTTGTGCCCTTTGCCGTTTTTCTGATTTTTTTTCGTGCAGCTCAAGCCGCTCAGAATCGTCCCCAATGACCATGGATCATTCGCGTAATAAATACTTCCGCCCAGTTACATGTCCCTATGTCATGTGACGTCCTGTCGGCTGGACGGAAGTTATCAAGGGAGTGCAAAGCCCATGCCAAGGTGCGTGTCTGTCATCCCCGAGCAAACACGGGCCATTAACCAGGATGGATAACATTTTTACCTTAGCCGGACGCGTTCGAGCTATGACTTAGCTGTCCAAACCAAGGGCGATGTGTCCGGCTATGGTCTCTGGCGTGTCAGCATCAACATCGACGATCATTTGAGCGTAGCGCTCATATAAAGGCACCCGTTCGTTATAAACATCTTGAAGTGTATGGCTTCCTGGCGAGGCGATACCGCGGTCCGGGGCCAGCGATATTCGGTATTCTACAGTAGCCAGTGTTGATCGTAAGTAGACGATGTGAGACTGCTCTGCGAGCCGTTGCATAATGGCCTCGCTGTAAACCACCGACCCGCCGGTTGAGATCACGGATGGTCCAACTGCCATATCAACCAGCACTTGCTCCTCAATATGCCGAAGCGCTTCGTGTCCCTTGGCTGCAATGATCTCCGCAAGGGTTGCCTGCTCTTGTTGTTGGATTAACAAGTCAGTATCGACAAAGCCCAGACCGAGGCGTTTTGCGAGCAACACACCGACGGTGCTTTTACCGCTACCAGGCATACCGATTAAACTGACGACGTCCACTGGGTGACTCTTCATAGGTTTGTCCTTCATACTTTACCGTATTAATCGCGGCGCCTCGAAACAATTGCCGCGTTAACTATAGGCGGTGACAACGCCATTACGCCGCACTTTATCAGCGCTATTAGCACTTTAGTCGCAGTGCTTTATTTGGAGTGCCCACATTTAATCGGAGGCGCAATTGCCACTCGAAACACCGTTGACCCAGATTCACAGAGAGCTTGGTGCGAAGATGGTGCCCTTTGCTGGCTACACCATGCCTATTAGCTATCCCAAGGGCATTATCGCAGAACACACCCACACACGCTTGCAGGCGGGATTATTTGATGTCTCGCATATGGGGCAGATCACGGTCACTGGATCGCGTGTCGCCACTGAGTTGGAAAAGCTGATGCCCAGCGACTTTATTGGCTTGGCGCCTATGGCGAGCACTTATGCACTCCTGATGAATGACGATGGTGGTGTGAGAGATGATCTAATCGTCACGAATCGTGGAGATGGACGATTTGATTTAGTGGTTAATGCGGCCAATAAACACGCAGATCTCGCCTATCTCCAATCGATGCTCCCACAATTAGTGTTTGAAATGCACGATGATCGGGCATTAATAGCGATTCAGGGGCCATCTGCTCGATCTGTGATGCGTCGCCTAGCGCCTATCGCTGCAGAGTTGAGGTTTATGACGTCAGTGGCTGATCGTATTAGCGGGGTAGATGTGTGGGTAACCTGTTCCGGCTATACCGGCGAGGACGGTTTTGAAATCTCAGTCGCAGGCGCCGATGCCGTACCTCTGATGCGGTTGCTGCTGGCAGAGCCTGAGGTGGAGGCGGTTGGACTTGGTGCTCGCGACTCGCTGCGCTTGGAAGCCGGCTTGTGTTTGCACGGTCACGAATTGTCTCCGACCATCACCCCGATTGAAGCGGGTCTTAAGTGGGCTATTTCTCCGGCGCGACGACCTGAGGGTTCACGACCAAGTGGCTACCCAGGTGCCGCTATTATTGAGCGGCAGCTGCGCGAGGGTGTGGAGCGTCAGCGTGTCGGACTCAAAGTGGAAGGTCGACGACCAGTCAGAGCTGGCGGGGCGCTATTAGACGGCGACGGAATCGAGGTGGGTTTCATTTGTTCCGATGCATTTGGTGTTTCAGTCGGCGGACCGCTAGCGATGGGATTTGTTGCGCCCTCAGTTGCCACAGTAGG
>ERZ802826.717-NODE-717-length-10360-cov-15.0155_pt1 | contig 10360 bp, 7 predicted proteins | sample MGYA00345651_ERZ802826 | MGnify/ENA primary metagenome ERZ802826 (study PRJEB30503, sample SAMEA104212371) | marine metagenome | biome: Westerlies Biome; feature: [SRF] surface water layer (ENVO:00010504) within the epipelagic zone...; material: water...
AAAGTTTGGGTTGGCGGTACGCACCCACCAACCCGACAAACACGGTGCAGACTCTACGCACGGGCAGAACCTTGCAGCAGGAAAGTTTCAAATTTACCGAGAAAAGGAATCGCGATGAGGAAATAAAAAAAGAAATACACCGAAGCAAGCTGGCCAATGAGGACATAAGGGTCTTCAACCGGCTGGCAACCAATCCAGCCCAAGAGGAGAGCATCCGCCACAAAAAGCCAAAAAAGTTTCTTGTATAAGGGACGAAACGTTGCACTCCGTAAGGGAGAGGTGTTTAAGAAAGGCAGCAAAAGCAAAGAAACAAAAACCAACCCAATCGCTAAAACACCCGCCAATTTATTGGGGATGCTGCGCAAAATTGCGTAGACCGGTAAAAAATACCACTCCGGAACAATGTGCGCGGGGGTGGACATCGGGTTGGCCGGAATATAGTTATCCGGATGCCCGAGGGTATTGGGCGCAAAGAAGATAAACCACGAAAAGAATAGCGCAAACACCACCCAACCCACGAGATCTTTAAAAAAGAAATACGGGTAAAAAGACACTTTGTCGACCGTTGCTAGGCAACCTAGGGGGTTATTTGATCCATATTGATGCAAAGCTGCCAAGTGCAAAATACTCGCACCAGCAATAATAAAAGGTAAAAGGTAATGCAAACTAAAAAATCTATTTAAAGTCGCATTGTCGACGGAAAAACCACCCCATAACCAATGTGTTACATCAACACCAACAACGGGAATAGCACTCGCCAGACTTGTAATTACAGTAGCTCCCCAAAAACTCATCTGCCCCCAGGGAAGCACGTACCCAATAAAAGCGGTCAAAATCATAAGGAGAAGGATGACCACCCCCAGAATCCAAACCGCTTCACGAGGGCTGGCGTAACTCCCGTAGTACAAATTTCGAAAAAGATGTAGGTACACCACGATAAAAAACATGCTGGCCCCGTTGGCGTGCATATATCGCAGAAACCAACCACCCTCAACATCTCTCATGATGTGCTCTACACTGAGAAAAGCTAAATCAATATGTGGGGTATAATGCATGGCCAGGAAGATACCAGTAAGAATTTGTAAAACCAAACAAATACCCGCCGTGGAACCAAACCCCCACCAATAACTTAGATTACTTGGCGTTGGATAATCAATTAAGTGTTCATTTACGGTATTTAACAGAGGTTGTTTTAATAAAGATAATCTTTTCATAAAAGTTTTTTTTCTTGATGAGCAAAGCGCCGCCAAGCTGGTCTCTCATTAAGAGAGCCTTGGTCTGTTTTACTCTGACGGTACGGGTCATTTGAGCTCTAAGGGTCATTTTAGTACGAATCAGCTTCTTTTTTTCAAAAGGTTCACGCTTCGCCTATTGACGTGAGAGACTTTCACGTGGGTCTAAGAATTTGTCTTGAAAAAAGTTTCCCATTTAAGATGCTTTCAACGGTTCTCCTCTCTCAACGTAGCTACCCGGCAATGCTCTTGGCAGAACAACCAGTGCACCAGAGGTTGAACATTTCCGGTCCTCTCGTACAAGGAAATGGTTTTCTCAATTCTTCACGCGCACCCCAGGTAGAATCCAAACTGTCTCACGACGTTCTAAACTCAACTCAGGTACCATTTTTATCGGCGAACAGCCGAACCCTTGGGACCTTTTTCAGCCCCAGGATATGATCAGTCAACATCGAGGTGCCAAACAATTCCGTCGATAAGGACTCTTGGGAATTATTAGCCTGTTATCCCTAGCGTATCTTTGATTCGTTAAGCAAAAGTCTTTCCACGCAGCACTTTTGGATCACTATGGCCGACTTTCGTCTCTGCTCGAGGTGTCACTCTCGCAGTCAGGCAAACTTTTACCATTACGCTCTACAGAAAGTTTCCGTCTTTCATTGAGTTTACCTTCGCACACCTCCGTTACTCTTTGGGAGGCGACCGCCCCAGTCAAACTGCCTCATATACAGTGTTTTTGAACCTTGTTCAAATAAGGAACTCTTCTTAAAAAGGGTGGTATTTCAAGGTTGTTGTCAACTCCCACCTATCCTACACAATTTAAGCTTTTTTCCAGTGTAAATGTACAGTAAAGATGCATAGGGTCTTCTCGTCTTGGGGCACGTTCTCCGCATCTGCACGGAGAATTCAATTTCACTGAGTCCATACTGGAGACAGTGGGGCAATCGTTACGCCTTTCATGCAGGTCAGGAATTAGCTGACAATGAATTTCGCTACTTTATGATTGTTATAGTTACAACCGCCGTTTACTAGGCCTTCTCAATATACCAAAAAAGCATACAGGTTAAGCTTCAAGCACCGGGCAGGCGTCAGACCCTATACTTCATGTTCCCATTTTGCAGAGTCCTAATTTTTTAGTAAAAAGTCGTCACCCCCATTTTTGTGTCACCAAAATTGGCTTCCTTTCTTCCAAAGGTACAGGAAAAATTTGCCGAGTTCCTTCAATATGGTTCTCTCAACGCCTGAGTCTACTCGACTCGTTCACCGGTGTCGGTTTAGGGTACGGTCAATTTTATGAAGATTTTTCCTGGAAACATTAGAAACGAAAAAGCTATCCAATAAACTGTTGGTTTCTAAAAAAACATTTCGTCATCTTTCATTTTTTTCATCGTGGTTTTTTATCAAAAACACACTTAGAGACCGGATCACTCTGCGCTGAAAAACAGAACGCAGAAACCCTTGAACTTACGGCGATCATGATTGTCACATGATTTTTCGTTACTCATGTCAGCATTCTCACTTTTGAATCCTCCAAAGTTTTTCACAAAACTTCTTCTACGGTCTACAAAACGCTCCGCTACCATTGTTCTCTGTCGCTTGGGTAATTTTGTGAAGCCCCGATACATTATCAGTGCTTTAAAACTCGACTAGTGAGCTATTACGCTTTCATTATAGAATGGCTGCTTCCAAGCCAATCTCCTAGCTGTCTTTGTTTTAAAACGCCTTTTACCACTTCCAAAATGTTTAAGGACCTTAGCGAACAGTCTGGGCTGTTTCCCTTTTGACTTAAAACCTTAGCACTTTAAGTCTGTCTGCTCAAGATATCAAAGAAAGGTCTTCGGAGTTTCAATAAGTTCAGTAAGACTTTGGATCCCCTTTACCTAATGAGTGCTCTACCCCCTTTCTACATCGTTGAACGCTTTACCTCAATAAATTTCGCGGAGAACCAGCTATCTCTAAGTTTGATTGGCCTTTCACCCCTAGCCTCAACTCATCTGCGTCTATTGCAACAGACGTCAGTTCGGCCCTCCAAAAGCTTTTACCCTTTCTTCAGCCTGTTCAAAGCTAGATCACTTAGTTTCGGGTCAAATAAAAAAAACACACGCACTCTTCATACTCGCTTTTGCTTTGCCTCCACTTCGTCGTTTAAGCCTCGCTTTTTTTATTTACTCGCTGACCCATTATGCAAAAGGTACACCGACCTCCCGTACAGAGAAAATCGATTGCATGGTTATTTTTTGTTTCAGGTTCTCTTTCACTCCTTAGTTAAGGTTCTTTTCACTTTTCCCTCACGGTACTTGTTCACTATTGGTTTCAAAAGCATATTTAGACCTAGAAGGTGGGCCTCCTGTATTCAAACAAATACTTTCGTTTTACTCTTTTGAACACACCTTAGAAGCCACGTCTACGGGACTTTCACCCTATTTGGTAGATTTTTCCACATCTTTCGGCGGTGACTTTCCAAGGTGTTTGGTCTTTTCCATGTTCTCTCGCCGATACTTACGGAATCTCGGTTGATTTCTTTTCCTTGGGTTACTTAGATGTTTCAATTCACCCAGTTAAATAAAAGCCAGTGGTTTCCCACGGAGGAAATTTATACCTCACCGAGTGCACTCTAGGTATAACGTTTCGTTTTGTACAACGTCCTTCTTCTTTTGAACCAAAGCATCCACAAAAAACTGGTATTTAGAATTTGTTTGGTCGCTAATGAGAGGGGGATTCGAACCCCCGACCATCGATTTATGAGTCCGAGGTTCTACCAAACTGAACTATCTCATTGGAGACCTGATCAACGCAGCCCTCTTTTCCCGGAGAAGGTGGGTCTGAGATTGTGCAAGTGGGTTTGTGTGTGGGTGTTACTTATTGGCGACACCCACGTTTTTTTTGTCTTCCAAAAAGGAATCAGCATCGTTTAAGGCGCGGACTACCAGGGTATCTAATCCTGTTCGCTCCCCGCGCTTTCGCACCTCAGTGTCAGGAGTGCACCAGAAAATTGCCTTCGCATTAGGTATTCCTTCCAAAATCTAAGAATTTAACCTCTCCTCTGGAAATTCTATTTTCCTCTTACACCCTCAAAGAGAAGAAACCGTCTTGAATGCACACCCAAAGAAACCCTTTGGACTTTCACAAACAACTACATCTCTCCACCTACATGCCCTTTACGCCCAATTAATTCGAATAACACTCGCTCCTCCTGTCTTACCGCGGCTGCTGGCACAGAATTTGCCGGAGCTTCTTCTTTGATTCATGTCAAAGTCTCCAAAAAACGGTGTACCGTTTTTTTTCAATGAAAGGGTTTTACAATCAATATAACCTTCGTCACCCACGCGATATAGCTGGATCAGGCTTGCGCCCAGTGTCCAAGATTCCTCACTGCTGCCTCCATCAAGAGTTCGGGCCGTCTCTCAGTCCCGATGTGATTGGTCGTCCGCTAAGACCAATGAAAGATCATCGACTTGGTAAGCTTTTACCTTACCAACTATCTAATCTTACGTAAGCTCATCAAAAAACGATACCAGATATCTTTACTCGTCCACGAGATATTGAGGATTGACCCACAATTTTTTGGTAGATTCTTACGCCTTACTCACCCGTACGCCATGTTGTACGACAACATTCAACTTGCATGTGTTAAGCTTATCGCTAGCGTTCATTCTGAGCCAGGATCAAACTCATAAAGTTCTCGAACATTCATGTTCAATTTAAAAAAAAAAGGAGTCTCTCCAGCTACAGGTTCCCCTACAGCTACCTTGTTACGACTTCACTCCAATCACCTCCCTAACTCTAGAAAAGGTTCCAACAAAGACACAGAAAAAAAAAGGGAAGATGTTTTTTTTTAATTGCGCTGTGTGTTCTTGGTGAACTTCTTTTGCTTCAAGGCATGAAAATTTTCAGAGTGTGACGGGCGGTGTGTACAAGGCTTAGATACAAATTCACCGTAGCGTGCTGATCTACGATTACTAGCGATTCCAACTTCATGTTCTCGAGTTGCAGAGAACAATCCGAACTAAGGAAACTTTTTGGGATTTGCTCAATGTTGCCATGTTGCCTCCTTTTGTCATTCCCATTGTAGCACGTGTGTAGCCCAACCCATAAGGGCCATGCGGACTTGACGTCATCCTCACCTTCCTCCAAGATATCCTTGGCAGTCTTTGAAAAAGGTAAACCTTCATTTCAAAGGAGGGTTGCGTTCGTTCTGGGACTTAACCCAACAGCTCACACCACGAACTGACGACAGCCATGCAGCACCTGTATAAAAGAGACAGAGCGGGTAAACACCCTGGTTTTTCATATGTCAAGGATTGGTAAGGTTTTGCGCGTTGTTTCGAATTAAACCACATGCTCCACCGCTTGTGTAAGCCCCCGTCAATTCCTTTGGGTTTTAGCCTTGCGGCCGTAGTCCCCAGGCGGCTGATTTCATGCGTTAGCTCACTTTCTGAAATTTGGACAAAAAAGGATTTAGAGTAAAAAAAGGGGTCGATTTTTTCGACCCCTTGCTCTTCCAAAACTGAATTAATTAACGTAAAACAGGGTGTGAAGAAGGCTCCTTAATCGCCGGAATTTCTTCAAAAGTATGGAAAGCCGGAGGAGACGCCACCGTCCACTCTAAAGTTGACGTTGTTGATTCACCTTCCACTGCCCATGGGTTAATACCACACTTTTCACCTTGTGTTAATGTTGCGTAAACAACATAGAAAAAGAAGAGGCTGGCTAAAATTGATAAATAAGAACCATAACTACAGATCAAATTCCACCCTGCAAACGCGTCAGGATAATCTGGGATACGTCGAGGCATACCAGCGAGTCCTAGAAAATGCATAGGGAAAAAAGTGATATTGACCCCAATAAAAAATAACCAAAAATGAATTTGGCCAAGAACTTCTGGGTACTGGTAACCAGAAATTTTACCAATCCAGTAGTAAAAACCCGCAAAAAGAGCAAAGACCGCACCCATAGAGAGCACATAATGAAAATGCGCAACCACGTAATAAGTGTCATGTAATGCAATATCAATCCCAGCATTGGCCAGAATAACACCGGTCAGACCACCAACCGTAAATAAAAAGATAAAACCTAATGCAAAAAGCATCGGCGTACGGAAGGTGATGGAACCACCCCAAGCCGTCGCAATCCAACTAAAGATCTTAATTCCGGTAGGAACCGCAATAATCATCGTGGCCGCGGTGAAATAAGCACGAGTATCCACATCTAAACCAATAACATACATATGGTGCGCCCAGACAATGAAGCCTAAAACACCAATACTTAGCATTGCATAAACCATACCTAAGTAACCAAAAATGGGTTTTCTTGAGAATGTACTAATAATATGGCTCACAATACCAAAACCTGGAAGAATCAAGATATACACTTCCGGGTGTCCAAAAAACCAAAAAAGGTGCTGGAACAAAATAGGGTCACCTCCGCCCGCCGGATCAAAGAACGAGGTATTGAAGTTACGATCCGTTAACAGCATCGTAATCGCTCCCGCTAAAACCGGTAAAGAGAGAAGAAGTAAGAAGGCCGTAATCAGAACAGACCACACAAATAAAGGTAAGCGATGGAAGCCCAGACCAGGCCCACGCATGTTAAAGATAGTGGTAATAAAGTTAATCGCCCCTAAAATACTGCTCGCTCCAGATAAATGTAAACTGAAAATAGCTAAATCAACTGCACCACCAGAGTGGCTCGTAATATGACTTAGAGGAGGGTAAACCGTCCATCCTGTTCCCGCACCAACTTCGACGAGAGCACTACTTAAGAGTAAGAGAAGAGAAGGTGGTAAGAGCCAGAAACTAATATTATTTAAACGTGGAAAGGCCATATCCGGCGCACCGATCATGATTGGGACAAACCAGTTTCCAAAGCCACCGATTAAGGCTGGCATAACCATGAAAAAGATCATGAGAAACGCGTGCGCCGTCACGATGACATTATACAATTGGTGATTTCCTGCCAGAATCTGGTTTCCAGGCTGTGCCAATTCCATACGTAAGAGAAGAGAGAACATAGACCCTAGGACTCCAGAGAATGCACCGAAGATAAGGTAGAGTGTACCAATATCTTTATGGTTCGTTGAAAAGAGCCAACGGTTGATGAAGTTCATCATAGAGACGTACTTTTTTTCTAAAAGAGCAGGACAGGCCAAAGCCCAACGACGAAGCGATCACTACTCACGATTTAGATTCATGGTCTGCACGGAAGTCTTTGCTTTTGCAGTGCTTGAAACACCAAAAAGTGCCAAGATCAACTTCACAAAGGAGGGCAAGACGTAAAAAAAAGGTAAATGCAAGGAAGTAAGAACGCTCATGCGTCTGGGTCTGGAGTCAAGAAGTGTAGGGGTGAGATATGTTCATAAAAGTGTAGTCAAGTAGACTATCATCAAGAAGTAGAAGAGTCATTAAAAAAGATTTAGTAGTACGAGGGTGGGTTGCCAGGTGACTGGCATGTGAAGGAAAGAAAAGTTTGGAAAACGAAGAGTTCAAGCAAAGAAAGAACAGAGAGTAGAGACAAGAACAAGAAAAAACAGGGAGAAGATAACACGGTTTGGTTCTGTGAAGAGTGTGAATTGTGAACCCTACTGAAGACTTCTGTGTGGTAGAGAAGAGTTCATTTCTGTGTCGATTGTCTACTGAGAACTGTGTGTGTCTTGAGTGAGTGCTTTCCCTCGTCTTACTAAATCTTTTTTAATGACCTTTGTGTGATCTATGTTTTCTGTGTCTGTGGTGTCTAACTATAAATTTTTTGGAGTTTGAGAGAAGTCGAGACGAGCAACCGAACCCATTTTGAATTCGACTTTGACGCAGGACTTCGCTGTATATACTAGGGCAATCTGGGAAACACAGTAAACTCCTTCTGGGGCGTTGTCCATGGGCATTTTCATTCCCATGGATTCCGTGCATGGGAATTGTCATTCCCATGAGTACCGTCGCCAAGACGGTATTTCAACGCCGTCAAGCCGTTCTTTCGTCTTTGAGTGTTTCAAGGACAACCCGTCTTTGACTATTTGGGTTGTCCTTGCTTTAATTGTTCGAGCGCTTGGTGTAAGAGTTGTGGCCCTACCGTCTTTTTTGACTGTCGAAAGGCTTCTAAAACACCATACTTTAACCCCTGTTGCCAATTTCTCTGGACGGTTTCTTGACCTTTCTGTTCAATTTGTGAAAGGATCTGCAATTTGTTTCTCAACTGTGTCGCAAACGTTGCTTGTAATCCTGCTTCTCGTGTTGAGTGTAGGGTTCTGAGTTCTTTACAACTTTGTTCACGTAACTGAGCCACTTGTCCCTCTAACAATAATGCTTTCTTATACTCTGTTAAAAGATCTTGCAATAAGGCTTCTTTCACGTCTAAATATTTTTGTAACTCTTTTTGGATCGTTTCTTTACGGAAAGTGAAAGCTTCGCGAATACTTTCTCCCAGAGTAATGCTACTAAAAATTAAAAACGCAATAAAGCTTAAACCAATGAGAATTTCTTCATTATAAATAATAATATTTTTCGAGCTTAAGACTAAGAATGTCAACCCACCAAAAAGTAAGGTCGAGGCATTCTGTTGGATAAGTTTGAAGGACATAAGGTTTGTCTTTTTTTCTCGGAGTCCCAGAGACTCCAGGGTTTGTGTACACAAACCCCTTTCCCACCACGGGAACTTTACTGCCCAAGGGCGAAGGTTCGACTCTTTTACGGAGTCCAAGAGACTCAAGTCGGCCTTGTACCAAACCATGGTTTTGGTAAACTCTGGTGCTCTCTAAATGCTTAACGTTTCTTCTTCGTACCTTTCTTTCCACCCTTCCCTTTCGCGGTCAAAGGCCCGAAAAGTTTTCGTAGAAAGTACTCTTGTACAAAGGTGTGACCAGAGTGTGTAAAACCGCATGCAGGGTAAGCCGACATAGGTAAAAGTTTTTTCAATTGATTTTTCGTCATGTTATTCGCAGTAATCTCGTCCCCAAGTTTCGCTTGGTATTGTGTTTGTACATTTTGGAAATGCTCTTGGTTCGTTTTTTGTACGGTTTTTTCTACCCACCCCGCGGTTGTTTCAAAACTACTTTGAAGCGCTTGTTTTGATTGATTTAAACTTTTTCGAACTGCTTGTTGCATCGTTTGGAGAACTCGTTCTTGTTCTTGCTCGTAAGTATTTTCTTTGCTCTCTTGTGTGAGGCTAACTTTATGTTCTCTCATTTTGAGAACCCTTGTAATTTTTGGTAAATAAAATTTGAGGAGTGTGAGATAGAAAACCGAAATTGTGAGAGTGAGCCAAAAAAATTGTGTAAAATACGAAACTTTATCGAGTTGAGGCATCTGTGGCGTCTTTTTTTGTATAATTTATTCATCGTTTCAAAGGTGAGTTGTGGGGAAAGTGGCCGAGTGGTTGAAGGCGGCAGACTGTAAATCTGTTGAATTAAATCTACGTAGGTTCAAATCCTACCTTTCCCATGTGGTTAGATAACATAACGGTAATGTACTGGATTGCAAATCCGAGAATGACGGTTCGATTCCGTCTCTAACCTTCACGGCGGGTATAACTTAATCGGTTAAAGTATCAGACTGTGACTCTGAAAATACGAGTTCAATTCTCGTTACTCGCCTTCAGCAGTTTTAAAAAAAGCAAATTTTTGTTTTGCAACTTTGCGCAAAAAACGACGCTTGGTTTTTTGATTCGTTGTAAAGTGCCGAGACTTTCCTGTTCTAAAGAACTTAAACGCTGCAAATCGTAGAAGTTCACGTAAACATCCCGGATTTTTCCATGAACCAATACCAATGGTTTATTTTGCGTTTTCATCCAAGAATTTTTTTGAAAAAAAAGGTTTTTCACAATCTTTTTAAACGCCTCCAACGAGCCGCAAGTTAGCAAGGCTGTTGTTCCGTGCGAGCTCATCACCGATGTTTGAGACAACGCCTTGGTGCCTTGTTTTTTCATGAGTGATCTTCGTACGACTTGGAGTTTCGCGGAACTCTCCATTGTAGAGATCTCGTGTTTTAAGAGACCCCATGTTACGCACTGTACAGGCACAAGCTGTAAAAAAAGTTGGTATGGACTGTTTGCCATCTCTTGAACGACTTTTTTATTTGTTTTTTTTTTCCATTGCATTTGAAAAACTTTTTTTGTTTTTACCATAGATCTCTTAGATTTCCGAG
>ERZ802826.724-NODE-724-length-10313-cov-12.6984_pt1 | contig 10313 bp, 9 predicted proteins | sample MGYA00345651_ERZ802826 | MGnify/ENA primary metagenome ERZ802826 (study PRJEB30503, sample SAMEA104212371) | marine metagenome | biome: Westerlies Biome; feature: [SRF] surface water layer (ENVO:00010504) within the epipelagic zone...; material: water...
TCGTGGAGCGCAGGTGCCCCACATGCATCTCCTTGGCGATGTTGGGGCTGGAGAAGTCCACCACCACCGGTGAGGTGTTCTCCGCCGCCGGCACCCCGAGGCGTGCGTCCCCGAGCCGGGCAGCCACCTCAGCCGCCAGCCGCTCCGGGCGAAGGGTGAGGTTGATGAAACCAGGTCCGGCGATCTGAGGCTCCAGGCAGAGATCGGTGAAGTCGGGGTCGGCCTGGAGCTGCTCCAGGATCGCTGAGGCGATCTGCCGCGGCGCCTGTTTCAGCGGCTTGGCCAGCGGCAGGGCACCGTTGGCCTGGAAATCACCGAATTCCGGCTTGCTGGCAGGCGCCAGCTGCGGATCCAATGGCCCATCGGCTTCGGGGAAGGCCCGTGCCATCGCCGCCCGCAGCTGGGCGTCCAGGGTGTGGGACAGGCTGAGCATCCGCGCCGGAACATCCGGCTCCGATCATCCCTCTTCAGGTGAAGCGCATGCTCAGATCGAGCCAGCGGCTGCGGGTGACCGGTGCACTGGTGGAAATCAGATCGATGCCACTGGCCGCATAGGCCTTCAGATCTTCGGGTTGAACGCCAGAGGCCTCCAGCACCACGCCATTCGTCCTGAGCTCTCGCAGACGAGGCACCAGATCGGTGAGCTGCTCTGGGGTGAACTCGTCCAGCAGCACCCCATCGGCTCCGGCCTGCACCGCTTCGCAGGCCTGGTGCTCGGTTTCCGCCTCCACGATCACCCGTGTCGGCCAGGGGGCCTGACGCCGCACCGCCGCGATCGCCGCCGTGATGCCCCCCGCCCAGGCGATGTGGTTCTCCTTGAGCATGGCCGCGTCATCCAGCCCCATGCGGTGGTTGATGCCGCCGCCGCAGCGGACGGCGTATTTCTCCAGCAACCGCAGCCCTGGTGTCGTCTTGCGGGTATCGGCCAGCCGCACACCCGAGCCCTGGAGCTGGGCCACCAGCTCAGCGGTGGCCGTGGCGATCCCGGACAGACGCATGGCCAGGTTCAAGGCCGTGCGCTCGCCAGCCACCAGAGCTTCGGCGGCTCCCTCCAGCTCCAGCAGGCGGGCATCCGATGCGACGGCAGCTCCCTCCTCCACCAGCAGTCGGACACGCACCCCGGGGTCCAGACGCTGGAACAGCCGCTCCACCAGAGGGCCTCCACAGAAACGGCCGGGCTGCTTGGCGATCCAGTGCGCCGCTCCCGTCCGGCCACGGAGAGCGGTCGCCGTGAGATCACCGCGACCGATGTCCTCCTCCAGCCACTGATCGAGGGCACGGATGAGTGCCGGAGCCTGCCAGTCCACACCGCGATCAGGAGCTCCGGCGAGCCTATTTGCCGATGCAGAACCGCGAGAACACGCGGTCCAGCACCGCCTCCGTGAGCTCCTCACCGGTGATCTCCCCCAGGGCCCGGATGGCGTCCCGAAGATCGATCGTCCAGAAATCCCAGGGCAGCTGCTGCTCCGCCACCTCACGGCTGCGGGCCAGAGCCGCGGCAGCCGCAGCGGCCAGATCCCGCTGACGCTGATTGAGAGCCAGCAACATGCCACCGGTGTCGGCAGCACCGCAGGCCCCCAGCAAGGCCTGGATCAGCTGCTCCTCCCCATCGCCATGCAGCGCCGAGACGCTCACCTCCGCAGGCTCCTGACAGGGCCCTTGCTGCAGATCGGCCTTGTTGGCCACGATCAGGCGCGGCACTCCAGCGGGAATCCTGGCCAGCAGAGCGGCATCAGCGGGGGTCCAGCCGATCGAACCGTCGATGATCAGCAGCACCAGGTCCGCCGTGGCGAGGGCCTGTTCACTGCGGGCGATGCCCATCTGTTCGACCACATCCTGCGTGGCACGAATGCCGGCGGTGTCGAGCAGGGTGATCGGCACACCGTCCAGAACGATCTCGCTCTCCAGCAGGTCGCGTGTGGTGCCGGGCAGTTCCGTCACGATGGCGCGCTCCCGCCGGCTGAGCCGGTTCAGCAGGGAGCTCTTGCCGACATTGGGGCGACCCACCAGGGCCACCCGCAGGCCGCTCCGCACGGAGTCGCTCCGCTCCCCGTCCGCCACCAGGGCGAGGAGCTCCTGGCGCACCGTCTGCAGCTCCAGCAGCAGGGCCTCACCATCCAGCGGCGGCAGGTCCTCCTCGAAATCCACCCGTGCCTCCAGCTCCGTGAGCTGGTCCAGCAACCGCTCCCGGAGTGCCGTGATCCGCTGCTGAATGCCTCCATCCAGCCCGGCCATGGCCAGATCCGCAGCCCGACGGCTGCGGGCCGCCACCAGTTCACTGATCGCTTCAGCCTGGGTGAGATCGAGGCGGCCATTCAGAACCGCCCGCTGGCTGAATTCACCCGGCAACGCCCGACGCACTCCGGGCTGGGCCAGCACACGCTCCAGCACCTGCTGCACGGCGATGACGCCGCCGTGGCAGTGAATCTCCACCACGTCTTCGCCGGTGAAGCTGCGGGGGCCACGCATCAGCAGCAGCAGCACCTCGTCGAGGCGCCTGGATCGGCCTGCATCCAGCACGTGGCCGTACAGGATCCGGTGGCTGTTCCAGTCCTGCCGGCCGGGACAGACCACCACGGCCCGTCCGATCGCCTCAGCGTCAGGCCCGGAGAGGCGGATCACGGCGATTCCCCCCTGTCCCGGAGCCACCGCTGTGGCCACGGCAGCGATGGTGTCGGTCGGGTTCAGAGAGATCGGCTGCAACGGGGAATCCCATTCCTAGGATCCGCCCCATCCGCGGCGACACCCCCGATTCCATGCTCCAGGGCACCGGCGAGCGACTGCAGCGGGGCCTCCAGTGGATCTGGGCACAGGAGGGCAGTCCTGCCTGCCGTGCCCGGGGGCTGGCCGCGGGGGTGTTCTGCGGTTGCTTCCCCTTCTTCGGGCTGCAGATGATCCTCAGCGTTGGGGTGGCCGCCATGATTCGCGGCAATCCACTGCTGGCCGCGGCCGGCACGCTGGTGAGCAACCCCCTCACCTACGTTCCGCTCTACTGGTTCAACTATCTGGTGGGCCGCCGGGTGCTTGGACCCGGCTCGGCGGACACCGAATGGGACGACATCACCCGCAGCACCCTCTGGGCCCAGGGCTGGGATTTCACCAACCGCATCCTGCTGGGATCGGTTGTGGTGGGAGCCGTTCTGGCGCTGCTTCTGGGACTGCTGGCCTACGGATTGTTCCGACGCCGTCAGGCGCTCACAGAGGCCGGTCGCTCCCTGGACTGACTGGTCTGACGCGGCAGGGCAGCTATCCGACTCCGGTGCGAGCGATGTCGATGACATCCGCCATCGATCGGATCTGATTCATCGTGTGGGTGAGCTGGTCGGAACCGCTGAGTTCCACCCGCAGATCGATACGGGCCGGACGACCCTGGGCGGTCTTGACCCTGGCGTCGCTGACATTGATGGCCCCGTCGGAAAGACGCATGAGGATGTCCTTGAGAATGCCGACGCGGTCGATCACCTCGATCCTCAGCTGCGCCGGGAAGCGATGCTGCCCCGTGCTGGCCTCGGAGTTCCAACGGACGGGCAGACGCCGTTCCGTGGGGATCGTCTCCACGTTGGCGCAACTCTGCCGGTGAACCGTGATGCCGTGGTTGCCGAGAGCGACCGTGCCGACGATGGCTTCTCCCGGCAGCGGGCTGCAGCAGCCACCCAGCCGGTAATCCAGCCCCTCGATCCCGAGAATGGCCCCCTCACCGACCCCGCGGCGCTCCCTGTCCGCGCTGGCATCCCGCTGAGGCACGAGAGCCCGCGCCAGTTCCTCATCAGCGGCGGGAGGCACCTCACGTTCGGCCAGCAGCCGGATCTCTTCCCGCAGACGGTTGAGCACCTGATGCAGGGTGACGGCTCCGAATCCCAGTGAGGCCAGCAGGTCATCGGTGGAGGGCACATTGCAGCGCTGGGCCACGCGGGCCATCGCTTCACCACTCAGCAGCACCTCGAAGCCGTCACGACCCAGCTCCCGTTCCAGCAGCTGCTTGCCGCGCTCGATCGTCTCGTCACGGTGGCTGCGCTTGTACCACTGTCTGATGCGATTGCGCGCTGTGGGTGTGGCGACGAAATTCAGCCAGTCCAGGCTTGGGTGAGCGGTCTTGCTGGTGAGGATCTGGACGAAATCACCGTTGTGCAGCGATGTCGCCAACGGACACAACCGATCGTTGATGCGCGCCCCGTGGCAGTGGTTCCCCACTTCGGAGTGAATGCGGTAAGCGAAGTCCACGGCCGTGGATCCCTTGCGCAGGCCCACCACATCACCCTTGGGTGTGAACACGAAGACCTCCTCATCAAAAAGGTCCTCCTTGATCGATGCGAGGTAGTCGTTGTGGTCGTCACTGCCGCCCTCCTGCTGCCAGTCCACCAGCTGCCGCAGCCAGTTGAAGCGCTCGGCATCACTGCTGCTGCTCGCCGGTGACCCCCCCTCCTTGTATTTCCAGTGAGCGGCGATGCCGAATTCCGCCACGCGATGCATCTCGATGGTGCGGATCTGCACCTCGATCGGCCGGTGGCGGCCGATCACGGCCGTGTGCAGGGACTGGTAGCCGTTCGGCTTGGGGAGACCGATGTAGTCCTTGAAACGACCGGGAATCGGTCGGAAGCTGTCATGCACCACCGCCAGCGCGCGGTAGCAGGCCTCGACACTGGGCGTGATGATCCGAAGAGCCGCCACGTCATAGATCTCGTGGAAGGCCTTCTGGTGGCGCTGCATCTTGCTCCAGATGCCGTAGAGGTGCTTCGGACGTCCGCTGACCTCACATCCTGAAAGGCCCGCCTGACCGAGGCGGTCATTCAGCAGCGACACCGTGACCGCCAGACGCTCCTCGCGCTCGCTGCGCTTGCTGGCCACCTCATGCTGAATCTCCCGGAAGGCCTCGGGCTCCAGCAGCTTGAAGGCGAGGTCCTCCAGTTCCCATTTGAAGCGGCCGATGCCGAGCCTGTTCGCCAGAGGCGCGTAGATCTCCCGGGTCTCGCGGGCGATGCGCTGCTGCTTCTCGGACTTGAGCGCACCGAGGGTGCGCATGTTGTGGAGGCGATCGGCCAGCTTCACGAGCACCACTCGGATGTCGCTGGCCATCGCCAGGAACATCTTCCGCAGGTTCTCCGCCTGGGCTTCGGTTCGATTGTTGAAGTGAATGCCGCCGAGCTTGGTCACCCCCTCCACGAGCTCTCGCACCTCAGCGCCGAAGTGCTGCTGGATCTGATCCGGCGTGACGTCGGTGTCCTCCACCACGTCGTGCAGGAAGCCGGCGGCGATGACACTGGCGCTGGCTCCGATGTCCCTGAGCAGATCCGCCACCGCCACCGGGTGAACGATGTAGGGATCGCCACTGGCGCGGAACTGGCCCTCGTGAAGCTGGAATCCGAAATCAAAGGCCGCGACCAGCAGGGCCTCTGGATCCGTGGGGCAGCTCTGGCCGATTCCGGGGGGAACGTTGCTGATGCACTGACGCAGCCACTCCGGCAGCGGGATGGCGTAGTCGTCCGGATTGCGGATCGCATGTCGCCGCAGTTCAGGAAGGCCGCAGGAGACCGGAACGGGACCGGCATCGGTCCGGGGCACATCCGGTGTTGAAGCGGCGTCGAGCATCCGACCCGGCGGGTCAATCCATGGTATTCAGTGCTGGGGTCTTCGTCTCTGCTCCCCCTGCCCTGTCCATGTCCCGGCCGGTTCTGGAGCTCGAGCAGCTGCGACTGCGCTACCCAGGCAACGATCACTGGACGTTGAACGGACTCGATCTGACCCTCGAGGCCGGCGAAACCCTGGCCCTGGTTGGATCCTCAGGCTGCGGCAAGAGCACGGTGGCGCGTGCGGTGCTGCAGCTGCTGCCGCCGGGGAGTCGCTGCGAAGGGCGGCTTCAGCTCACAGGCAGCGACCCGAGAGAACTGGATCGGGCGGCTCTCCGTCATCTGCGTGGTCAGGCCGCCGGACTGGTGTTTCAGGACCCGATGACCCGCCTCAATCCCCTGATGCCGATCGGAAGCCATCTGATCGACACCCTGCAGGCGCACCGACCGGAAAGTTCCGCCCGCTGGCGCCGACAGCGCGCCGAGGAACTGCTGGAGCGGGTGGGAATCGGCACCGGTCGGATCCGGGCCTATCCCCACGAACTCAGCGGCGGCATGCGGCAACGTCTGGCCATTGCCCTGGCGATCGCCCTGGAACCGCCACTGCTGATTGCCGACGAACCCACCACCAGCCTCGATGTGGCCGTTGCCGGTCAGGTGATGGCGGAACTGAGCGGTCTCTGCAAGGAGCTCGGCAGCGCCCTGCTTCTGATCAGTCACGATCTGGCGATGGCGGCCCGCTGGTGTGAGCGGATGGCGATGCTCGATGGGGGCCGCAAGGTGGACGATGGCCCGAGCCGGCAGCTGCTCCGCGAGCCGCGATCGGATGTCGGTCAGCGCCTCGTCGCCTCGGCGCGGGCCAGAGAGGGGGGACGCTCCCCGAAGCGACCGGATCGGGAAACGGTTCTGCAGGTCGAGGAGATGCGCTGCTGGCATGCCATCGGAGGCATGCCCTGGGCACCGGTGTGGCTGAAGGCGGTGGAAGGGGTGAGCTTCAACCTGCGGGCCGGCGAGACGCTGGGAGTGGTCGGTGCCTCCGGCTGCGGCAAGAGCACCCTTTGCCGCGCCCTGATGGGCCTGAACAGCATCCGCGGCGGGCGGGTCGATCTGCTCGGACAAGACCTGCTGAAACTGCGCGGTGAGAAGCTGCGCAGCGCCCGGCGGGCGCTTCAGATGGTCTTCCAGGATCCACTGGCCTGTCTGAATCCGGCCCTGCCGGTGGTCGATGCGATTGCAGACCCCCTGCTGATCCATGGGATTGCAACGAAGGCTTCAGCGCGGGAACGGGCCCGCAGCCTGCTGGAGCGGGTCGGGCTCAGTCCGGTGGAACAGTTTCAGCACCGCCTGCCCCGACAGCTATCGGGCGGCCAGCAGCAGCGGGTGGCGATTGCCCGCGCCCTGGCCCTTGAGCCCAAGGTGGTCATCTGCGATGAGAGCGTCAGCATGCTGGATGCGGAAGTACAGGCCGAGGTGCTCAGCCTGTTGCGGGACCTGCAGCACCAGCTGGGCCTGGCGATGATCTTCGTGACCCACGACCTCTCCGTCGCCAGCGGCTTCTGTCATCGCGTGATCGTTCTCGACAAGGGGCGGATCGTTGAGGAGGGCCCCGGTGATCGGCTGTTCGAAGCCCCTCAGGCCCCGATCAGTCGCCTGCTCGTCGAGGCCTGCCCCCGGCTTCCGCGCTGAAGGGATCGTCAGGCAACGCGGGGAAGATCCACAACGATCAGACGGCGGCGGATCGGCAGGGGAACGATCTCGTTGCGGATCGAACGCATCAACGAGGCCAGCCAGACCCTGCGGCAGCGGACACGGATGACCATCGATCAGCAGAGTGCGTAACGCCACCATCCAAGGCGCGGCCAAGAAAATGTCCAGCCTCTGTGACAGCTGAGGGTCGGATTCTCAACCGGTTCGTCGGCGCAGCACCGCGAGCAGTTTCTCCATCACCGGGGGCAAAGGGGCCTCGAACACCATCCGGTCGCCTGAGATGGGGTGGTCCAGTCCCAGCTGCAAAGCATGCAGAGCCTGACCTGGCAGGTCGATCGGCAGCTTGCGGCAGCGGCTGTAGCTGGGATCTCCCACCACCGGATGGTTCATGTGGGCGCAGTGCACCCGGATCTGATGCGTCCGACCGGTATCGAGCTTGAAACGCAACAGGGAGTAGTCGCCGAGCCGTTCCAGCAAGCTCCAGTGGGTGCAGGCATACCGGCCGGACTCACTGCTCACCACCGCATATTTCTTGCGGTCCGCCGGATGCCGGCCGATCGCACCAACGATCGTGCCGCTGTCCCCGTCAGGGACACCGTGAACCACGGCCAGATACTCCCTGGACGCGATCCGCTTCTGGATCTGAACCTGCAACCGCACCAGCGCCTCCTGGGATTTGGCGATGACGATGCAGCCGGTGGTGTCCTTGTCCAGTCGGTGCACGATTCCCGGGCGCAGCTTGCCGCTGATCCCAGGCAGATCAGGGCAGTGGTGCAGCAGGCCGTTCACCAAGGTGCCGTCTTTGTTGCCCGGCGCCGGATGCACCGTCAGCCCTGCCGGCTTGTTGAGCACGATCAGATGGTCGTCCTCAAACAGCACATCCAGATCCATCGGCTCCGGCTTGAGATAAGGCAGCGGCTCCGGAGGCGGCATCCACAACTGCACCTCGTCCCCCTGACGCAGGGGTGTTTTGGCCTTGCCGGTCTTGCCGTTGACGCGCACATACCCCGCGTCGATGAACTTCTGAATCCGAGCCCGGCTCTGCTCCGTGCGCTGGCTGACCAGCCAACGGTCCAGCCGCATCGGCAGTGGTTTGGGATACAGGAGCGACAGCAGCTCTCCCTCCCCTTCGCCAAAGCGGTCCGTGAACGTCTCCTCCGGCAACGGCGGACGTTTCCACTGCGGACTCATGCCGGCAGCTCCAGGGCGATGCTGCCGAGGGCCGACCGGCGGAAATCATCCAACAGCCGCTGGGCCATGCGCGCGGTTTCCCCGGATGTGTGACGGGCCGCTGCGGCATCCAGCCAAAGGGCTGGGTCCGCCGTTTCACCGCTCAGGGGAATGCCATAACGATCCTGCAGCAATGGAATCCTCACCCCAGCCGCAGCCATCGATTCCACATCGAGCAGCATTTGTAGAAAGGCCTGAGCCACCAGTTCACCGTCGTAGGCGGCCTGGCCGATGTCGTCGCACAAGGCGAGCCGCAGGGCCGCCTGCTGGTCATCGAGTCGGGGAGGCAAAACCCCTGGTGCATCGAGCAGATCCAGGTCCTGCCCCAGGCGGACCCAGCGCAACGTTCGCGTCACCCCGGCTCGCCGGGCACTGGCCACCACCTTCTGCCGCACCAGACGATTGATCAGGGCGGACTTGCCCACGTTGGGGAACCCCAGCGTGAGGGCCCGCACAGGCCGCGGCCGCATACCCCGGCCGCGGCGGCGTTCGTTGAGCTGGTCGCCGGCACGGATCGCGGCCTGCTGCACCTGCTTCACGCCGGTCCCGGCCTTGGCATCACACCAAACCGTCCGCTGACCCTGGGCCTTGAACCAGGCCTCCCAGGCCTCCTTGGCGGCGGCGGTGACCATGTCGCGCCGGTTGATCACCAGTAGGTGCTGCTTGCCCTTCAACCAACGGTTGAGGTGGGGGTGGCCCGTGGCAAGAGGAATGCGGGCATCGCGCACCTCGATCACCAGATCCACCTTGTCGAGATGGCGTTTGAGCTGCTGCTCCGCCTTGGCGATGTGGCCCGGATACCACTGGATGGCAGGTGTGCTCACGGCACCACCAACACGGGGCATGGAGCGAACTGGATCACCCGGGCCGCCGTGCTCTCACCGTCACTGCTGAGATTCACACCTCGGGTGCCCATCACGATCACATCCACATTCATCTCGTCCGCCACATCACAGATGACAAAGGCCGGTTTGCCCTGCCGCTCCACCACCTCACAGGGGACTCCCGCCTGCTCCACCTGCTCACGGGTCTGCTGAAGAAGCTGTGCCACCACCCCATGGTCCTGCATCCCGGGCCGCTCCGCCTCCACCACAGACAGCAGCACCAGTCGACTGCTGTGACTGCGAGCCAGCTCCAGAGCCTTGGCGGCGGTCTCCAGAGCCTGACGGCTCCGATCGATGGGAAACAGGACAGTCTCGAACATGGCTCCTCCCTGATCCAGGAACACGGGGTTAATCTCCTCCCGATTTCTTACCGCACGACACAACCCCATGGCGAAGCGTTCCCTGGCCAGCCTCAATGCCGGAGACCTGAGCGGCAAACGCGTCCTCGTGCGGGTTGATTTCAATGTGCCCCTGAATGATGCCGGTGCCATCACCGACGACACCCGCATCCGCGCAGCGCTGCCCACGATCAATGACCTGACCGGCAAGGGCGCCAAGGTGATCCTCTCCGCCCACTTCGGACGCCCCAAGGGTCAGGTGAACGACGCCATGCGTCTCACCCCTGTGGCCGCCCGCCTGAGCGAGCTGCTGGGCAAGCCCGTGATCAAGACCGACAGCTGCATCGGCCCCGACGCCGAGGCCAAGGTGGCGGCCATGGCGGACGGAGACGTGGTGCTGCTTGAGAACGTGCGCTTCTTCGCCGAGGAAGAGAAGAACGAAGCCGGCTTCGCCGAGAAGCTCGCCGGTCTGGCCGAGGTGTACGTGAACGATGCCTTCGGTGCGGCCCACCGCGCCCACGCCTCCACCGAGGGTGTGACCAAGTTCCTCAAGCCCGCCGTGGCCGGCTTCCTGATGGAGAAGGAGCTTC
>ERZ802826.739-NODE-739-length-10197-cov-27.1515_pt1 | contig 10197 bp, 8 predicted proteins | sample MGYA00345651_ERZ802826 | MGnify/ENA primary metagenome ERZ802826 (study PRJEB30503, sample SAMEA104212371) | marine metagenome | biome: Westerlies Biome; feature: [SRF] surface water layer (ENVO:00010504) within the epipelagic zone...; material: water...
TCCGCGCCGCCGACTTCACGATCCTGATGGGTTTCCAGGAGGACTTCGGTGATCAAGCGCCGGACGACGCCACCCGCACGATGGTGAAGTTGGAGGAGAACTACCGCTCCACCGCCACGATCCTCGCGGCGGCCAATGCCCTGATCGCCAACAACAGCGAGCGGATCGACAAGGTGCTGCGACCCACCCGCGGCGAAGGGGAGTTGATCACCCTCACCCGATGCGATGACGAAATCGCCGAGGCCGAGGCGGTGGTGCATCGGCTGCGGACGATGGAGGCGGCCAACCCCGAATTGAGCTGGGGCGATATGGCCGTGCTGTATCGCACCAATGCCCAGTCCCGCTCGATCGAGGAATCGCTGGTGCGCTGGGGCATCCCTTACATCGTTGTTGGGGGACTTCGTTTTTATGACCGGCGGGAGATCAAGGATCTGCTGGCCTATCTGCGGCTGTTGGTGAATCCGGCGGACACCGTCAGCCTGCTGCGGGTGATCAATGTGCCCAAACGGGGCATCGGCAAGACCACGATTCAGCGGCTCACCGATGCCGCCAATCAATTGGGAATTCCGCTTTGGGATGTAGTGAGTGATGCCGAAGCCGTGCGATCCCTTGGGGGACGGTCAGCCCGTGGTCTGCTGCAGTTCTGTGAGCTGCTCCATGACCTGCGCCGTCAGGTGCAGGAGGTGGCTCCGTCCGAGCTGATCCAGCAGGTGATGGAAAAGAGCGGCTACGTCAGCGAACTGATCGCGGAAGGCACCGATGAAGCGGAGGAACGTCGCCGCAACCTGCAGGAACTGGTCAACGCGGCTCTTCAGTACCAGGAGGAGAACGAGGAGGGGGATCTCGAAGGCTTCCTGGCCACGGCAGCGTTGTCCAGCGATGCCGACAGCAAGGACACCGCAGCGGATCGGGTCACCCTGATGACCTTGCACAGCAGCAAGGGCCTCGAATTTCCTGTGGTCTGCCTGGTGGGGCTGGAGCAGGGCCTGTTTCCCAGCTACCGCTCCCTCGATGATCCGGCCTCCCTGGAGGAGGAGCGCCGCCTCTGCTACGTCGGCATCACCCGCGCCAAGGAGCGCCTGTTTCTCTCCCATGCCAGTGAGCGTCGGCTCTGGGGTGGCATGCGCGAGGCCGCCGTGCCGTCGGTGTTTCTTTCAGAGCTGCCGGAGGCCCTGGTGCAGGGGGATCTCCCCCAGAGCGGTGGGGCGGCCCTGCGCCGGGAAAGACGCCTGGAGCGGCTCACCCGTGTGGATCGCGACAAGCCGACGACCGCTCCGGCCAATGCGGTGCGCCGCCGCCAGGCGGGTCCGGCCCCCGGGCGCAGCTGGAGCGTCGGGGATCGCGTCACCCATGCCAGCTTCGGGGTTGGGGAGATCACCCACACCTTCGGTAGTGGCGAGAAGGTGTCGATCGCGGTGAAGTTCGCTGGGATGGGGCCGAAGATCCTTGATCCGCGGTTGGCGCCGATCGAGCCGATTGCCGCCGATGACTGAGCCCGGATTGCTGCTTATCCGTGGTCTGGGCCACAGCGGCAGCACCATCCTTGATCTGGCCCTCGGAGCCCATCCGCAGCTGATTGGCCTGGGGGAGGCGGTGCGGGTGCTGGAGCGACCCCGTCTCGGCGAAGAGCACAAGGGGCCGCAGCAACTGCGGGGCGATCTCCGCTTTGAACGTCGCTGCACCTGTGGTGAGCTGGCCGGCGACTGTCCGGTATGGGGACCGCTGCTGGCGTGGTTGCCAGCTCACGACGATCGCCCCCTGGCGGAGAAGTTCAACCGCTTGATTGAGCCGTTGACCGCTTCGTCGCCCCGCTGGTTGGTGGAGTCGTTTCAGGCGGATGAGCAGCTGCTGGAGGCGCAAGCGCTGGGTCGTCCGGTGCGGGTGATTCAGCTCACCCGTGATGTGCGCTCCTGGGTGCATTCGGAATCGCGGCGTGGTGTGGAGCGCCATGGCCGCGGTGGAACCGTGGGCTGGCGCTCCATGCTGCGTTGGTGGCGCATCAATCGCCGTTGGGAGCAACGCTTGAAACGCTCCGGTTGTGCGGTGTTCCGGCTTGGCTACGAGGAGTTGGCCCTGGCTCCGGAGCAGGCCCTGCGGCAGCTCTGTGCTTGGCTTGAGATTGGCTTCGATCCGGCGATGCTGCAGCCGGGGCTGAACTCCAGCAGCCACATCGTCAGTGGCAACCGCATGCGGTTCGACCCCGGTCAGAGCCAGGCGATTCGTTACGACGCTGCCTGGCTGTCTTCGCCAGCCCTGTCGCTGCGGCTCGCGCCGTTGCTGCCAGCCGTGGCCCGTCTGAACCGCCGGCTCGTCTACAGCAATGGTTTGCTCGGAAGTGTCTGGCCCTCGGCCTAACCTCCCTGCCAGCCACCACCGGGCCGTGTCCACCGTTCCCTCGCCGATCCCGATTTTCATCGGCTACGACCCTCGGGAACGGGCCGCCACCAATGTGCTGATCGACAGCCTGTATCAGCACAGCAGTGTGCCGCTGGCGATCACGCCGTTGGTGACGCCCCAGTTGGAAGCTCAGGGCTTGTACCGGCGCGAACGCGATCCCAAACAGAGCACCGCCTTCTCCTTCACCCGCTTCCTCGTACCGCATTTGATGGGATACCAGGGCTGGGCCCTGTTCATGGATTGCGACATGCTCTGCCGGGGGGACATCAAGCAGCTGTGGGACCAGCGCGATGACCGCTACGGCGCGATGTGTGTACAGCACGAACATGTGCCAGGTGAGACGGTGAAATTCCTTGGTGAGGTGCAGAGCGCTTACCCCAAGAAGAACTGGAGTTCGCTGATGCTGCTCAATTGCAGCCGCTGCTCAACGCTCACTGTTGATTACGTCAACTCCGCCAGTGGACTGGAGCTGCACCGCTTTCATTGGCTCGAGGGGGACCATGAGATCGGCGCCATCCAGGGCGGTTGGAATCACCTGGTGGACGTGCAGGCCCCACCGGAGCCCCTGGACGCCTCGCCGATGTTGCACTGGACCCTTGGCGGTCCCTGGTTCCGCGAGCAGCGGACCATGGGCGGGCCCTTGGCGGCGGAATGGTTCAGCGCCCGGGATGATGCGATGAAGCTCTGGGATTGATGGCGATTCAACAGGCGGTGGTGGCGGTTCCGGCCCGTCTGCAGTCCTCCCGGCTGCCGAACAAGGTGCTGGCGGAGATCGGGGGGAAACCGATGATCCAGCGGGTGCTGGAACGGTGCCGTGAGGCGTCCACCGTGCAGGCGGTGGTGCTCTGCACTGACAGTTCTCAGTTGCAGCAGCTGGCGGAAGGCTGGGGCTTTCCGGTGCTGATGACCTCTCCCGATTGCAGCTCCGGCAGTGAGCGGATCGCATCGGTGGCCGATCAGCTGATGGCGCTGGCCTGGAGGGAGGGCCCGGCAGTGGCGGAGCAGACCGCCGTGATCAACGTGCAGGGGGATCAGCCGTTCATCGATCCGGCGGTGATCGACGCGATGGTGGCGGAGTTTCAGCGCCTGGATCCCGTCCCGGCCGTCGTCACCCCGGTGTATGGCCTCAGCCCGGAAACCATCCACAACCCCAACGTGGTGAAAACCCTGCTGGCCCATGACGGGCGGGCGCTGTATTTCTCCCGCTCCGCAATCCCGCACGTGCGGGACGTTGATCCGACGGACTGGCACCGCCACACCACCTACTGGGGCCATGTGGGCATGTATGGCTTCCGGGGGGATGTGCTGGCGGCCTGGGATCAGCTGCCGGCGTCACCGCTGGAGGATCTGGAACGGCTGGAGCAGTTGCGCCTGATCGAGGCGGGGCACACCATCGCCACCTTCCCCGTGGCCGGAACCTCCCTGTCGGTGGACACAGCAGAGCAGCTGGAACAGGCGCGCTCGATGGTCTGAGCCTTAGCTCAGCGCGCCGAACACCATCGGCTGGCGGTCGGCCAGAGCTGGTTGAGATCAAGTTCCGGGCAATGGAGCTGCACGGCCGCCAGGGTCGCCTCTTGCCATTGCCCCAGCTGCTTCAGCAGCTCCTCCGGCAGGTCCGTATCGGTGCGGCTCACATTCACCCGTTGCTCCCACTGCGGTTCCTGGTACTGCACCCCGAGGAACCGGCAGAGCTCAGCCCAGTAGTCCCGATGGAACAGCTGCTCGTAGGTGCCGATGAAGCACTGCTTCAGGCCGAAGCTGTCCTGAAGGGCCGTGAGGGTGTGGCCGTAGTCACTGCGCAGATTGATCCGTTCCGGGCGCTCGCGGCAGAGATCACGCAGGGCCTGGATTTCGCCGGCGCTGTCCTGTAGCCCCTGCTTGCGCCGTTGCATGCGCAGGCTGGAGACGATGCGCTCGATCGGGTCCCGCATCAGGAACAGCGGCTTGACCGGAATTCCTTGGTTGATGAAGCCAGCGTGAATCGTGAGCAGGGTCGAGGCACTGAGCCCGCAGTAGGAGGGCGTGATGTCCCCGGTGAGTTGGATTCCCGGACGCCGCAGCAGCCTGGCGAAGTAGGCGTAGTACCGCTCCGGTCGGTCCAGGAAACGCTGGCGACGCCAGGTGCGGGGCTTCAGCAGCGAGCGGCGGCTGCGGCCGCTGAAGCCTGCGGCCGGCAGGGTGAGCGCGTCATGGATGTGGTACTCCTTCAAGAAGCCGAAATCAGCGTCCCGGCGTTGGTTCAGCTGAGCGTGCAGCCAGGACGTGCCGGCCTTCTGGGCCCCGAGCCCCAGCAGGAACACGCCAGGGGCGTCAGTCGTTGCGGTCACGCCAACCCCTCCGGCTCAAGCTGCGCCAGCCATCGCGGGCTTGAAGGATCCGTTCCGCCAGCTCCCGTACGGCCCCATGACCGCCGCGGCGCGCGAGCACCAGGTCGGCGCCCCGGCGCACGGGAGCGCAGGCATCGGCGGGCGCCAGCAGCAGACCCACCACCGGTCGCACCGCCAGATCATTGAGATCGTCGCCGACAAAGACGGTCTGCGAGACGGTCACCCCCACCTGCTGCTGCAGGGTCTGCAGGGCAGCGGGTTTGTCCTTGATGCCCACGAGGCAGTGTTCGATGCCCAGTTGGCGGGCCCGCACTTCGGTCGCACCGCCACGGCCACCGCTGAGAAAGGCGATCTGCACCCCGGCCTGCTGCAGCAGACGGATGCCCAGGCCATCGCGCACGTCGAAGCGTTTGATCAGCTGCCCGTCGGCATCGAACCAGAGCCCACCATCGGTGAGCACACCATCCACATCCAGCACCAGCAGCTGCAGCTGGTTCAGCTGGCGGCGCAGTCTCCACCAGCCCAGCTGGTTCCAGCCCGGCAGCCTCATGCCAGCCCTGCCTGCACCAGATCATGGAGCCGCAGCAGCCCCAGCAACCGTTTCTGCTCCCCCACCACAGGCAGCACCGAGATCGGTTTGCGGCGGTTGTGTTCCATCCGTTCCAAGGCCTTCACCACCAGCACATCACCGTTCACGGTGATCGGGTCCCTGGTCATCAGATCGGCTGCCGTCAGGCTGCTCCAGCTGTCGGCACTGTGGTCCTGCAGTGCTCGGCGCAGATCGCCGTCGGTGAGCAGTCCCACCAGGGAGCCTGGCTGCTCCGGGTGCTCCACCCAGCCACTGCCGATGCCGTCGCGGGTCAGACCGCCGATCACTTCAGGCAGGGGGGTCTGAGGGTGCATGGGATGCAGCTTGCTCACCGGCACCATCAGGTCGGCTGCCGTCAGCGTGAGTTGTTTGCCCAATGATCCAGCCGGATGATTGAGGGCGAAATCAGCGGGCGAGATGCCGCGCCGTTCCATCCAGACGGCCGCCAGGGCATCGCCGATGGCCATCGCCACCGCAGTGCTGGCGGTGGGAGCGAGATTGAGAGGGCAAACCTCCCGGTCCACCCCGGCTTCCAGCACCACATCGCTGCCGCGGGCAAGGGAGGACTCGGCCCGGCCGACGATGGCGATCCGGCCCGTGCCGCGCCGTTTGAGGTGGGGCAGCACCTCCAGCAGTTCTGCGGTTTCGCCGGAATTGGACAGCAGCAGGCAAACGTCCTCCGGGGCCACCACCCCCAGATCCCCGTGCAGGGCGTCCAGGGGATTGAGGAACAGGGCCATCAGGCCGATGGAGGAGAACGTGGCGGCGATCTTGCGGGCCACGATGCCGCTTTTGCCCACACCGGTGATCACCAGCTTGGCCTTGCGGTCCGCACAGCGCTCCAGCAGCCCTAGGGCTGCTTCCACCTGATCAATGCTGAGCCGTTCCGCCGCTGCAGCGATGGCGGAGGCTTCCTCCTGCAAACAGCGAGTGAGAGCGGACAACGCCGGGATCCGTGATGATCTGACCATTGTCATGCACGCCCCGCAATGGATCTGCCGGCTGTGCCGTCAGCCCTGCTGGATGCCCTCAAGGCGGCAGCCACTGAAGCCGGTGTGCCACGACTGGCGCTGGTGGGGGGTGTGGTGCGGGATCTGCTGCTGCATCAACGCCATGGCCGTCCCTGGACTGGCGTTCCCGATCTGGATTGGGTGGTGGAGGGCAGCGCCGCCCATCTGGCGGACGTCCTGCAAGAGCGTTGCGGGACTGAACGGTTGAGCGGTGTTCAGCATCACGGTCAGTTCGGCACGGTGGCCCTGAACCTCGATGGTGTGCCCCTCGATCTGGCCACGGCGCGACAGGAGCACTATCCGGGGCCAGCACAGAACCCCGTGGTGCAGCCGGGGTCGTTGGCGGCGGATCTGGTGCGGCGTGATCTGACGATCAATGCCATGGCTCTGGACCTGATTTCTGGGGAGTTGATCGATCCCCACGGCGGCCAGAGCGATCTGGCCGCAGGCCGCCTGCAGTTTCTGCATCCCGGCAGCATCAGCGATGACCCCACCCGGGTGATCCGGGCTGCGCGCTACGGCGCCCGGCTGGGGATGGCCCTGGGTTCCGGGGCCCTTGAACAGGTGGGTGCGACCGTCATGGCCTGGCCCTGGGCCTGGCAAGTGGGGGATGCGCCGGAGACGGCACCGCCGGCCCTGGCCAGCAGGTTGCGGATGGAGCTGGAGCGGCTGCTGGACCATGAACCGTGGCCCATCGCTTTGGACCTGCTGGAGTCCTGGCAGGCCATGGCTCTGGTGGATCCCTGCTTGCAGCGTGATCCCGAACGAACCCGACGTCTGCGTTGGGGGCAACGCCTCGGGCTGCCGCTGATGACGGCGCTGTTGGCGGCTGCGGCTGATCCAGGGGCTGTGGCGCGCCGCCTGCAGATTCCCGGCCAGCAGCAGCAGTGGTTGGAACGGCTGCCATCGCTGCAGGGCTGGTTGGCGTCGCATCCACTGCCCGTCCAGGCATCCCCAGATGCCTGGACGACAGCGCTGGAGCGCGGTGGTTGGCCGCCGCAGACGGTGGCGCTGATGGTGACGCTGCGGCCTGCGGCGTGGAGGCCACTGCTGCGTTGGTGGGGCCGCTGGCGGCATATTCAGTCGCCCCAGAATGCGCGCCAGTTGATCGCCGAGGGATGGCAACCGGGCCCAGGTCTGGGTGAGGAATTGCGCCGCCGTCGCGGCGTGCTGCTGGATCAGGGGCGATGAGACGAACGGCTCAGCTCTGGACCCTGATGGCTGCGCTGGTGGCGGCGGCCTTCGCTCTGCGGACCCTGGTGTTGATCGATGCCACCGCCCTGTGGAGCGATGAGCTCTACAGCGTGGGTAAAAGCTTTCAGCCAAGCCCGCTGGAGCTGCTGGGAATGCTGCGGCAGGACACCCATCCACCCTTGTATTACGGCCTGCTCTGGGTCTGGGGGCAGCTGGTGGGGCAAAGCCCCGTCAGTCTGCGGTTGCTCTCCTGGCTGGCCTATCTGGGAGGGGGTGCCGTGATGGTGGCCCAGGCGGTGGCCCTCAGTGATGGTCGGCAGCGGGTGCTGCCCCTGGCGCTGCTGCTGGCGTTTTGCAGTCCCTACCCCGTGCGCTTCGCCATTGAGGGGAAAAGCTATGCGCTGCTGGTGCTGCTGGTAGCCCTGGCCTGGTGGTGGCGTCGTGCCGAACGATCTGTGGCCTATGGAGTGGTGGCGGCGCTGGCGGGCCTCACCCACTTTTACGGTCTGTTTCTGGTGCTTTCGGCAGCCGCCTGGGATGCGGCAAGGCGGCGCTGGCGTCTGGCGGGAGCCGCTTTGCTGGGGGCCATTCCAGCCCTGGGATGGATCATCTATTCCGCGGATTATCTGTTCAGTTCCCGCTCCGGCAGCTGGATCGGCCCACCGGATTTCGCCCTGCTGGAGGAGTCCCTGGCTCGGGCTCTGGGGCTCTGGCCCCTGCCCAAGCTGCTGTTGCTGGTGGTGCTCATCGGGGGGCTGCAGCGTTGGGGCGGGATGCAACCGCTGCCATGGCGACGGAACCGTTTGCTGGACCGCAGTGCGCTGTTGCCCTCCGCCGTGATGGTGCTGGCCGTGGTTCTGGTTTCCTTTGTGAAGCCCCTGGCCTTCAGTCGATACTTCGTGGTGCTGTTGCCGTCGGTGCTGCCGCTGCTGTGTGTGCTGCTGACCGCCTCACCACTCCATCGCTGGGGGCAACAGTTGGTGCTGGGGATTTTGGTGCTGCTGCTGATCAGTTGGTGGGGGCCAGGTTTTTCGGAGCTCGCTCCCTCCGCTGGTGGGGTGCGTGAACAGGACCAGTTCCGTGCGATCAGCCAGCGCACCAACGGACAGAGGGAGCGCTACAGCCCCCGGGCCCGCCTGTTCAACCTCAGTGATCAGATGGAGTTGTCCATGGGACGCATTAGCGCTCCAGAGCTGCCCTGGGGCGATCGCGATGAACTGCGGGAACGGCTGTTGCGTTCACCGCTGCCGGACGAGCTGTGGCTGGCCAGCAGCGGGCCGCCGCAGAAGCTGAACCGCAAACTCAAGCCGCTGCAGCAGCAGGCCGAAGCCGCTGGATATGTCTGTGCCGACCGTTCTGAAGGCCTCAGCCATGGTCGGCTGTTGCGTTGCCGATCGGGATCCAGGGGCCCTCTGCTGTGAGGGTCTGCGCTGTGGTTTCTGGACAGGCCAGCAGCAAGGGACCGCAGGTCTGGGGATCCACCAGCAGCTCAAGCAGTGCCTGTGAGGGTTCCTCATCCAGTTGGATGGGCCCATCCAGCCACTGCCAGCTGCGGCGGTTGGCCGGCGCCAGGCTGCTGGCATAGCCCTGACCAAATCGATCCATGGCCTCGGGGTATGCCGGAATGCGGTTGGCCCAAAGGGTGACCCGCAGGGGGGAGCTGCTCGCCAGCATTTCCCCCAGATGCCCGAGCAGACCGAAGCCGGTGACATCGGTGCAGGCGTGAATCGCCTGGCGATGGGGCTCCAGTTGATCCAGCAATCGGTGCTGACTGCTGGCCATCTGTTGGAGCACCGTGTCCAGGGCTTCGGGGGGGCAGGCATCCGCCATGGCAGCCGCGAACAGCACACCGGTGCCCAGGGGACGGCTTAACAGCAGCACATCACCGTGGGCGATTCCCCCCTTGTTCCAGGGGGAAGCGCTGCGACCGTTGACGCAGAGGCTCAGCTGCACCCCCAGGCTGGGGCAGTGCGGCGGTTCACTGCGGGATTCCAAGGTGTGTCCTCCGATCAGCTGCGCCTGCTGGTCCTCCAGCACCGATCGCACACCGCACAGCGTCTGCACCAGCAGTTCCTGCTGCTCCGCCGCTTCCAGCACGGGCAGGGTCACGATCGCTTGCGCGCTGTCGACCCTGGCACCGCTGGCCCAGAGATCGGAGCAGGCATGGAGGGTGGTGAGTCGACCGTTCAGCCAGGGGTCGCTGACCAGTGCTGGGAACCCATCCACGCTCTGCAGCAGCGGCGGATCGCCCTCGATGCGTGCCGCATCCTCCGGCGGCCCGCTGAGCCCGGCCTGGTCCAGGGCGGCTTCGAGGGGCTGGGCCGGCAGCTTGGCCGCGCACCCCCGACACGCCATCGGTGCTGATGACGTCATTGGTTCGCTGCTGCGGAACCCCGCCATGAAGCGTCGGTCGATCCGTCGCTTCCACCGCCAGAGCCATCTGGAGGGCCCCAGCTGCCAACGTCCCCGGCGTGCCCAGGCCCGGCCCTGCTGATCGCCGATCAGCTGCAGTGCTTCGCGCTGCGGCCGCCAGGGGCGCAGCGGGCGATCCAGGCAACTGGCTTCCAGGTTCCGTGCCAAGGGGATGGCGGCTCGCACGGCCCAGACGCCGGAGGCCGGCCTGGGTGCTGCAGCCATGACGGCGCAGTCACCGCTGGCGAAGACATGCTCGTTGCCCTCC
>ERZ802826.741-NODE-741-length-10186-cov-7.81828_pt1 | contig 10186 bp, 9 predicted proteins | sample MGYA00345651_ERZ802826 | MGnify/ENA primary metagenome ERZ802826 (study PRJEB30503, sample SAMEA104212371) | marine metagenome | biome: Westerlies Biome; feature: [SRF] surface water layer (ENVO:00010504) within the epipelagic zone...; material: water...
TAGCACAGAGGATTGTTACTAATTTAAAGGAATATGGACTAAAAAGTATAAATGCTGAGGGTCTTGAAAAAGGTGACTGGGTCCTGATAGATGGAGGTGATATAATAGTTCACCTCTTTCGCGAAGAAGTCAGAGATTTTTATAATCTAGAGAAGTTATGGTCACCATCATTAGAAATTAATTCAACCAATATATAAAATGGATCTTGGTATTATTTCTATAGGTAAACTCAAGAGTGGCCCACTCCAAGAATTACAAAATGATTATAAGAAAAGAATTTTAAAATTAGGAAAAAATATAGGTATAAATGATCTTCAAATTAAAGAGGGATTTATCTCAAAAAAAAAGTTAGTTAATGAGCGGAAAGTAGAAGAAGGTCAATTTTTTGGGAAAAATTTAAATGGGGAAAACTATAATATTTTCCTTGATGAGACCGGCGACCAATTTAATTCATTAGAAATCTCTGATCTATTATCAAATAAATTACAGGACTCACGTAAAATAGACTTTTTCATAGGTGGTCCAGACGGATTCGAAAAAGAAACTTTAAATCATTCAGATAAACTTATTTCATTTGGAAAGGTAACATGGCCTCACATGTTATTAAGAGTGATGTTACTTGAACAACTTTATAGAGGAATAACTATAATAAAAAACCACCCCTATCATAGAAATTAATTAGAATTTATGTCTCTTTTTATATAAATTAAATAACTAAGACTAATCCAAGGAAAATTAATTCAAATGCATAACCTAAAAAGATTTTTTTCATTAGCTTTAATTATTTTTATAATAAACAACTTATCACCGAAAATTTTTGCAGGAAATGAAATAGCACAAGAGAATAAAGAGCTTATAGAATCGATAATTGAGCTTGTTAAAGAAGAATACATCGATGAGACAAATGAAGATGAAATAGTTGAGTCAGCTATCAATGGTATGCTTCAATCGCTTGATCCACATTCAATTTACCTTAACCCGAAAAACTTTGATGAATTAAAAAACGATACTAAGGGAGAATTTGCCGGTCTTGGAATTGAAGTCACTATGGAAAGAGGTTTGGTAAAAGTAATTTCACCAATTGATGGAACCCCCGCTTATAGAGCTGGTATTATTGAAGGTGATTATATTACGCATATCAATAAAGAGGCTGTTTTAGGTAAAAATCTATCGGAGGCTGTCGATCTTATGCGGGGTAAAGAGAATACTAGTCTAGAAATTACAATATCACGCGAAGGGATTGAAGAAGGATTCGATCTCACAATTATAAGAGAAATAATCAAGATACCTGGTATATTAGCTAAAACTGAAGGTAAAGATAAAAATATAGGCTACCTTAGAGTCTCAGCTTTTAATGAAAAAACTGCAGAAAAACTTTACAATGAAATAATTAAACTTGAACTTAATCCCTTAGAAAATATTGAAAGCTATATTCTAGACTTAAGGAGAAACCCGGGTGGTTTATTAAGTCAAGCAATAGAGGTTTCAAATATTTTTATTAATGATGGGCTTATTGTATCAACAAAAAGACCAAGGTTTGAAAAAACAATTAATGAATATGGGGCAAGAAGAGGTGATTTAATCTCCGGTAAGCCTCTTATTGTTCTAGTTAACGGAGGATCGGCATCTGCCTCAGAAATAGTTGCTGGAGCATTACAAGATAATAATAGGGCAATTATTTTAGGAACTCAAACTTTTGGAAAAGGATCAGTCCAAACATTATTTCCATTAACAAAAAATAAACTTTTCTTTTCTCAAAAAGAAAAATATGGAGCTGTTAAATTAACTACAGCCGAGTACTATACTCCATCTGGTAAATCAATACAGGCAAAGGGAATTACTCCAGATTTTATCTTAAATCAGAACAAAGAAAATGATTCAAATTCAGATATTATCCAAATAGGGGAAACTCAATTAAATCAATATATTAAAAATAAGGAAGACGTAAAAGATAAATCAGGTTCATCAGCTTACATACCAAAAGACGAGAATAAAGATACTCAATTAGTTGAAGCTATAAAGATTTTAACAGATTTAAATAAACGAATAATTATTACCAAAAGGATTAATTAAATGAAAAGTCAAAATCATGAAATTAACAATCTAAAGATACGAAAAGCAGTTGGAATAATATTAATAAGAAAAGATGGTTTTGTTTGGACGGGTAAAAGGAAATTAGGGCCAGGAGTAAGATTTGGAGAAAAAAAATTATGGCAAATGCCACAAGGTGGTATTGATAATGGAGAGAGGCCAATAGAAGCAGCCTTTAGAGAGCTGGAGGAAGAGACGGGAAGTAAATCAGCAAAGTTATTATTTGAGTCTGAAGATTGGCTAGAATACAAACTACCAAATGAATTAATTGGAAAAGTCTTAAAAGGTTTCAGGGGTCAAAAACAAAAATGGTTTTTAATGGAATTTAATGGCAGTGACGAAGAATTTAATTTAGATAATCATACACCTGAATTTGATGAATGGTGCTGGCGTGATCTAAAGACTATGCCTAACTTGGTAGTAGACTTTAAAAAACCCTTGTATGAAAAATTAGTAGAGATTTTTTTAGAAAAGATAGAAGAATACAAAATTAGCTAAAATTTTCTATTATAGCCTTTCTTTCGATCAAAAGTTCCTTATCGGACTGATTAGCATGTAATATATTTTCATCAATTTGCTTTAATTTTTCTATTAATGCTGTGTCATCAATATCAGTTAGATTTATAGAGCTTTCAGCAAGGATGGTTATTTTCTGAGGAGTGACATCTGCAAAACCACCCTCAACAAAATATTGTTTAATATTATCTTTTTCAAAAGTTACCTCAACGATACCTTGTCTAAGTATAGTCATATACGGAGCGTGATTAGGCAAAATTCCTGCATCACCCTCTATCGCAGGAATAAGTACCATATCGACCTCGGAAGAAACAATTGACTCCTCAGGTGAGACAAAATCAAAATTTATTTTTGTATCCATAATATTTATTCTTCAGATGCAAGCTTTTCAGCCTTTGCTATAGCATCCTCTATAGTGCCAACCATATAAAAAGCAGCCTCAGGTAAGTGATCATAATCGCCTGCACAAAGGCCCTTAAATCCTTTAATTGTATCTTCAAGATTGACTAAAATTCCTGGTGAACCAGTAAATATTTCAGCAACGTGGAAAGGTTGAGAGAAAAATCTCTCAATTTTTCTAGCCCTTGAAACACTTAACTTATCTTCTTCACTTAATTCGTCCATACCAAGAATAGCAATAATATCTTGTAGTGCTTTATATTTTTGAAGAATTTCTTGAACATTTCTAGCAACATTATAATGCTCTTCTCCGATTATACCTGGCTCAAGAATTCTACTAGTAGAATCTAGAGGATCAACTGCTGGATAAATACCTTTTTCAGATATAGCTCGAGATAAGACTGTTGTGGCATCAAGGTGAGCAAATGATGCGGCTGGAGCTGGATCTGTTAAATCATCAGCAGGAACATAAATCGCTTGAACAGATGTAATTGAACCTTTGTTTGTTGAGGTAATCCTCTCTTGCATAGAACCCATATCTGTAGCTAACGTAGGTTGATAGCCAACAGCTGAGGGTATACGACCTAATAACGCAGAAACTTCTGATCCAGCCTGAGTAAATCTAAAAATATTATCCACAAAGAAAAGTACATCCTGACCTTCCTCTCTAAAGTGTTCGGCAACAGTAAGGCCAGATAGAGCAACTCGGGCACGGGCACCTGGGGGTTCATTCATCTGACCATAAACAAGTGAGCACTTCGAACCATCTCCACCGCCCTCTTTATTAACGCCTGACTCAATCATTTCCCAATATAAGTCATTCCCTTCACGGGTTCTTTCTCCAACACCTGCAAATACAGAATATCCACCATGTGCTTTAGCAATATTATTTATTAACTCCATTATAAGAACGGTTTTACCAACACCGGCACCACCAAATAAGCCAATTTTTCCGCCCTTTGAATATGGACACAAAAGATCTACAACCTTAATACCTGTTTCAAGCATTTCACTTTCAGTTGATTGCTCGATAAATTCTGGAGCAGGTTGATGAATTCCTCTAACTGCTTTTGTTTTTATTGGACCCCTCTCATCTACAGGCTCTCCAATTACATTCATTATTCTACCAAGAGTTTCGTCGCCCACTGGTACTGATATTGCTTGACCTGTTGATTTTACAGAATGACCTCTCTCAAGACCCTCTGTAGTATCCATAGCTATAGTTCTTACTGCGTCTTCACCTAAATGCTGAGCAACCTCTAAAACAAGACGCCTTCCATCTGTTTCAATTTCAAGAGCCTCAAGAATAGCTGGCAAATTATTTTCAAATTCGACGTCAACTACCGCACCCATTACTTGAATAACTTTTCCTTGATTAATTTCACTCATAATTTTCCTCGTTTCTAATTTTTTTAAAGAGCTTCTGCACCTGAAATAATTTCTATCAGTTCAGAAGTTATAGTCGCTTGCCTTGATCTATTATATGTTATTTTTAATTTATCAATCATTTCACTAGCATTTCTTGTTGCGTTATCCATTGCGCTCATTCTAGCACCCTGCTCACTAGCAAAATTTTCAAGAAGCGCTCTAAATACTTGAATTGATAAATTTTTTGGTAATAAATCTTTTAAAATATCCATCTCATCTGGTTCGTACTCATAACATGCTTCCTGATTACTATTATCTTCGTCGGCCTCAGTATTAGAGTTTAAACCAAAAGGAATAATTGTTTGCTCAGTTGGTATTTGTGTAAGAACTGACTCAAATTTTGAGTAATAAAGCTGGCAGATATCGAAGCTATCATCGCCAAAAAGGGAAATAATTTTCTTAGCCACCGAATCTCCTTCAGAAAAACCAAGATTACGAACCTCTGAAAAATCAAAAAATTCAATAATATTCTTACCAAACTCCCTATTTAAAGCTGCTTTACCTTTTTTCCCAATGCAAATAAATTTTACATCTTTACCTTCTTTAATTAATTTACGGGCACTTTGAGATGCTAGCCTTGTAATGGAGGAATTAAAACCGCCACAAAGACCTCTTTCTGATGTAGCTACAACCAATAAATATCTCTGAGATTTTCCATTTCCAACTAAAAGTTTTGGAGCATTATCGTCACCCTCCATTTCTTTAGACAAATTTCCAACCACGGTCGAAAGTTTGTCAGAGTAAGGTCTGGTTGACTCAACTGCGTCCTGAGCTTTTCTCAATTTAGAAGCGGCAACCATTTGCATGGCCCGGGTAATTTTTTGAGTTGAAGTAACACTCGATATTCTATTTCTAAGTTCTTTTAAATTAGCCATGATTGATTAACTATTTTTTTTAAAGTTCTCTAAAAAAGTTTCTAATGTTTCTTTTAAAAGATTTTCATTCTCTTCGCTTAAAGCATTAGTGGATTTAATATCATCAAGAATATTCATATAATCCTTTTTAATAGTACTAAGGAGCTGAACTTCAAATTCACTAATTTGATTTGTTTCAATATTATCCATAAAACCATTTACCCCAGCGTAAAGAAGAACTACCTGCTCCTCAGAAGATAAAGGAGAAAATTGACCTTGTTTTAAAAGCTCTGTTAATCGCTCGCCTCTTGCAAGAAGTTTTTGTGTCGAAGCATCTAAGTCAGATCCAAACTGCGAAAAAGCAGCCATTTCTCTATACTGAGCAAGCTCTCCCTTAATAGACCCGGCAACTTTTTTCATTGCCTTTGTTTGTGCTGATGATCCAACTCTTGAAACGGAAAGCCCAACGTTTACGGCCGGCCTTATACCTTGGAAAAATAAATCTGTTTCAAGAAAAATCTGGCCGTCAGTTATAGATATTACATTAGTTGGTATATAAGCTGACACATCATTTGCTTGAGTCTCAATAATTGGAAGAGCTGTTAAAGAACCACCTCCGTTATCGTCATTCAGTTTTGCAGCTCTCTCTAATAATCGTGAGTGTAAATAGAAAACATCTCCTGGATATGCTTCTCGTCCAGGAGGTCTTCTTAAAAGAAGAGACATTTGTCTGTAAGCAACTGCTTGTTTTGATAAATCATCATAAACAACTAATGCATGCATAGAATTATCTCTAAAAAACTCTCCCATTGCGCAACCAGTAAATGGAGCTAAGAATTGAAGAGGAGCTGGCTCGGAAGCTGTTGCAGCTACAACAATTGAATATTCAAGAGCACCATTTTCTTCAAGAGTTTTAACAATTTGCGCAACTGAAGATCTTTTTTGACCTATAGCAACATATATACAATAAAGTTTTTCATTTTCATCACCGGATGCATTAATTTCTTTCTGGTTAAGAATAGTATCAATAGCTACCGCAGTCTTTCCAGTTTGTCTGTCTCCGATTATAAGTTCTCTTTGGCCCCTCCCAATAGGAATTAATGAGTCAATTGCCTTTAATCCAGTTTGCATTGGTTCACTAACAGACTTCCTTGGTATAATACCAGGCGCTTTTACATCAACACGTCTTTTTTCAGAGGATTCTATTGGTCCTTTTCCATCAATAGGATTACCTAACGAGTCAACAACCCTTCCTAAAAGACCCTTACCAACAGGAACCTCAACAATTGAGCCAGTTCTTTTTACAGTATCACCCTCTTTAATAGATGAGTCATCTCCAAAAATAACAACACCAACATTATCCTCTTCAAGATTTAATGCCATGCCTTTGATGTTTCCAGGAAACTCGACCATTTCGCCAGCTTCAACATTATCTAAGCCATAAATCCTAGCGATACCATCGCCAACGGATAAGACTTGTCCTATCTCTGAAACTTCGGCCTCTTTGCCAAATTCTTTGACTTTCTTCTTTAAAATTGCTGATATTTCTGCAGGTTGTATATCCATTACTTAAGCCTCATTCATAACATTTTTAATTGATTTAAGACGGGTAAGAAGAGAACTATCAATCATCTTACTTCCCATCTGAACTATAAGACCGCCTAAAATTTCTTCGTCAACTTCGACCTTGACATCAACCTCAAGCTCAAAATGGTCAGATAGAATTTTTTTGATTTCATCTTTTTGCTTATCGCTAATTGGTTTGGCGGTTATTAATCGTGCAGTTGCTTTCTTATTTATTTTTAATAAGTGAGCATGAAACGCTTTAATAATTTCTGGCAATAAGGACAATCTCCTATTTTCACATAGGACACCAATAAAATTATTAATTAAAGAGTTTACACCTAACTTTTCCAAAATCTCATTCATTAAAGAAAGTTGTTCATCGGATGAAAAAATTGGGCTCTTAATCAAAACATTTAAATCATTATTTTTTTTAATCACACTTCCAATAGTCAGTAATTCTTGATCAATTTCTTCTATGAAGTCTTTTTTATCTTCTTCTTGAGCTAGCTCAAAAAGAGACAATGCATACCGACCTGGTAAACCTACTACATAATCTTCTGTTGATTGATCCATAAAAGATAACCTGATATTTATAAGTTATTGAAAAATAATGATAATTATTATCTAATGTCTCCAAAAGAAATTTATAAAATCTTTCATAGATGGTGGTAACACAAGCTTCTAATCCATGCAATATATGAAAGCGATTCTCTTATAAAAAATAATATGGGTCTATATCAACAGTTAGCCTAATAGAGCTTGGTTTCTTTAAATTATTCATCCAAAAATCCAAATACTTTTGGATATTTGTCTCTTTACCTGACTTTAATAAAAATCTATAGCGAGTCCTACCTCTAACCTTTGTCATTGGAGCGGGAACAGGTCCTAATACAATTACTTCATCTGAGTTTGGAATAGATTTTTTTAATTTATTACAAAATTCAATAAGTTTGAATGAATTAGTGTCTGACAAAATAATTGAAGCTAACCTTCCATAAGGGGGAAGATTATTATTTTCTCTTGTTTTTAACTCTGCTTCTTGAAACTTTTCTTTTTTTCCCTCCACTAAAGATTTTATAACTGGGTGTGTAGGGAAGTAGGTTTGAAGAAATGCCTTACCTGGTCTCTTTTCTCTTCCTGTCCTGCCAGATACTTGGTGAAGAAGCTGATAAGTTCGCTCTGCCGCCCTTAGGTCGCCATTTGCCATACCTAAATCAGCATCAATGACACCAACGCAAGTAAGTAAAGGAAAATGATGCCCTTTCGAAATTATTTGCGTTCCAATAAGAATATCGATCGAACCTTTTTTCATATCTTTAAGAATCTTATGACTATCTTTCGAGTTATCAGATGAAAGAGTTGCAATCCTTGCAGACGGGAAGGCTATTAAAACTTCATCAGTAATTCTTTCAATTCCAGGACCATAAGCAATTAAGCTATTCTCAGATTCACACTCTGGGCAAGAACTAATTGGTTTAATAGTGAAACCACATTGATGACAAATAAGCTTTGGATTAAATTTATGTTCAACTAAATAAGAATCACACTTGGGGCATTCCAATCGGTGCCCACAACTCTTACATAAAGTTATTGGAGCATAACCTCTTCTATTTAAAAAAATCAATGACTGTTCTCCTCTTGAGAGAGTCTCTTCAATTTCAAGCTTAAGCTTTTCAGAAAGCCACTGGTTTTTAACATACTCCTCATCCCTCATATCAATAAAATCTATCACTGGGAGTACTGCATTTCCAATTCGTTCAGGCAGAAGTAGTTTCTTATACTTACCCTCCTGAATGTTCAGGACTGTTTCTAGGGATGGAGTTGCGGAAACCATAACAACTGGAATTTTTTCAAAAGATGCAAGAGATATTGCCATATCTCGAGCATGATAAATAACCCCTTCTTGTTGTTTATAAGAATGATCGTGCTCTTCATCAATTATTATTAGTCCAAGATTTTTAAATGGTAAGAATAAAGAAGACCTTGCTCCTATAATTAATTTTGAATTACCGTTATAAACATTCTGCCAAATCTCTCTTCTCTTTTTTTTAGAGAGATCTGAATGCCACATAGATGGCTCAAGACCAAATCTACGTCTTATTCTGTCAAATAACGTCTCGGTTAATGAAATTTCAGGAAGTAAAATCAATGACTGTTTATTTTCCTCTAGGGCCTTTTCAATTGCCTCAAAGTAAACTTCAGTTTTACCAGAGCCCGTGACTCCATCAATTAAAAATCTTTCAAAAGTATTACCGTTAATAGACTTGATAATACTTTCTGCAGCAGAAGACTGATCTTTATTAAGATCGAGCTTTTTTGGAATCAGTTTAGTTAAATTTTCAAGGTCTTTGGTACTGGCTTCTATTAAAATATTCTCTTCAATTAACTTCTTAATGACTGAATATGATACATTGGCTTTTTCAATAATCTCTGAAGACGATAAAATTTTATTTCCAACTTCAAAGAGGCTTAAAACAGATTTTCTAGCCTTAGTTTTAGTAATTTTATTAGTATTTTCGTTGTTAACCTTATATTTTAATAAGGTTTTATTTTTTTCAATTAAATATGAATGTGGAATAAAAAGTTTTAGAACCCTGCCTAAAAAAGTATAATTATATCGACTAAAAAACTTTATAAAATTAATAACATTATTTGATAACTTATAAGTCGGGTAATATTCTATAACTTCTTTGAGCTTTGACTGTTCAATACCCTCTAGAGATTTATCCCATATAATTCCCATAATCTCTCTATTTCGGAAAGGAACTTTGACAAAGTCACCAAGCTTAACCTCGAGACTATTAGAGATAGAGTAGTCATAGGCCCTAGGAGTATTCATTGCTAATAGAACAGAAACTTTTTTCATCTTATCAAATTCACTTTACATAAAATATGCTACACTTGCATGCAATTCTATTGAGTCGCAACAAACAAGAGGAAGAATTAAAATGAAATTTTTTATAGATAGCGTAGATATTCAAGCAATAAAAAAATTTACATTAAGTGGAATGGTTGATGGTGTAACGACCAACCCCTCAATAATTGCAAAATCTGGAAAAGATTTTAAGGAGGTTATTAGAGAAATTTGTGAAATTGTTCCAGGCCCAGTAAGTGCAGAAGTAACAGCAACAGATGCAAGACTTATGGTAGAAGAAGGTTTAATTCTAAGTAAAATTGCCAAGAATGTGGCTGTAAAAGTTCCTTTAACTTGGGATGGCCTAGAGGCGTGTAAAACACTTTCTGATAAAAATATAATGATAAATGTAACTTTATGTTTTTCTGCTCAACAAGCTTTATTAGCTGCAAAAGCAGGCGCAACCTTTATCTCACCG
>ERZ802826.743-NODE-743-length-10175-cov-19.7296_pt1 | contig 10175 bp, 6 predicted proteins | sample MGYA00345651_ERZ802826 | MGnify/ENA primary metagenome ERZ802826 (study PRJEB30503, sample SAMEA104212371) | marine metagenome | biome: Westerlies Biome; feature: [SRF] surface water layer (ENVO:00010504) within the epipelagic zone...; material: water...
GCTACGGTAACACATTCCGGAATTGTTGGAGAAGAAACATTTACGTTCGTTGTAAATGATGGATTGACCAATTCAGAGGTGGCAACAGTAACAATATTAGGCATACAAAAGCCGAACAACAGACCTTTTGTGCGTAACAAATTACTGAAACTAAAAAGAAAATTAGGCCTCTCCTACAATTTGACTTTAGCAGGAAATTTAAATGTAAGTGATGCTGATGGTTTTAATACCTTAAGTGAATTTGAAGCTACTAATTTACCAAGCTTTATAACAAGTGTAGAACATGCGTTTATTTCAACTACATCAACATTGAAGATTACAAATAACATCTCGTTTGAAAGCAGTGAAATGTACCCAACAACGTCTACTTTTGAGTATACAGTAAAAGACGAACAAGGGCTTAGTAGTATACCAGGTCAAATTTCGATTTATATTGATGAAGTGGAAATTAATAATCCACCAAAATCCTATGGTTATTCAATACCAATGCCTTCAAATAATACTGTTAAACTGTTGGGATATGACGAAGATTTAGATTCTATTGCGTTTGAAATAACAGAAGTCATAAATGCTTCAATAGAAAATATAGCACCAGACAATGGCTCTGGGTGGTCTGTGGCTTACGTCAAATTTGTTAGAACAAACAATGAAAATGCAGTAAGTATCTCTTACAAAGTAAATGATGGAACGGACTCTAGTTCAATTTCTACGATTACGCTTAATTAATTTAGTTTTCTTCACAGCTTAGCTGTTCTTCATAGTGGATAATAGGGGAGTGAAATCGAACTATTTTCTAAGTGATTTAGCTAATTTAAAATAATTACATTAAATAGAACTGATGATCAATTTTTTTAAAATCAATTTATTATCATATTTCAAATTGAGGAAATAGATTCCTGTCGAAGTTGGCATTTGAATACGATTAACATAACCTGAAAGTTGACGAATAACCTTTCCTCGCATATCAATAAGTTCGATTTGAGTGTAGTTAATACCACTTTCAAGATTTAAATATTCTGTTTTAACGGGATTAGGAATAAATACTTCATCTTCAAGATCTAATGAAATAGATAATGAAGAATTCCATTGTTTGTCTTGTTTATCGCCCCATAAATAATCTACCAGTTCAGGATGGTCTATAAAAGGGTTTCGGTTTCCCTGATAGTTGTAAATAACGTTGTTTCGATTTCGCTCAAAATCATCAACTGGATCTAGCGCATGCCATTCTAGGAGCGTCGAACGCACGCCATGCCGCGGTACCTTACTGGAAGTTGACAAGAGACTTTCTGTCATTTCTAAATCCAACTCACCATTGTCGCCTTCGTAACGAACGTCCATGTAAAAAATAATGCGCGCTACATCCCCTTTGTCCTCATCTCGAGGTTCAAAAACTAGGGCAGAGGAGCTATAGTAATTCCCAAATGTATTTTCGCAACTACTACTCGTACAATCATCAAAATTGTAATTAGAACGGGTCGAATTGATATTAACATTACTTGCGCGCAAGTTATGGACATCAGTTCCTGCTCCGGTAGCAGTTCCAAAGTCTCCTCTAGACTTTGCCCAAACATGCTCTCGGTTCCAGCCAGCACCACCGGAGTACTCTTGAGCACCATTTACAGATTCACGTGTATAAACCAATAAAACGTTGTTAGCGTTACTCGGATCGGCGTCTGATTCCTTCAAAATATCCCATGTGTCTGTGGAAAAACTCGTGTAGCTGTAAGCTGTATGGTCATCAATAATGTTGTGTAGTGCCGACCTTAGTGATTGATCAGACTTGTTTTCAGCAGTACTATAATAGCCGGCAGGTATTTGACTGGACGCATTTGTATATATATAAGCCGCCAAAAAGGTGAGAAAATAGTTGGCCCTCAATATGTATTATTTCTTTAAAAACAGTACGTCGTCAACAAAATAACCGCCGTCTAGAGAAGTGTCTGTGCCAGACCCAACATATTTAAAAGCAACATAAAGATTACCAGAATAGCTAGAAACGTCAATAAGACCAGCATCCTGAAATGCATACCATGAGATATCCTCACCAGGAACTAAAACGTTTTGTTTTTCCCAAGTTGCAGTTGTCACGTTTGTCCCATCAAAATCAGTAGATACAAATACTTCGAGCGTATTATTGACCTCATCGTCTAAGTGGTGTTGGGCAAGTTTAAAATTTATATAGGCATCTGTAGCTCCTGTTAAGTCAAAAGCTGGTGTAACAAGCCAGCCGATATTTACATCGTCACCTGTTCGGTAGCCACTAAACTCAACATATCCATTACCGCTAAATAATTGCTCTGTCCACAACTCACCACCAACTTCGGCATAATTTACCCAACCATCGTAATCAAAGTTTGAGTTGTCCACAACATTGTCAAATTGTTCGTCTAAAACAGTATCAAAATCTGAAAGTTCTAACAGCTCACAAGTTGTCCCGTTTAAATCAATATCTTCTGTTGAATTTAACATCAAAACCAAATTATCGCCGTCATAAGTTTTTGTTACAACTGCTTTAATGGTTCCTGTTCCAGATGGTAAAATATCATGTTTGAAGTCGGCATAGGCACTTGTTTCTAATAAAAATGTTTTTTTAGAAAAACCATCACAAGCTTCTAAGGTGCGTTGGGTGTCGAAAGTGTCATAAGGATCAACGTAGGGGTCTCCAATATTTGAAGATGCTACATTTACATCATGAACTTGAACCATTATACCCACATGACTGTCATTGATTTGAGAAAATTTAACAGTTAAAGGTTCTATTTCACTAGTTTTAGCAGCACGCAGTATGTGTGCCTTCACTACCTCTTCTCTAATATTGGTAATGCGGTTATTGGCACGATCTAATTCTCCAATCGTAATAACACCATCGCCGGTTCGGTATTCACCTACATGCAAGCCTTTCAAATCAACATAAACTTCTCTGCCAATATTGAACATGTTATACGAGTCTGTAATGTCAATAAGCAGACGAATTGCTGCTGTTGGTGTACTTGGATCGTCTTGTATGTAAAATTCTTTGTAGAAATTTCCAGTAGCATCAGAAGAAACCACATACCCCTTGATTACAATATCTGATGTAATTTCGGTAGCTTCACCACTTACCATCAAATCTTTTGCAAAAGCTATGGGTACTACATTTTTTTGTCCTGATTCAATTTCAGACATAAGTGCTGAAAGCGAAGCATTTTCTTCAAGCCCTACAGTGTTTGGTATTTCAAAAACATCTTCTTGCTGGCAGGCGCTAACAAAAAATAATAAGGCTATAAATGGGGATATTTTAGTAATAAATTTCATGATTTTTCTTTTAAAACCGTACATATACATTTAAAAAATAATTAGTTCCGCGACCATACCAATACTTGGGGCCAAACTGTCTTTTGGGTGAATTAAAATCCTGACGCAACTCTCTAAAATTCGCATTTCTGGATTGCTCAAAACCACCTGTTCTAAATACACTATCAAATATGTTGTTTACGCTCAAAAAGAATCCTACATAATTCCCATAGCTGATGCGCCATGACTTACCCAATACAAGGTTTGATACGAAATACGCTCCAAACTCTTCTTGCTGAAGTAATTCTCGTGCCAATTCGGGGTCGTAATCGTTGAATGGTAAGCCATCGCTATCCAACAAGAAATTTTGAGTTCTGTTAATAGGACTAGCATCTACAAAAGTGTTTCTGAAGAAATTTGTGGTAAAACCAAACCACCAATAATTCTGTCTAAACTCAAACCCAAGAGAATAAGCTTCTTGCGGACCATTAGCGATACGAAGATTTTTCATTTTGGCAGTACCAAAGTCTAAATAACCAAAATCATCTGAAGTCAAATATACACTAGGGTCGTTGGTATATATATGACGCCCTACCGAGGCAGCACCCTTTAGCGTTAATACGGGCAATACATTAGCTTCAAAACCAAATTCAACGCCTTGATATTCTTTGTCAATGTTTTGAGAAATCTCTTGCACAAAAGATGAGGTGTCGCCTCCAATACCCTCTGCGAAGAAAAAGGATATTTCACTAGCGTTTGATAGCGTGGTGTAGTATCCAGTTAGCCTAACAGAAAGGTTAGGTGCCCTCAAAATATAGCTGAGATCATATGAATTAATCTCTTCTAATTCCAAATTGCGACCTGCCTGCTCCCCAACGATATAGTGATTTTCTCTTGAATTTGCGTAAGTATTGCGCAAATGGGGTGCGCGTTGCATCCATGCAGCATTGACATCAAACAAATGTTTTCCACTTAATTTGTAAGTAAGCCCCGCTTTTCCGCTTACAGCATCAAAATTGAGTTTTTTTCCTTTACCGAACGAGTTATCTGCATATGCACCGTGTCTGTATAGTCCTTTCCTTTGATAGTTAGTTTGCTTCAAAGAAGTTGAAACATATCCATCAAAACGCTTTAGGTTAAATTGGGTTTTGGCATAGAATTCAGTTTGGTCAACGTCAAAAATATAGTTGTAGCGGAAACGATCACCTACACCCGCCGTGGCGTCTGGATCTTCAAGATTAAAGGCATAGCCGTCAAAAGAGTCACGATTAAGGTAAGAAGTGGCTCCGAGTAAATCTTGTATTTCTGCAAAATTCTCAGAAGTTAAGTTTTGGTGTGTAACATTGAATACAAGACTAACTTCATCTGTTAAGAATGTTTTTAATGAAGCGTTTGCCGTAAACTGTTTGTCATCTGCACGATCTTCATACAATACATATGCGGCAGGAAGACCGCTACTAGCACTGGTAAGGTTGGCATCATAGATACGGTTCCAATCAACTTGACCATTCATGCGTAAGTTTTCTTGTGCCAGATAAGCGCTCGAATAATCAGGTCCGTCGGAAGCTGCAAGATGATAACTGGGTAAGTTTTGATAGTATGTTGGACTTGGATTTGCACCCCCTGGATAATCAAGTCTGCTATTTCCAAGTTCACCAAACTGATAAGCAAGGTTGGTGCTCAATGTAGTTTTAGATGAAAGTTGAAGTTCGTGGTTCAACATAATGATAGGCTCTACCAGGCGTCTTACACGTGAATTTCGCTGCTCACCATCTTGTTTACCCCAATACTCATTGTATTTGATACCCATCAGGTCATACACTTCTTGCGTATTTGGAGATGATTTGCCTCGGCGGTTTGGAGCAGCAATTACAGTTAAATTAAGACTTTGCTTATCCATCACTTTTTCAATAGAAAGCAATAGCGATTGCGCATCATAAAATGTTCCGTCAATAAAACCCGATTCACCCCAACGATTTCCAACAGAGAATGCATATGCCCAACCTTTGGTATTCAGCCCACTAGCATGGCTAAACATAGCACGATTTGTGTACGAACGATTCGATGACGAATAGGTAATACGGCTTCCAACTCTATACTCAGAGGCTTTTGTACTGATGTTTGTACTTCCAATGAGTCCTCCAAAATTATAATCTGAGGACTGCGCGCCTAAACTTAATTCCTGATTACGCATCATGTCGTTAAGACCACCCCAGTTGCTCCATTGTGGACGACCGTTGTAAAACTTATTCATGGGTATTCCATTCATCTGCACGGCACCAAAGTCGGTGTCTAGACCGCGAACGCGAAAGAATGAAGAGCTAAATTCAAATGCTGCTGTTCTTGAAAAAACGTCTTGAGAGGATTGCAAAAGACCAGAGATATTTCCAGAAGCTTGGTCATCTTCACTCAATTCATCGTCGGATAGAATGATGAGCTGTTGGTTTGATGAAATATTTTCTGAATCGCTGGCATCAATTTGAAGTACCACCGCTAATACGTCACCAGGATTGGCTTCTATGACGTAGGTTTCATAACTATCGGCAGCAAAAGTTAGGAGTGCTTTTGTATTTAGAAGTAATTCGAATTCACCATTTGCATTTGAAGTGGTGGAAACCCCAAGTTCTGGTGCTTGAATAAGGACACTTTCAACAGGCTTACCCTCGGCGTCAACAACTAAACCCGAAACCTTTTCTTGAGCTAGAGCAAATTGAATTGTAATGAAGAAAAAGAGAAAACTACGCAATCGTAAAATTTTTATTTGAACAACGAAATTAAGCTTATTTTTGTTAAAATTTAAATAATGCTGTGAGAAATATTTCAACCTTTTTTTGTGTTGCAAGCTTAGCATTTAGCGCATGTGCGCAAAACCAAAAATATGCAGTCGAAACGGTAGCATTTTACAATGTTGAAAACCTTTTTGATCATTTCAATGATCCCGAAACAAAAGATGACGACCGCACTCCAACTGGACGTGACAAATGGACTGAAGAGATATTTGAAAAAAAACTCACCAATACTGCAAGGGTTATTGCCGACATTGGTACTGATATTGTAGGTAGCCCACCAGCTATTATTGGGTTATCAGAAGTAGAAAACCGCTACGTTATTGAGCGACTTGTTGAACATCCGCTGCTTGCGAATTATAAGTATGGTATCGCTCACTTCGAATCGCCTGATGAAAGAGGCATTGATGTATGTTTGTTGTATCGTAAAAGTAAGTTTACACTGCTCCGTGCAAAAAGACATTTCCTTTCGTTGTTTGATGCAGATGGAGACCGTGACTATACAAGAGATCAGCTCGTTGTTTCTGGATTATTAGACAATGAACTTCTTTATGTTATTGTGCATCACTGGCCGTCGCGTAGTGGTGGGCAAGTTAGAAGTGAGCCCAAACGTATTGCTGCAGGAGAACTTAATCGAAAAACGGTTGATTCTATTCGAGGAATTAATCCTTCTGCTAAAATTATCAATATGGGTGATTTCAATGACGACCCTACAGATAAAAGTATCGTTGAAGCGCTTGGTGCGGTTGGAGATAAAGACAAAATAACTGCCCAAACAACGTTTTATAACCCTATGTCGTCGTTCTACAGCCGTGGAATAGGAACAAGTTGCTACCGCGACAAATGGAATGTTTTAGACCAAGTTCATGTAACCCCAAGCTTGCTCGGTGAGTCCGACACAAGTTGGTATTTTTGGAAAGCGGGTATTTTTAACCCGAGGTATCTTTACAACAAGAAAGGACGCTATAAGGGCTATCCTTTTCGAAGCTTTGCTGGAGGTAAATTTACGGGAGGTTATAGCGATCACTTCCCAGTTTATGCGTTGCTGATCAAAAAACAGTAGGCATAAAAAAAGCGGAACATTGTTCCGCTTTTATTTTAGTAAGAATACAGTTTTACTGCTTCAACATTTTAAAGACCTTAGAACTTGTTTCGTTTTTAATTTCAATCATATAGAGACCTGATTTTAAGGCACTAACATCAAGTGAGTTGGTGACTTCACTCTGGATGTGTAGTTTTCCTAACATATCAAATACAGTTGCTTGTACAGGTACATTAAGACCTGAGAAATTGAGCGTTGTCTCTACAGGGTTTGGATATACTTTGACAACTTGATTATCAAAATCAAAAATTGATAATGCTTGCTCTGAATGAGGATGAGAGCCTGCAAAAGCCCAAGTATCCTTAGCTAAAACAAACCACTCAGAATTTTCATCAGTTGTTCCAGCACTAGTTGACCAAACTAAATTGCCTTGAGTGACTGACATCTTTCTAACAAGTGTTCTGTCTTGAGTGGAACCTGATGTGCCAACACTCCAAGATGAGCCAGGATCAGAATTTGGATCGCCGATTATATCAATAAGATTAGAGCCATTGAAAAGTCCAATTGCATCATCACCATTATGGTGAACTGGGCTTTCATATGCTAGCTGAAATTCTGCAGCTGTAAGTGCTAAAATAGAAGCATCAGCTTGATTCGCACAAACAATTAAAGTCTCAGCTGGGTTTAACGTTCCAGAAAGAGCAAAATCTCTTTCAGCTTTCCATCCGCTTCCATTGTTTGAACCCTTTAAAGAGTAATTACTTAAATCTACTGCATTGTTTAAAGGATTATAAATTTCTACATATTTATTATTAGAAGACCCTTCTGCATATTCACTAAAAAATATATCCTGCGAAGGCACTGAGTAGACTGTACCAGAAAGACCTACAGAAGACGGATCTGCACCATCAGAGGTTATTGAAACACTAGAGCTAATATCTCCAGCTGTAAGTCCAGAAATCATTCTAACATAAATCGAAGTGCTTGCGACTGAACCATCAGTTGGAGAAAGAACTAATGGATTTTGAGTAAAATTGTCTCCAGTTGTAGTGCTAATTTCAAAATTATTTGAAGGGACAATCGAGATATCTCCAGTTAAATCTGAACCTGAAACCGTAAATGTTTTTTCTGAGGATGGCCCTGACCCCTCAATATAATTAAATCCAGAAATAGAATTTGTTGAAGTTAAAAGTGTAGGAGAAGCAGAAAATCCTTCAAAAATTCTAATATTATCAATTGCTAAATCTTCAGATCCGTAGTGCAAATTAGAATAAGTAATATTTAACACAAGAGTACTTCCTGTGCCAGTAATTGATTGTTGTAACTCCATGAAAGCTTCAGTTATCGCTGCACCATCTCCGACACCATCGAAATCTGAATCAATCCTAGTCTCTGCATTTGTCCCAGAAGCAGCTTCGCTTTCAATCCAAATTAATGGAGTTGATGTACCTCCATCAATTGTATAATCTATATGTACTGAGTCATTACTGTCCCATTTGGGATCACCATAATCATCTTCAGCTACAAGAATCTTTAACCCTAAGTTTGAATATCCAGAAATATCAATTGTAAATGTAAGTGTGAGGGGGTCAGAACTTCCTCCATCACCCGGGTCATCAGTGTCTTGAGCTGCAAAGTAGTTGACTCCATCTTGACCAGTTACACCATAATTGGAACCTATGGAATTATTAAATGTACTAGTAAAAAAATCATAACCGCCGTCAGAAAACTCTGTTATTGATGTAGTATAGTCATTAGCCCCATCGTCTTCAAAAGAATAACTGTATATTACTGATTGTGAATACACGGAAATACTTAGAATAAAAGCAAAAAAGAAGTATATTTTTTTCATAATATTTTTATTGATATTTAAACAAATTTAATTTTTTATTTATTAAGAAATCCCTCGCAACAATTTGTTAACCCAAATTTTATGATTTACTAGAACGAAAACTTGAGTTCTAGCAACATGACAATTAATCAGCTTCCAAATTGTAAAAAAAGTAAAAATGCTCTGATACATTTTCTTGACTTTTTATGATTTCATCCACAGCTTTGCTGTGTTTTAAAGTGGAGGCAAGGGGAGTGAAATCGAACTATTTCGGGAAGGATTTATCTAAAATAAATCACCTATAACTATTATTAACAATTTCATAATCTTAAAATACCTATTTTTATTTAAATAAACAAATTAAATAAAATGAAAAATATATTTTTTATAACCTTTTCAGTGCTTTTTATAGGCGCTATTAATGCTCAAGACAATGTGAAAAGATCTTATGAATCTGTAACATACATTAATGATTTATCTGTATCCGAAATCCCAACTTTTGTATCCCTCTATGAAAAATTCACAAATCTATCTATGGGTGAAAATAGAACTATGACCGGCCAATGGCTATTTAGACATTGGTATGGATCTGGGCACACATTTGTAATTTACACTCAATACAATAGCATGGAAGATTATTTTGACGATACTGAAGCACAAACAGAAAATATCCGATCAAGCATAATTTCCCTCCCTGAAGATGAGCGTCAAGCTATGTGGGACGATTGGGCAACCTTAAGGGGCTTTTGGGATAACCATACAGATGAAATACGTGGTGTTTATAGTGATACAGGCTTTCTCACTGTTGATAATGTAGATTTCGATATTCCGTTTGTCATGTCTGTAGGGCGTTATAATTCTTCGGGTAGTTGGACTAAAATGGGTAATGCATTTTTTGAATGGAGCATTAAACCAGCCATTGAGGATGGCTCTTCAATAGCAGGTGGAGTATCATATCATTACATGGGATCAGGACCAGAAGTTGAATTATGGCAGTGTTACAAAAGTTTAGTTGATTTCGCCAATTCTGTGACATCAAATAGCCGCGCAGAAAATAAAGAGGCAAGAGATACTTTTTGGAGTTTAGCAGATGGAGGTCATGAAGATCAAATTTATCTTCATATCGGACACGTCAATTTAGAAACTAAAAGGTTTGATCGCCCAGGTGAGGGTAGATAAGTAATATTTCCGAGTATAATTATTTCCTAAAATAAATTTTATTTTAGGAAATAATGCCGTGGAG
>ERZ802826.753-NODE-753-length-10100-cov-14.2642_pt1 | contig 10100 bp, 6 predicted proteins | sample MGYA00345651_ERZ802826 | MGnify/ENA primary metagenome ERZ802826 (study PRJEB30503, sample SAMEA104212371) | marine metagenome | biome: Westerlies Biome; feature: [SRF] surface water layer (ENVO:00010504) within the epipelagic zone...; material: water...
TTTCTCCAATGGCTGCAAATATAGTCCCTTTTTTTATTTCTGAAAACGCATTTCTCCCCTGTATCTATGAATGCCTACATTTGCCAGATGATTGATTTTCCTTACGATTTAGTATTGCTTGTTGGCGCAGGAGTCTTTGCTGGATTTATAAATACCATGGCAGGAGGTGGGTCATTACTTACGCTACCATTACTTATCTTTTTAGGGTTACCTTCAGCAACTGCTAATGGCACTAACCGCTTGGCCATTTTGGTTGCCACTAGCTCGGCAACTTTAGGCTTTCGAAGCAAAAAAGTAAATTCGTTTCCGTTTAGTTTGTATTTGGGCGGCGCAGCGTTGATGGGTGCACTTATTGGTGCCCGGATTGCCATTGATATTGATGGAAATCTTTTTAACAGGATTTTAGCCATTATCATGATTGTTGTTGTAGTGCTTATGGTTTTTAAACCCAAGTACAATACTATCCCAACTTCTGCCAAGACTACAGGAAAAACACGTATTTGGTCTATGGTAGCTTTCTTTTTTATTGGAATTTACGGGGGGTTTATCAACGCTGGAATTGGCTTTATTATGATGCTCTTTATGAACTATGTAAACCGCATGGATCTGATTCGCGTTAATGCTACCAAAGTGGCTGTAGCTTTTATATACACCACAGGAGCTTTAGTAACTTTTGCTCTTTCTGGACATATTGAATGGAAATACGGACTCGCTTTGGCATCTGGTAATGCTGCAGGAGCCTTTTTTGCTTCGAGATATTCTGTGAAAAAAGGGGAGGGTGTCATTAAAGCCGTGATGATGGTTATGGTAGCTGCCATGTCGATTAAACTTTGGTTTTTCTGATGTTTTTACAACGTAACATTTTTCTTTTCTTTTCGTTATAGAACTAAACCAAATCAATTTAATCAAAGACACAACCTATGATACGCCAAATCTTTTCTTTACCCTTATGCATTCTTTTCATCTTATCTATACCATTTTTGGCAATCGCCACCCCTCAAAAAACAGGTACTGTTTCAGGATTAGTTTATGACGCTTCTTTGAATGAGCCATTACCCTATGTGAGCATAGTGCTAAGTAATCCAAAAGGGGAAACCATAACAGGTACCATTACAAATGAAAAAGGATTTTTTAAGTTGACTAAGATTGAAGAGGGTACGCACACACTAACTGTACAGTTTATTGGTTACCAAAAGCATACTCAGTCGATAGGCATTGGAAACGGCACCTATAGCATTGATTTAGATAAAATAACTCTTGTAGAAGAGACTACAGCGCTAGAAGGCGTTGATGTTATTGGGGAAGTCTCTACCATTCAACAGAAGGTAGACAGGAAAGTTATTACTATCGGGAAGGACTTAGCAGCTGCAGGTACAGCCTCTGAGCTTATGGTAGGAATACCTTCAGTAGGTGTTGACCCCCAAACAGGCGCTATTAGCCTTCGCGGGAATGAAAATGTCCCTGTCATGGTAGATGGAAAACTATCTAACATACCTGCAGCACAATTGCTTAAGCAAATTCCATCATCGGCAATAAAGGCGGTTGAACTTATTACAAATCCATCAGCAAAATACAACCCAGATGGCATGAGTGGTATAATAAATATTGTGCTTCACAAAAATCAATTGCAAGGGTTTAATGGATCTTTAAGCACCAACTGGAGTAAAGAAATCAACTCCAAATTTAATAGTGGTTTAAACCTAAATTATAGAAACGGTAAGTTTAATGTGTATGGAAATTACAACAACAATATATCTGTGAACGACAATAATGGGCATATAGAACGTACGCAAGATTTATCGGAGCAGTTTTTTAAATTTTCTGACGATAGTGAATCACATATTTTTAAAGTTGGTGTGGATGTGTATCTAAACGATAAAAATACACTATCCATATTCACAAGTCAGAACCCCGCAGAAAATGGCACAAACGGATCTACAAAAACCATTACCTATGAGGATAATATCCCCACTGCGGACTATCAAAACTTTACTGCGGATGCAAACAACTCCTCAGCGCAATACAATTTTAACTATAAGCATGATTTTAACAAAGAAGGCAGTAATATCGAATTAGAAGTGGATCGTAATGTTTTTGAATCAGACAATCCTGTGGCATTTACATATCCAATTCCGCAAGACACAAAAAATTACGAAGACATGAACGAAGCAGATAGAAAGCGAACAACCGTAAACCTGGATTACGTCAATCCAATAACAGAGAACAGTAAGTTAGAATTGGGAGCAGAGGCACGTTTATTTAATACATTGATTTTGTTTTCATCCACAGGTGAATCTGTTGATAGTAGAGGAAATTTCGGCCCAGCACCTGACACAGCCTTTGACTACACTCGAGATATTTATTCGCTTTACGCCACCTATGGTAATAAACTAAATAAATGGACCTATCAAGTAGGCCTAAGAGCTGAGTCGGTTGACATTGATGCCGAGGCAAAAGAAACTTTTACAGAAGGCACTACAATAAGGATTGAATTAAACCCATTTTCAAACACCTACACTCAGCTGTATCCTTCTTTCTATTTGACATATTCACCAAGCGAGAAAAAATCGTACCAACTAAGTTATAGCCGTCGAATTGACCGGCCGGGAATTGGACAAATAAACCCTATTAAAGAGTGGTCTACCCCTTTGGTTTCATCGTACGGGAATCAAAAATTATTACCGCAGTTCACCAATTCGTTAGAGGTAAATCACACAAGAAGACTTAAAAAGGGAACCATTACTGGAGGGGTGTTTTATCGAGTAATTACAAATGAGATAAATCGTGCACTTTACGTTGATAGAAGTGATGTGCAATCGGGTAAAGTGATTTTAACTCATGATAATTTTGACGATACTTCAGCATATGGTGTGGAGCTTTCATCCAATTACAGACCAACAAAATGGTGGTCATTTAACACTAGCTTTGATTTGTTTTCACAAACACAAAAGGGAATTGCCGAGTACCTCGATGTTCCATTAGCGGAAGCTACGGTGGACAATATTGTTAGAGATAACAATAGTGTTGATAACCTTGCGTGGAATTTTAGAATGTACAACAGCCTAAGTGCAAGCAAGAAGTTGACATTTACTGTTTTTATGTTTTACAGAGGTGAAAATAAAAACTTACAATTTGATATGCTTCCTATGTATTTTATGAATTTGGGTGCAAGATTAAATGTACTTAAAGGAAAAGGGGCGGTAAATCTTGGATTTAATGATGTTTTTAACACCATGAAATTTAGGTTTAGTGCACGGAAACCATTTCCATCTGTTGGGGAATTTAATTGGGAAAGTCGCACAGTACAACTGGGTTTTAACTACCGTTTTGGTAGCAGTAAATACCAAGCTAAATCGAGAAGGCAGCGTGAAAATAATGAAAAAAACGGTAGTGTCGGTATGTTTTAATACGTTTCATACGAAACGATCTCTAGTCCGTATCCAGACATACCTACACGTTTAATTTGCTCACTATTTGATAGGAGTTTTATTTTGCTAATCCCTACGGCATGAATCATTTGTGCGCCAATTCCAAAGTCTTTTTCGTCCATCTTGCGCTTTTTCGTCGCAGGGTTTTGAATTCCTTTTAAATGCTCAAGTAACATGTGAGCAGGTTGTAATTGATTGATAAAAATCAAAGCACCTTTACCTTCATTTTCTATACGCTTAAAAATGGCTTCTAAAGAATTTGAATCATTTTTATTTAGAATGCGTAATAGCTCACTATTTAATTGTTGGGTGTGTACCCGTGTCAGCACAGCTTCGTCGTCATTCCACGCACCCTTTGTAAGTGCAATGTGCACTTGGTCATTGGTATTTTGATGAAAAGCACGAAGTCTAAAGGCTCCATATGCTGTCTCTATTTCAAAGTCTTCTTTCACCTCAATTAAACTATCGTGTTTCATGCGATAGCTTACTAAGTCTTCTATAGAAACAAGTTTTAGGTCAAATGCATCCGCAACTTTTCGAAGTTGTGGCAGTCGCGCCATGGTACCGTCTTCATTCATGATTTCGACAATGACTCCCGCAGGTTGAAATCCTGCTAACCGCGCAAAATCAATAGCAGCCTCGGTATGGCCGGTACGTCGTAACACACCCCCTTCTTTGGAGGCTAGTGGAAAGATGTGACCAGGACGCAAGAAATCATCAGCCTTAGCATCAGGACTGATAAGCTTTCGAACCGTTTTAGCTCTGTCTGCTACCGAAATTCCAGATGTTACACCATTTCCTTTTAAATCTACAGAAACCGTAAACGCAGTTCCCATTGGATCGGTATTATTATTTGCCATTGGGTAAAGGTCTAGCTCTTGACAACGCTCTTCTGTTATGGGTGTGCAAATTAACCCTCGACCTTCTTTTGCCATAAAGTTTATCATTTCGGGAGTAACCATATCAGCCGCACCCACAAAATCTCCTTCATTTTCACGGTTTTCATCATCAACTACAATGATTACTTTTCCGTTCCGAACGTCCTCAATAGCATCTTCAATACGGTCTAAGTGAATGTCTTTTTTCATCGTTTACATTTTTTTGTCATTAGATTTAAGGGTAATTTCATTTTAAGCCTTAGCCGCTCTACATCAAAAACAGACTTGTCTTTACTTGCCCGAATGGTGGCAACTAGCCCCACAACAGTTAGGACAATTGAAACAAGCCATGCGCCCCAAAAGGGATGGAGGCTACCGTCCTCTGCGCTGTTTTTAAATAATGTTCCTGCAAAATGATAGGTTAAAAATATAGTTAACGCCACAACAATTGGCAATCCAAAACCACCTTTACGAATAATGGCGCCTAGTGGGGCTCCAACAAAGAATAAAAGCAGTGCCGCATAGGCATTTACAAATTTATCATCACGCCAAAGTCGGTGTAAATTGATGACTTTTTCCCGAATAAAAAACACTCTTTTTTGGTTACTAAAATTAGAAAGTTGCATTTCAATATTGTTTAACGCAGTGTTCAAAATCTGTCTCTGCTGTCTTATAGGGAATGACTCTAAATACGTATCTGTGCCCTTAAAACTATAACTTTCGTAGGTGTTTTTTAGTCTATCTACAGATTTGACGCCTGATCTGAGGTAGACCGTATTTGCAAAGCCCTCAATTTCCGAAATATACCCTTTAGTTAGCGAGTCAATGCTTTGGCTTAGCTCATCAATATTTTGCATTTTGAACGTATTGGTGTAATTTGTTTCATCCAAATCTACATTGTTAAATGCACGAAGATCAATATTAATTGTATACTGCTTAAAGGCAATTCGATTATGGGGGTCATTTTTTTTGCGATTGTTTTTTTGAATAACATCTTCATACCTGTAACCGTCATAAAGAACCAACTGTAAACCCTCTTGCAACTCTTCGTTTTTCAGTTCTCCGTTCGCTGCTTTAATGACCACATTATTTATTTGGTTTGGCGATTTTTCATGAATAATGACATCCTCCAGTAGCCTGTCATTCTCTCCATATTTTCTTCTTACTTTGATGTTGCTTTCACCAATGTCATTAAACATGCCTTCTGTAATGGCTAGGGCAGGTTTCATTTTAGAGAGGTTTTTTCTAAGATTATACGTTTTGAATTCTGCCAATGGAATAACCGTATTTGCCACATAAAACGTAGTCAAGCAAGCAATACTGTTTACGACAATTAACGGCCGCATAGCGCGCATTAGCGATATTCCAGCAGACTTCATGGCAGCAAACTCATAGCGCTCTGCAAAATTTCCAAAGGTCATTATGGATGCCAAAAGAATTGTTAGTGGCAATACTAATGGAACAAGTTTTGGCGAATAGTACAATAAAAAGCGAAGTAACACACTAATATCTAAGCCTTTCCCAGCAAATTCATCAATAAAAACCCATACGGTTTGGATGATGAAAATAAACATCAGGATGAAAAAGAAACTCACCAAAACAGTAAGATAACTTTTTAAGATATAGCGATCTAATAGAGATACTTTCATTAAAACCGATCAATGTAATAACTGGGATAGTCTGCTTCAGAAAAAACAAAAACATTCGACGCTAAGTTTTTGTTTGGAGTAAATGATCGAACAGTCAATGTAGTTTCAGTTCCATTGTCGTTTACTTCAATAAGTTTGTATATATGTTTGGTTTTGGTGTCAATACCCAAGAGCAAATAGGCAGCTTGCGCATAGGTGTCAATGGGGGTAAGTTTAACAAATTGGATTATCCTATTTCCGTACAAGGGCTGGGTAATATCCCACGAAAATCGATAGCCTTCTTTATAAAAAGAAAAAAGCTTAGACGGGTTCAAACCCTCGCTGGAATCTGTGTCTACAGGTTCAATAAGTACCTCCTCGTTTTCTGTGTTAATGGTATGCACATTTTCTCCATCGCTGAGTTGCTGGATTCCCATTAAGTTGAGTAGATATTTATTGTCCTGTACCACCAATGTCCCTTGCTCTTTTTGTTTGATATATTCTTTTCGGTTAATAAGCTCATAGCTAAAATCGATGGCGATATTGGTGTAGCTGGCAAGAGTTTTTGAAACGTCTTCCAATAAATTTTCTGCTCTTTGGTCTTGATTTTGCGCTACGGCAAAAACAGCGCTTACTAGGCTTACTAATAAAACTTTAATTTTCATTTTCTTTTGTTAAAAATGCATGTAGCGAAATCACATCTCTAAACATCACTTCGCGGGCTTTACTTCCTTCAAAAGGGCCAACAATTCCTGCAGCTTCTAATTGATCGACGATGCGACCAGCACGGTTGTACCCCAATTTTAACTTGCGTTGCAAAAGCGATGCCGAACCTTGTTGCGCATTCACGACTACCTCTGCAGCTTCTTTAAATAGGGCATCACGATCAGCTATATTATTCTCTTTCGTAGAAGTGTTTTCGTCTGATACGTACTCTGGTAATAAGTGTGCATCGGGATAAGCACGTTGCGATCCGATAAAGTCTGTGATTTTTTCTACTTCTGGTGTATCTACAAAAGCACATTGTAACCGAATAAGGTTATTCCCCTGTGTAAATAACATATCTCCGCGTCCGATTAGCTGATCCGCACCACCGCTGTCCAATATTGTCCTTGAATCAACTTTCGAGGTAACTCGGAAAGCTACTCGCGCAGGGAAATTAGCTTTGATAAGCCCTGTGATGACATTAACTGATGGGCGTTGTGTAGCGATAATCAAATGAATGCCCACCGCACGTGCCAACTGTGCAAGTCTAGCTATGGGCGTTTCCACCTCTTTGCCCGTTGTCATGATAAGGTCTGCAAATTCATCAATGATTAAAACAATGTACGGCATATATACATGTCCATCATGCGGGTTTAGTCTTCGTTCTTTAAACTTCACATTGTACTCTTTGATGTTGCGACACATGGCAGATTTTAATAAATCATACCGACTATCCATTTCTATGCACAATGAGTTTAATGTGTTGATTACCTGTTTATTATCTGTAATAATAGCATCTTCTGTATCAGGTAGTTTTGCTAGGTAGTGTCTTTCAATTTTGTTAAAAAGCGTAAGTTCAACTTTCTTTGGATCGACGAGAACGAATTTGATTTCAGCAGGGTGTTTTTTGTACAGTAGCGAAGTTAAAATGGCATTTAACCCAACCGATTTTCCTTGACCCGTAGCACCTGCCATAAGTAAGTGAGGCATCTTGGCTAGGTCCACTACAAAAGTTTCGTTGCTGATGGTTTTACCAAGTGCAAGTGGAAGTTCCATTTCTGCCTCTTGAAACTTTTTTGCCAATATCACAGAGCGCATGGATACAATTGTTGCTTTTTTGTTGGGAACTTCAATCCCCACCGTTCCTTTTCCTGGAATTGGCGCAATGATGCGTATTCCCAGCGCAGCCAGCGATAGCGCAATATCGTCTTCTAAGTTTTTGATTTTAGAAATGCGAACACCCGCCGCAGGTACAATTTCGTAGAGCGTAACTGTTGGGCCAATAGTAGCTTTAATATCCGCAATTCCAATTTGATAGTTTTTTAGTGTACTTACTATACGCTCTTTGTTCTCCTCAAGCTCTTGCTCGTTAATTGTAATGCCTTCGTGAGGATAGCTTTTAAGAAGCGATTCGGTAGGAGATTTAAAGTTTTTTAACTCTAACGTGGGATCGACTTCACCAAAGTCTGCAACTAGTTTTTTTGCTTTTTTTACAACCTCGTCCTCCTCCGTTTCCGTGACTGAAAGCGAAACATCAGAATTACCATTTGATGGAGGTTCTTTAGATGCTTTAGGAACTTTATTTTCTACATCAGATTTCACTTCAACAACGGGTGGGTCAAAAGAAACCTCTGTTACTTTTTCGTCTTTTTCAGCCGTATTGGGTTTTGGTGTTTTTGAAGAAAATTTAATGTTTTCAGGTTTCCATTTTAATTGAAACACCAAAAAAGCAATGGCAATAAGCATCAGCAAACTCGCAACACCCAATGGTCCAATATAATGTACCAATAATGCATTTGTTTCAAACCCTGTGACTCCGCTTAGTAGGGAGTAGTTTGGCAGAATGAGTGCAAACCCAATAGACAACCAAAGCGAAAGTAAAAGTGTCCAAATCCAACGTATGCCAAGTTTATTTGTGCCTGAGTTAATAAAATGACTTACTCCAGTAACCAAAACCATAAAGGCAATAAAAAACGCACCAATACCAATACCCTTATAAATTAGTAAGTGACTTAACGAAGCACCTAATTTTCGAATGCTATTCTCGACAGGGGTTTCTCTATTTGTTAGTTCACCAATAGCACTTTGGTCAATTTTCCATGTCTTAAAAAAAGAAGTAAAGGCTGCAAATAGTAAAATGGCGATAAGAATGCAAAACGCACCCCAAACAATTTGCTGTTGGCGGTTGAGTCCTTTGATTCGGAATTTACCTTTAGTAGTCATTGTTGAAACCTCAAAAATACAACAAAAAAACCCGATGAAGTCATCGGGTTTTTATATTATTAAAACTTACGTCAAAGAGCTTTACCAACCTAAATGGACTATTTCAAATCAAAACGGTCTGCATCCATAACTTTGTTCCAGGCTGCTATAAAGTCTTGAACAAACTTATCGTTGTTGTCGTTTTGAGCATATACCTCAACAATAGCACGAAGTTCAGAATTTGACCCAAAGACTAAATCAGTGCGTGAAGCAGTGCGCACATCTTTGCCTGTAGCTCTGTCCTTCGCTGTATATGTGTTATATGCAGTAGCTTCCCATTTAACATCCATGGACAATAAAGTCTTAAACCAATTGTTGTCTAATTTTCTGTCTGTCCATACACCGTCGTCTGAAGCTGAAACCCCCATAGCTCTCATGCCACCTACCAAAACAGTCATTTCTTTGGGTGTAAGCCCAAAAAGCTGTGCCTTGTCAAGCATAATTTCTTCAGGTGCTACCGCAAATTCTTTTTCACTGTAGTTTCTAAAGCCACATGCTCTTGGCTTCAGTAAGTTAAATGAATCGATATCGGTATCTTCTTGCGTGGCATCTCCTCTTCCAGTGGAAACGGGTACTTTAACTCCGCTAGCCATTTCAATACCAACTGCACCACCAATTACGATAACATCAGCAACACTAGCTCCTGTAATTGAAGCAATTGCTTCATAGGCGGCCAACACATTCGATAATTCATGTGGTTTGTTTACAGCCCAACTTTTTTGTGGCTCTAGCCTGATTCTTGCTCCATTTGCACCGCCTCTGTTGTCAGAACCACGGAAAGTAGCGGCAGAAGCCCAAGCAGTCTCAACCATTTGTTGGTGAGACAAACCACTCGACTTTAGTGCTGCTCTAACTTTTTCCTCATCGATTGAAGACAATGTTTTCCCTGCTGGAACGGGGTCTTGCCATATATAATCTACATCTTTAAAGTCACCTGCAATATAATTGCTCTTTGGCCCCATGTCACGATGCAGTAATTTAAACCAAGCACGTGCAAAGGTTTCGCCAAATTCATCTGGGTTTTCCATGAATCGTTCACAAATTTTTCTGTAAATAGGGTCAACCTTTAACGACATATCTGCAGTTGTCATCATTGGCAATACTTTTTGATCACTCCCATCAACTTGTGGAACCATATCCTCTTCGGCGCAGTTAATAGGATGCCATTGGTGAGCACCTGCTGGACTCTTTTTAAGCTC
>ERZ802826.755-NODE-755-length-10081-cov-16.4976_pt1 | contig 10081 bp, 8 predicted proteins | sample MGYA00345651_ERZ802826 | MGnify/ENA primary metagenome ERZ802826 (study PRJEB30503, sample SAMEA104212371) | marine metagenome | biome: Westerlies Biome; feature: [SRF] surface water layer (ENVO:00010504) within the epipelagic zone...; material: water...
GCACCGCCGCCGCCACCTCCGCCGGCGAGCCCGCCGCGTCGACGCGGTGCTTGCGATGCGACATGCTCGCAAACATGGCCTCGTGCCGCTCCGTCAGCGCGTGAATGAAGCCCTCGTCGATCCCACCCTCCTCTTGACGAGCACGCTCGGCGATGCGCTGGCGCGTCGTTGCGGCGTCCAGGCATAGGTAGACGGTCGCCTCGCGTCGCTCGGGCAGCATCTGCTGCACCGCCTTGTACACCAGCGCAAAGGCGGCCATGTCTGCACCCTTGAGGTTGAGCTCCGCAAACACGCGCCAGCTGCTGAGGGGCGAGCGCTCCGTAATGACGAGGCGCACGCCCGGCCGACGCAGCGCCTCAGCCAAGGGCCCCGCAATCGTCGCGAGGGCCACGAGCTGGAACTCGAGCTTGGTCATCTCGTTGGCGTACATGCGCTGCAGCAGCCCGTGCTCGCGCCACGCGTCGACCGGCTCGGGCAGGACGACCACCGCGGGGTCGTGCGCGTAGCGCTCCGCGAGCGCCGCGAGGCACGTCGACTTGCCAACCCCGATGCCGCCCTCAACCGACATGTGGCAGACCGACAGATGGCCTGGGTGGTCGTGGCATGGGTGGTGGTGGCGAGGTGGTGGGAGATGGCAGACCGTGTCGCCGTCGGCGGCATAGTCGACATCGCCCGCGAGTTGTAGCACTCGGCGTGGCTCGCCGTGGTAGTCGCCAAGCCGAATCCACCTTCGCTTGCCACCCACCGACGGCGGCGACGTCGAGGGCGGCGACGGGGGAGGCGAGGGCGGCGGTGTGTGGCCGAGGCGATCTGGCACCGCGTCGCTCGCGCCGCTGCCGCCGGCGACTGCCTCCACTGCTCGCCGCTTGCCGCCCTCCACCGGCACAGGCCGTCGCGATGGGGCGGGCTGCGGCGGCACCGCCGCCTTGCTGCGCTTTGCCTCCTTTGCTGCCTCCCGCGTTTCCTGCACCTGCTCTGCACGCTTCCGCTTGCCAGCCTGATCCTTCTTCTCCTTGTCCTCGGCCGATGCTCGCTTCTTCTCTTGCTGTCGACGCTTCCAGGCAGCTTCGGCGCGCTCGTCGCTCCATCGACCCTCGGCGTCGTATCCGTGCTCCCAGCAATACAGGAAGTCATCGTGCCGCAGCTTCTCAAGCTTCTTGATCGCGTCGTCATCGCGCTTCAGCAGCCGCAGCGACGCCGCTCGACGCACCCTGCTGATGAAGACGTAGAAGGCACAGATCGTGATCCACGGGGGCTTCTTGCGGTCGGAGAGCGACAGGATGAGCTTGCGAAGGGTGCGTCCCTGCAACTTGAAGTCCGTCAGCGCAAAGGCCAAGCAGTACTGATGTTCACGAACCTTCACCTTGATTGGCAACCCCTTTGCGGCCGCCAATCGGCTGCGCAGCTCGACACCCTCCTGCGGCGCACGCAATGTGTGGTCAGCGTGTAGCAGCAGCGTCGTATGCAGGTGGTAAGCTCCACACCTTGACATTCTTGGACGCGTACAGAGGGATGATCTGCGCGCCCGATGCGGGCGCCACCGACGTGATCAGTTCCGACAGGTCGTCGAGCTCCACGCCGTGCCACAAAACGCTGCCCGGCACGCTCCCGGGCTCCGTGCCCGGCGGGCTCGTCTTGCCACCGACCGTCACATTCACCGCGTACGGCAGATCCTCGAGCTCAACGAGCTGAAAAACATTTGCGCGGCGCACGTCGTCCAACGTACAGCGCGTCCATTGGAGCGGCGCCCCTGTTGCGTCGTCGAAGTCAGTGCAATGCCGTCCGATGATGCTGCTGGCCACAGAAGCGTCCAACACGAGCGAGTCGAGGATACCCGGACTCCCGTTGACCAGCTTGCGCACCGGCTTGATATTCTCAGTGAGATTAATGGGAGCGCCTTCGACAAAATACCCCCAGAGGGACGGCTCCGCGTTGTAGAGGTCGTTGCGATCAACGTTTGGCAACTCGTCCAAGAGGGGCAGCTTCCAGCGGAAGAGCGGCAGGCCGAATGCGCGTGCGAACCGCTCGAGCTGCGCCGCGTTCACGACGTCACGCTCGTGCCGCGAGACCACCTGGAGACGGCGGGAGGCCACGGGCGGTCACGTCAGTGATGGTCGCGTGTGACTACAGGCGGTCACGGGCGGTCCGCGTGAGGTCACGGGCACGGACGCACTCCCACGGGCGCAAACCTCCACTCGGGGTCGTTGGCAACGTCCTCCGTGGAGAGCGGTTTCAGCCCTTTCAGAAAGGTTGGACAGATTGGTGGCTGCCTCGTAGCCGTATCGCGCATGCGCTGTTGCACTCGGATGAATGGTAAATCCTATCGCCGCAGAAGAACGCAGTCGCGTCAGAAGGTTGGGACAGATGGGTGGTTCGTTCCAGCCGCGGCGCGCACTTCCGCGGCTCGCATGAGCCTGACCAACTCCACCTTGCGTGCGCTCTTGAGCAGCTTGATGCCACACGCCCTTGCATTGTAAGTACCGACGACCGCGCCCGCGTCGCCACGCTTGCTCTTGAGAACAACATCCGGGAGGCTCTCCACCAGCTCCTTGTACCAGAAGCTGTCGCCAGGCGGCGGTCTGACAACACACACCCGAGGGCTCATGCAGAGCTTATGCGATGATTCGGCTCGGCGGAGCTTGTGGTGCAGTGCTCGTGCGAGGCTTACTTTTGATGGTTGTCTCCACACAGCAATATTGGGACGCCGCCGCATGGCACGTCCAAGTTGCCCGTCATCGCCTGGCGGCACGGGTGGGATGGGAGGACATGCGTGAGCACGGGTGGGCAGGAGCGCTCTTGCATCGGGGCTTTTGGTCGGCGTACCCGCAGCACGTGGTCGACATGGCCAAAGACTGCGGCGGTGATGAAGCTCACTTCGTCGATCACTATGCCGCCAACGTCGTCCAAGCTCACGCCGCATTCGCTGAAGAACTTGGCACGGGCCGCCGCCACGGCGACGTCCGAGAGCTGCCTGGCGTCGCGTGCGTTCTTGCACGTGATGCTCAGGGACATGAGAGCGAGTAACGTCGGACCACCAAAGGGCGCAGATGCAACACCTACGAAGCGACGCACAAGGCGTGTCAGCCAGACAGGCACACGGAGCTGCGATGGTAGGCGCCCAATGGCTGGCTACCTGTGTACGCAGTCACAACCAGGTAGCCAGCGCCATGCTTCTGCATTTGGCTCTTGAGTGCATGAACCATGGCGCTCTTGCCAGTGCCGCCCGCGCCAACCACGAGCAGGACTTGCGGGCATCCGGCGCTCTTGATAGCCTGGGCAATCTGCTGCGCGCTGTCGCCTCGTTGAATGCCTTGGGCACGCAGCAGCGCCGCCTTGAGAAACAAGCGAGCGCCCGCTCGCTGCTCCACGTTGAGCGGCGGCTCGCCAATCGGCAGCCCCGCCTTCTTGGCCGCCTGATACTGCGCAGCCGAAGCCTCGTACTCGGTGTCGCTGATCAACGCAAACGGATCGTCGGCTCCACTGCCATTTAGAGCTGTGGCGTGCTGCCGGTACCAGACGGTGCCCGCGTCCGCTGCCGCCTCGCCCAGCGGCCGGACGTGCTGGATCGCCAGCGGCTGCTCGTTCTGGCTGCTCGCGAGGCGCGTCGCCTCCTCCGTCACATGTCCCGTGCGTTGCGCGGGCCGCCCCGCCGCACGCCACAGCTGGCCGAGCTGCGCGTTGGACGCTGCCGCGGACTGCTTGGACGGCAGGTGCGCCATCAAGACCTTGGCCTGCTCCTCCAAATCCTTGACCTCCTTCATCTGTGGCGAGAGGGGCGGCATTTGATCAGCACGGCTCGCAGGTTCGCTAGTGCCGCAAGTGATGGATGCGTCGCACCCTCGTCTCGACGTCGCGCACGGCTCCGCGCAGGCCCTCGGCCTTCTTGTGCAGCGCGTCGATCTCATTGGCCGCGTCCTTGGCGTCCTTGCCTTGCTGCCACGTCTTGTCACCACCGTAAGCGTGGGGCTTGCCAGCCTCTCGTTGCGCCCAGTACGTGCACGCCCTCGCACGGTGCTTCGTCGGCAGCACAGTCGCCTCCTGCCACGAGTCACACGACACGAGTCAGCCCACGTGCGCCCAGACATGCCACGAGTCAGCCCACATGCACCCACCTTGGGTGCTCGGAAGCCGCACATGACGTTGTCGATGGTGAAGAGGCGCGAGGCGGCAATGAAGCGCTCCTTGCGGCATGCTACCTTGCGCTTCTGGTCGTTGAGTTCATCCCATTGCGTGGCCAAAACGTAGCACTCGTTGTGGCGAGCTGCCTCCAGTTCCTCGGGGTCGCGGTCTTCCCATTGTGCCAGACCGAGCGACGCCTTCTGCCTGAGATCCGCGCAGTGCCGCTTCCACGTATCATAGTCGAGCTTCGGCGGCTTGAAGGCCGACCATGCGGTGAAGTTTGCAACGTAGAAACGCGCCACGTTGCGAGCGCGGGCTCTTGCCTTGGGGCACGTCTCATCAAATCCACCCGTCGGCTCCTTTGGCGGTGGCTTACCCGGCAGGGCAAGCACACCCCACTTTGTTCGCGGCACGATGACGTATTGATCGTGCAGCGGGTGGGGCGCACGGAGGAAGTACCACTCTGCCACCAGGTGATAGCGAGGTGATAGGGAGGTGACAGTGAGGGGATAATGAGGTGATTGCAAGCAGTCTCTTACCGTAAGGTCGCTTGCGCCCGGACGGTGCCACGCTGCCCCAGAGGGCGAGGAACGTCTGCGTGGCCATCATGAGCTTGCTGCGCAACCACGATCCTCTCATCACGTGGAATGACCGAAGCCGATGATGAATGACCGGTCGGTAGTGACGTAAGCGCCATGCGGCTTGGATGTAGCGCGCTGCCCTTCTTAAATGTACCTTACCGTAGTAATCCGCGAGCAATGGGTCGAAATGAACCTTGTATGGTTGATGCGACGCGCTTGGAGGCGAATTAGTCGCATCTGTGATCTTCTCAACGAGCGTCTGCATCAAAACCAGCTTGTCCAGGAGTGGGACTTGCTTTGCATGGAGCTCGTGGGAGGCCGCTTCCATTCGATCACCAGCCTCGAGGACCTTGGTGGCTGCTATTTTCATGCGCCGCTCCCATTCGATCTTGGGCATCGAGGACTTGGGAGGCACGTCTGATACAGCATCGAGGTCACGTAGATCATACTTATAGACCACTTTGAGCTTCTTGTACAGGTATTCTCTCTTGCCCAGCGCCAGCTTCAGCACGTGCTCGCGCTCGAGCCGTTTGGCGGTGTCCTCCTTGGGGAACTCGATAGGCTCAGTACACATCACCTCCGACTCGTCGTCCGAAGATGTCATCTCCACTGCCATCGGTGATTCAGCAGCGTCATACAGCCATTGCTCGTAAGCGGCCGCACGCCCACGGCGATCCTCCAACCGCCACCAGGCCGAAATGTAGCGCGCCGCGCTGCACCACAGCTTGTGCAGCGCCACCTTCTCCTGGTCCATCTTCTCCACCTTGAACCGTTGCCGAAACTCGACGGGCGTGAAGGCGCGCAAGCGGCTGTCGCGATAGGCGTAATTGTAGCCTGCGCACATGAAGACTGGCTTGCCCTCAGAGTCCTTGTACAGATTGCATGAGCCGGTGGTCGTGCCCCCGTCGGCATTGAAGAACTTGAGCAGGTCCGTCTGCGGGCGCGGCTGCCCGCGATTGCGAGGCGGCACGCCACCACCCGCCGCGCACGCGACCGGCGGCCTCTCGTCCGCCATGCCGGCCGCGACCTTGGCGTCGACATCGTCACGCGCAAACAAATCCTCCTCATCGTCGCTGTCGCTCACGACGAGGTCGGCATCGCTCTGCTCGCCGTCGTCGGCTGGCGGCACCTCCTCGTCCTCATCGGGCCGCTGCGTCTCCTCTGGTGCCCGCAGGTCCTCGGGGCGCTTGTTCTTGTGCAGCCCACACGTCCACGCGCAGTGCCCGCCGCGACCGGCATCGGGATGCACCTGATTGTTGCACGGCCGGCCGTTGGCGCACGTGGCACGGCACGTGTTGCTGCCCTCGTCGTGCGCCACGTCGGCGAGAGCGGGGCGCTTCTTGAGCAGGCCGTGCTCGGCTTCGGCCGCGACCTTGATCATATCCCACGCTGAATGGTAGTCGAGCTCGTCGGAGGTGCCGTACGACTTCACGCCGAGCACGAGCCCCGCTGCCTGCGTCGCTTCGAGCTCCATGCCACTGTGTTCAACAAAGGAGAAGGGCGCACTCCAGCGAGTCAGACGGCAGTGCCACAAATCTGATGGCGCAATAGGTGCCACCCGCACCTGTGGTTGATCACATGCTGGCAAAAGTGCTTTGACGTGCGCTCCGCGGTGAGCTTGTCGTCGGCCGACGAGGGGTACTCGCGCACCTTCTTGTCCGCCTCGTGCAGCACGGTTGCGGCCGCCGAGATGTTGACGCTGTCCTTGCCCATGTACTTGATGCTGTACATGGCGGTCGACTTGGACGCGCTACCGGCGCCGAGCGTGAGCGGTACCGCGTTGCCCGCCGTGCATAGGGCAATGGTGATGTTCCAGTCCGCGATGATGCCATTCCTGCATACAAAGGCTCGCGAGCCCCAGGCATCCAGCAGACGTCGCAGCCTGAGGCCCGGCCGACCGTCCGTGCCCGCTTCCAGCTTCAGCGCCCGCTCGAGGCCGACATAGTCGCAGTCTTCAGGCGTGAGCAGTCCTCGCAGCCGCCCACACAGCGTGTCATTGAGAGGCATCGAGTTTAGTGCGTCAACCGTTGCTTTGTCGACGCCACCACGTTCACAAAGCTCTGCAAGACGACCAGATATGCGCTTCTTGCACTTGGAGACGTGGTTCGCGTCCTGGATCACCTCATCCAATCGCTTTCGGTGCACTCGAAATTCGGGCCGCTGTAGCAGCTCGTTCAGGCGCTGTCCGGGCGCGTCGATGAGCTCCATCTGATCGATCGCTTCGTCGATGGGCTTCTCGCGCCATTCGGTGTGCTCGTTGTTGCGCACCTTCGCAACGAGAGCGGCGAGCTCGTTCTTTGTACCCTTGTAGTCCATGTCGTCGTTGGTGGGCAGCAGGCGCCGGCGGATGTCGACGACGAGGCTGCGCTGATCGGTGATCACATCCGCTTTGGCGGGCGTTGGCCGGTATGCGTGGTAATAGAGGTCACGGAGGTTGTCCTCCTTGCGGATCTCGTCCTCGCGCTCCTCTTGCGTGACGTCTATCTTGCCCAGCAGATTGTGTGGATAGCAGTAGGAGCACCTGTACTCGATTGGCTGGCGCACCTCGACGTGCACCACTCGGCCGGGTGGCAACTCGTTGCCTTCGAGTGCAAGCTCGAGCGTCGTCTCCACCTCCGCACCTCCGACCACGTGAAAGAGCGTCGCTCGGTGTAGCTCGATGACCTTTCGCTTCTTCAGCTCCTGGCTCAGCTTCTGGCGGAGCGTCGCTCGGTTTGCGCCGCGAGGGATGCCGTCGAGCTTGATACATGTGTACCGTTCGGAGCCGAGGTGCTCGGGGCAACAGGGATGCTCCGCCTCCACGTCCTCCATCTCGGTGTCCTTGGACGCTGCTTTGAGCTCCAATTTGCACAAGTAGAATTGTAAGACCAGACCATCGCCACACGCCGCCTCCTGATCCATGTCGACGTCCTGCGCCGGCTCTTCGTCGGGCACGAATGCCCGCAGCTCGACGCAGCGCGTGCGCTCCACGTCGTGGCCCGCCGGCATGCACATCCTGCACATCCACCTGCCCTTGCCCTTGCCGTCCTTGCCCGCGCCCGCGCACGTCGCCTGGTGCTCGTGCGTGTGCCGGTTCATGATGACAATCTGGGACTGCACCATCACCTCGGGGTCCCAATTGTCTTTTAGCCACTCGCACCATATTTCATCCTCCTGCTTTGCAGTGAGGCCGGAACGTGTCTTGCGTTGATTCCTGCAGTACTCGTTGACAACCTCCTCTCGAGTGAGCTTCGGCTCAACGATCTCGAATGCTGCGTCGCGCCGCGCCGCCACCTTCAGCTCCTCTTGCAGCACCTTGATGGCGTGGAATTCCAGCTCGAGCTCGCCGCGCACTTGAGTGTCTAGCGCGTCGAGAGCCTCTTGCCGCAGAGCGTCGTTGGACGCGACGTCGGCGAGCAGCGCGGGCGACACGCCACCACTGTGAGCCTGACCATGCTCATGCATCGCAGCGCGCTTGTTACATTCCTTGACGTCTCTGTTGAGCGTACAAACGCCGAACACGCCCCGCATGCGCTTGTACTCGGGCTCAGCGACGCCGTCATCTCCCGGCATAAGCATCGAGAGGTTGCTCGGCCGCTCCGAGGAGTAGCCGAGCAAGTCGGTGCGAAAGCTCTCGGTCAGATGTGCGAACGTGAGAACGGATGCGACGGGATTCGCCGCGGCCAGCTTCTGCAGCGAGATCTCGTCCATGCGCGGCTCAAACGCCATGCGCTCGTCGGTCGTCTGGCCGCGCAGCGCCGCCAGAAACTCCCTCTGCTGCCCTCTCGGGAAGAGCATGTCGTCGTGGCGCTCTTCGGGGCCTTGGTTGGGGAACGACAGGCGCACGGCGAGGGGCTGATGCACATCGTCGGGCGCACAGGTGTAGAAGATGGCCGCGGCACCGTGCGCTCGTTGACCCGCGATCAGCGCGTGAACTTCCGCGCTCCTTTCGCGATGCCCCCATGGTACCTTGACTGCGGCTGCATTGACGAACGCGACGACCACGCTCAAAATCTCTTGCGCCACTGCACCCTTGGGGTTTTGTCGAGCGTGCAGCAGCTTCGAGCGGAAGTCCGGAGCTTCCAGGAGCTTGATGAGCGCGGCAAAGGCTCCCGGCTGCGATTTCACGCGGAGGGCGACGGCTTGATTCGCCGCGTGCCGAAGGCAGACGTTTGCACACTGGAAGAGGTGTGTGAAGCAGTGGGCGAAGCGGTTGTCGAGGTACGTGAACATGCGATGGAGTTGTCGTCGGCTGACGCTCTTACCCAGCGTGAGGCCACGGCGGAGTGGAAATAGGTCCCTGCGCAGACGGACCCACACGGGATGAGACGGTGGCACGGCGCGGGCGCGCGGCACGGCGCGTACCAGCAGCTGCAATAGAGCACCTCGGCGGCGCTTTCGTAATCGTCGAGGGCCAATTCGCCGCGGCGCAACACTAGTGGCTCGCGCGTTCGCTCGCCACTTTCCGTGACGCCGGGCGTGTCGACCGAACCAACACCCTCGACCGGGCCCGAAAGCACGGCATCAGCCAAGTCGGCGACGCCACTGAGTGTGTTGCTCTCCTTGCGGTCGTGCCGATCAAATATGCCCACATGAGAAAATTGAGGATCCAGCTCGTATTGGTCGGCTTGGCGCGACGCCGCCGCTTCATCTGTTTGGCGCGACGCCGCCTCTTCATCGAGGTCCTCGATGGCCGAGTGCACCCCCGACTGCGCGTGAGATCTCACGTTCGCAATGTCGGATGCTTGTGTGCAACGCTCGATGGCCGTGTTATGGATCTCCTGCACGCAGCGTTTCTTGATCTGCTCTTTTGCATTGAAGCTGTCGATCAGACCCTTCACCGCCGCACACTGCTCCTGAATGGGCTTGCCCTCGAATATAACCTCTTCTCCGTGTAAAGCCGCCCTCATGTACCTAAGACGGGGCGGCGGGGGAAGACGTGAGTGAGGGACGAAAGCGGAGGAGCAGGGAGCAGACGTAAGAGGGAGCGGAGGGGTGCGAGCGGGGGAGCTGCTTGTGCGTACAGCTCGTTCCATAGTACACGAGAACGGAGCGCTAGATCCCCATCCTCCTTGTAAAGCGACATGGCGGAGCGATCCAGCCGCGTCTGACACATCCCACTGGGCCCAACGAACTGGATCGCCACAGCATCGACTGCCAAGCGTGCATCATCAAAGCAGCAGACATGTGAGCGGCGGTACACGCAAACATCCCTTTTCGGTTTGGCGGTCGCGCCCGCTGCGTGTAGTACGGCCTCGCAAAAGGTCCACATCGTGCTTTCCAAGCGAGGCTCCTCCACGGCAACGAGTGGCACGCCAAAGAGTTTCACGACCTCTGCGAGATCCGCTGTACACGCTCGAAGCTTGTCGCCCACGGTCTCAGCCATGCTTGTCGGCAACGGT
>ERZ802826.757-NODE-757-length-10071-cov-13.146_pt1 | contig 10071 bp, 7 predicted proteins | sample MGYA00345651_ERZ802826 | MGnify/ENA primary metagenome ERZ802826 (study PRJEB30503, sample SAMEA104212371) | marine metagenome | biome: Westerlies Biome; feature: [SRF] surface water layer (ENVO:00010504) within the epipelagic zone...; material: water (ENVO:00002006)...
CACCGCGAAAATTGACCCGTTCTGCTACCTCGAACCGCAGCGCAGATTCGACAAGAGGCGCGCGCCGGTCAGCCTGAATGTCATATTGGTCAAAGCGGTTCTCGAACCCCATTTCCAGCGTGTCAGGATGGCCGGCAGTGGTAATCAGCGCTGTCTTTGCACCCTTTCGCTCAATCAGGGCGTTGGTGGCCAGCGTGGTGCCGTGAACGACAAGCTGGATGGCGCTGGCATCGATGGCGGCCTGTTGCAGAATGATCTGCACCCCTTCCATCAACCCGTCGACTGGTCGCGCAGTTGTTGTCAGCACCTTGGCCGTGAAACGCTGGCCATGACAGTCCAGTACGAGGTCTGTGAAAGTACCACCGATGTCGATGGCCAGATGAATGGTCACGGGTCACACTCCCCATCTGAAATACAGGGTAAATGCTAGCCCGAAAGTGCGGCCACGGTAAAACTGAAACCACCAAGCGCAACAAGGGTGGCCGGGGCGGCCTTTCTGGTGCTGTTCAGGCTGGATAGTGCAGGCCGCACAAACCCTAATATAGCAGATCGTCGATATTCCACTTGGAATATGCCAGCTTTATGGGTGTACCAAGATGTCAGAAGAAAAGCTCAACAGGAAAGTTGCGGTCATTCTCGGAACTGACGTCGTTGGATACAGCAAACATATCGAAGCTGACGAAAACCTCACACTCAGGACATATGAAGCCCGCGAGTCGGTGCTTCTCGCATTGATCGAAGAACATGGCGGGCGTGTTTTTAACACTGGCGGCGACTCAGTCCTCGCCGAGTTTCCCAGCGCGGTAGACGCTCTTGAGTGCGCGACGTCATTTCAGACGCGTATGGTCGAGGCCAACAAGCAGCCAGATAGCCCGATGAAAATGAGATTCCGGCTTGGCATCAATATGGGTGATGTTGTCAAACGCGGCGACAACCTGCTTGGTGACGGCGTAAACATCGCCGCGCGGCTGGAAGCGCTATCGCAGCCAGACGGCGTCTCAATATCCAAATCAGTGCATGACATGGTCGCACAAAAGACCCGGCACAAGTTTCATGATCTGGGCCTGCAGAAGGTAAAGGAGAACGCGTTTCACGCATTCGACGTGATCATGCCCCATACCCAGAAGAGGCAAGGTGCCGATGGAACCAAAAAGCCCCTCCTGATGGCGGCCTTGGCTGCGGTGGCCGTAATTGGTGCGATTTTCTTTTATGTCTTCCAGGAACAAGGTGCCTCAAAGCCGGGTAACCAGGTGATCAGCCTCAACGGATCGTCAGCCGATCAGACCAGTGAGAATTCACCATCTGCCAAAACCAGCGCGAACAAGATGTCTGCGCCTACGATCCTTGTAACGCCCATCGACGTTATCGGTCAGTCAGAGGTCGAAGGAATTGGCAAGGGTGTGACCGAGAGCCTGATTGCCACGCTGTCGAAGTTTGTCGGCGTGACTGTATTGTCCTCCAGCACCAGCTATCATGTGGCTGAAAGCGGGATCGCGGGCATGAATCTGAAGACCGCATTCGGTATCGATCATGTTGTGTCTGGCACTGTCCAATATCTTGGCGATGCAGGGCGGATCAATCTGGAGCTGGTTGATCTGGACGACGGGACTGTTTCCTGGTCAGACAAGCGAGACTTTACCGCAGAAAGTCTGTTCAGAGTTCAGGACGAGCTGAGCCAGCTATTGCTTGCCGATCTGGCGATCAATGCTGTTGTGGGCGTTAATCAGGGTGCCAACTGGGCAAACAGCTTCAACACAATCGAAGACTATATGCTGTTTTTGAACTGGCGACAGGAGTGGCGCCGCTTGAACAGACAAGGTTACTTCGCGTCTGAAAAATTGCTGAAGCAACTGGTTAAGGTTATTCCACAGGAAAATTCAGCCTTTCTGTATGGGCTGCCAGCCTGGCAGGTGTTTCAGAAGATCACTCTTGGCCTGAGTATCGACAAGGAAGCTGATCTGAAAGAACTGAAGAATTTAGTCGAAAGGGCATCTGAGACAACGGATATGGAAGAGCCCTATATCCTGAGTGCAATTGTTGGCTTCTATTTCTTTGGCTTGCAATGCGATGAGGCGATCTCGAAAGTTACAACGGCGATACAGCTTGGTGGGTCCGTTGACACGCTATCGGGTGCGGCGCGGATTTACGGGGTATGCGGCGATTACGCCAGGGCGATCGAGGTTTCAAAGCAGGCACTGATTCGGGTACCGCATGATGCTGGCTGGAGTATCACCAGAAATCTCGTGGCCTATTACTATCTGAATGGTCAGGAAGATGAAGTGCAGGCCTTGATTGGTGACAATATCAATGCGCCTGATATGCATGGCGAGGTGCTTTTCTATTTTGCGTATGCCAGTGAAAAGCGAGGTGATCTTGAAAAAGCACAAGAATATCTGGACAGGGCAAAGCAGGCCGGCACCAGCATCAAGAACTTCAAGCGCTCATTCATCATCAAGTCAGACAGCCACGAGATCATGCAGTCCCTCGAGAGGCTTGGTCTGGACCAAACCTCTTTCTGAGGTGACAGCCTGTATATAGCCACGCCTCTGGATGATCTGAAGACGCAGCAGATCAGCCAGATCCCAACAGGCAATTCTTGAGTGATGACGCCATATTGCGGATCAGGGTGAAATACAGGTTTGGCCCTTTGTCGATTGCCGCGCCGAGCGGATCGAGCACACCGGTGCGTGCGTTGGTATTCTCGGTCACTGTTGCCACAAGCTTTGGCTCGAACTGTGGCTCCGAGAATACGCAGGTTGCATCGAGGCTTCTGACTTTTTCCTGCAAGTCGCTGATCCGCTCAGCCCCTGGTAGCACTTCGGGTGACACGGTAATGGAGCCGATTGCTGACACCCCAAAGCGATTTTCAAAATACTGATAGGCGTCATGGAAGACGATATAGCCGCGTCCCTTTACTGGCTGCAGTTCGCTATCAATTTCGGCCACCAGACTGTCAAGCTTTGCCATCACGGCCTCAGCATTTGATTCATATGTTGCGGCATTCGCAGGATCGGCCTTGGCAAGTGCCTCTTCGATCTCGTGAACCATTGCCTTGGCATTTTCCGGGTCCAGCCAGACATGCGGGTCCACCTCGCCATGATCATGTTCATCATGATCATCATGCTTTTCGTGATCGTGGTCATCGTCCTTGTCATGTTTCTCATGTTCATCATGATCATCATGCTTTTCGTGATCGTGGTCATCGTCCTTGTCATGTTTCTCATGTTCATCATGATCATCATGCTTTTCGTGATCGTGGTCATCGTCCTTGTCATGTTTCTCATGTTCATCATGATCATCATGCTTTTCGTGATCGTGGTCATCGTCCTTGTCATGTTCATCATGGTCGTCATGTTCATCATGGCCATGATCGTCGAACGCGCCGCCTTCACGGAACCCGAGGGTCATCAGCCCGCGACTTTCCATCAGCGGTACCGACACTGCTTTCGTTGCGATGCCGTCAATCGACTTCTCCAGAAACGCCTCAAGATCATGGCTCATCCAGAAAACAAGGTCAGCCTCTTGCAGCTGTTTGGCCTGTGATGGCTTCAGCGCATATGTGTGCGGCGAGCCTGCACCCTCAACAATCAGATCGGGTGTGCCAACGCCCTGCATAACAGCGGCAACCAGCGAATGAACAGGTTTGATTGACGTGACCACTCTTACGTCTGCGAAGGCAGTTGTCATGCTGGCGGTCAGGATTGTTGTCGCAAGGAGTGCAGGTCTGATGAATTGCATAATGTTTCCCGGATGTTGTGATTGTCAGATATGCCTTCAAATTCAAAATGAAATGTTATATTATAACATAAAGTCACATGTTTCAATTGTCTTGCGTGACAAAGAGACGAAAAGCATTAGCCGAGAGAGATAGGGACAGGCGAATGGCGGCGTGGTAAGGATGCCGGGTGAAGGTCCCATGCCCAGAGAACAAGACATGCTCATAACACTGGAAAACGCTGGTATTTACAGGTCAGACCGATGGCTGGTTCGCGGCGTTTCCATGAACGTCGCCCCCGGCGAAATCGTGACACTGATCGGGCCCAACGGGTCTGGAAAATCCACGACAGCGAAAATGGCGCTTGGTGTTCTGAATGCGGATGAGGGGCATGTGCATCGCCGTGCCGGCCTGCGAGTCAGTTATGTGCCGCAAAAGCTGGATGTGAACTGGACGCTACCCTTGACGGTAAAGCGCTTCCTGAACCTGACAAACCGGGCCAGCAAAAGCGAAATGGAGGTGGCGCTCTCGTCAACCGAGACGCTGCATCTTGCCAACGCCCAGATGAGCAAGCTGTCCGGCGGTGAGTTTCAGCGCGTTCTGCTGGCGCGTGCAATTTTGCGGGCACCTGATTTTCTGGTGTTGGACGAACCGGTGCAGGGTGTCGATTTCAATGGTGAAATCGCGCTCTACAAACTGATTGATGACATTCGCAATCGTTTGAATTGCGGGGTCTTGCTGATTTCCCATGATCTGCATGTCGTGATGTCGACAACCGACCGGGTGATCTGTCTGAATGGGCATGTCTGCTGTTCTGGCACGCCGGCAAAAGTTGCCTCGAGCGACGAATTCAAATCACTGTTCGGGGCGCGTGCCGCATCGGGCCTCGCGCTGTATGAACACAAGCATGACCATGAACATCTGCCAGACGGACGGATTCAAAGCACCAGAGATGCCCCGAATTCAGATGCCCCGAATTCAGACGCCGGCAGTCAGGCAGCTGATGAGACTGGCGAGGCAAAGATTGATGCTTGATGATTTCTTCACCCGCGCCGTCATTGGCGGGATTGGTGTGGCGCTGGTGGCCGGGCCATTGGGATGCTTTATCATCTGGCGGCGACTTGCCTATTTTGGCGATACGCTGTCTCACTCGGCATTGCTGGGCGTGGCGTTGGCGCTGCTGTTTGAACTGAATGTCACTTTTGCCGTATTCGCCATCTCGCTTGTTGTCTCAATGTTGCTGATGCTGTTGCAGCGCCGCGCCACCCTGTCATCAGACGCCTTGCTGGGATTGCTGGCACATTCGGCGCTGGCAGTCGGGCTGGTGGTCCTGGCATTCATGACCTGGGTGCGGGTTGATCTGATGGGATTTCTGTTTGGTGACGTGCTTGCCATCACATCGTTTGATCTGGCGGTGATCTGGGGTGGCGGTGTTCTGGTTCTCGGCGTGCTGTCGCGCATCTGGCACCCGCTATTTGCGGCCACGGTCAATTACGAACTGGCAACTGCCGAGGGTGTGCAACCCGATGTTGCCAATGTCATCTTCATGACCCTGATGGCTGCTGTTATTGCGGTGTCGATGAAAATAGTCGGCGTGCTGCTGATAACAGCGCTGCTGATTATCCCGGCTGCAACGGCACGGCGGTTCTCGGCATCACCTGAAATGATGGCCACAATCGCGGCAATTGTTGGCGTTCTGTCGGTCTGGCTGGGTCTTCTGGGATCACTGGAATGGGACACACCAGCCGGGCCAAGCATTGTGGTGGCCGCGCTTGGCTGCTTTGTCCTCTCTGTCTTGCCGGTGCCGGGGATGCGCCCCGGATTGAAGTCAGCGTTGAAGACAGGTGATAGATCGTCTGCGTCGGCGGCACAGGACAGGCCGCATAGCTCGCATCATTAGGCCAAACCCGATCACCATTTATGGCCGAAGTTGACGCAGCCGCCGAAATGCCCAAGACTTTTAAGCCTGATCAGGGTGGGGTGACAAGATGTCGACAGGCAAGCAGGCTGACAAAGACCGGGTACAATCCCTGTTCAAGACCATCGATGCAAACCGCGATCAGCTGATTGAAACAACCGTTGACCTGCTGAAGATTCCCACCTTCAATCCGCCTGGCGATAATTATCTGGAAATTTGCGAGCATATCGAAACGCGTCTCCAGCCATCAGGGTTTGAAACGATCAAGCTTCGTGCCGAGGGAGCGCTTGGCGACAGCGACAAGTACCCGCGCTGGAATGTCATCGCCCGCCATGAGGGCGCGCAACCGGGACCGTGCGTGCATTTCAACGCGCATACCGACATCGTTGCCCTTGGCGAAGGCTGGACCAAGGATCCGTTTGGTGAAGATGTTGAGGCGGACCGTATTTATGGCCGCGGGTCCTGCGATATGAAGGGCGGACTGGCCGCAGCCATCATCGCTGCCGAGGCCTTTATCAGCACGGTGCCAAACTATGCCGGTTCTATTGAAATCTCGGGAACGGCTGATGAGGAAACGGGCGGATTTGGCGGCGTTGCCTGGCTTGCCGAAAAGGGCTATTTCGATCCGGACCGGGTTGATCATGTCATCATCCCGGAGCCGCTGAACAAGGATCGCATCTGCCTTGGTCATCGCGGTGTCTGGTGGGCAGAGATCGAGACAAGAGGGCGGATTGCCCACGGATCGATGCCATATCTAGGCGATTGCGCGGTCCGGCATATGGGGGCCGTCATTGCGGAGATGGAGGCGACATTGTTTCCGGCGCTGGGCATGCGCGAGACGGCAATGCCTGTTGTGCCGGCGGGGTCGCGCCAGTCGACGATGAACATCAATTCGATCCATGGCGGGCTTGGCGAACCCGAAGAGGGGTATACCGGTTATCCTTCGGCACTGGTGCCAGACCGCTGTGTGATCACCATCGACAGGCGCTATCTGATCGAAGAGGACCCGGTGCAGGTGAAAGCCGAAATTGAGGCTCTGATGCAACGTGTGAAGGCCGAGCGCCCCGGTTTTGAATATGAAGTCCGGGACCTGTTCGAAGTGCATCCGGTGATGATCGGTGAGGACATGCCGGTGGCGGCAACGCTGTCTGCCGCCATTCAGGAAGTGATGGGACAGAAAGCTGAATTCGTAGTCTCACCGGGTACCTATGATCAGAAACATATCGACCGCATTGGCCGCCTGAAGAACTGTGTCGCCTATGGGCCGGGCATTCTGGAACTGGCACACCAGCCGGATGAATGGATCGGCATCACCGACATGCTCGACAGCGCCAAGGTTATGGGTCACGCTTTGATGACCCTTCTGAACAAGCAGGAATAAAGGGGCGGCGCAGAATGCGACTGGATGGCAAGATTGCGGTGATCACCGGTGGCGGGTCAGGCTTTGGGGCCGGCATCGCCGAAAGCTTTGTGGCCGAAGGGGCAAAAGTCGTCCTTGGCGATGTGAATCTTCAGGCCGCACAGGTGGTGGCAGACAGGCTGGACGGGCTGGCGGTGAAGGGTGATGTCAGCAAGGCTGACGACATGGCAGCGCTGGTCGATGCCGCAATGGACGCACATGGGCGGATCGATATCTTCATCAATAATGCGGGTACAACGCATCTTCCGCAGCCGATGGAGGATGTTGAGGAAGATGAATTTGATCACGTCTTGATGGTCAACACCAAGTCTGTCTATCTGTCCGCACGCCACGTTGTTCCGGTGATGAAACGTCAGGAAAGCGGCGTGATCCTGAACATCGCATCGACCGCAGGCGTGTCACCCCGCGCCGGTCTGAGCTGGTACAATGCCTCAAAGGGCTGGATGATCACCGCCACAAAGAGCATGGCTGTCGAACTGGCACCGCATGGCATCCGCGTCAACGCCCTGAACCCGGTGGCAGGCGAAACACCGATGCTGAAACGCTTTCTGGGTGAAGACACGCCTGAGATGCGCGCAAAGTTCCTCGCCACAATCCCGATCGGCCGGTTCTCAACGCCGCAGGATCTGGCAAGCGCGGCTTTGTTCCTGTGTTCGGATGAGGCATCGATGATTACCGGTATCGGCATGGAAATCGATGGTGGGCGATGCATCTGACGTTGTGTCTGAGGTGGGTAGCGGCCTTGCGCAATCTATGCCGACATCCCCTAATCGCGTGATATGCCTATATACACTGTCTGCACGCAGTCTTCCTCCAGAAGCGGGTTGAAGAACACCACTTCCTCGGCTTGCGCGCGCGCAAAATGCTGGCGCAACCGGCCAAGAAATTCTTCCTGCGGCGGGTCGTTCGACCAGAGCGCAAAAATGCCGCCCGGCTTTAACTGCCCAGACAGCCGGTGCAGACCGTCATCGCTGTAGAAACCGGCATGTGAGGGGTTCAGATAAAAGTCGGGAGTGTGATCGATATCCAGAAAAATGCCATCGAAACACTGGCCGGGCACCTGCGGGTCAAACCCGTCGCCGCTGCGTGCAAGGGCAAAGAAGTCACCTTCAACAAGGGTGCATCGCGGATCATCTGACAGTGTTGTGCCAAGCGGCAGGATGCCCTGATGATGCCATCTGATGACCGGCGCCAGATAGTCTATCACGGTCAGTGAACGGACATGGTCATGGCCGAGAACAGCATCGGCGGTGTAGCCAAGCCCGAGGCCGCCAACCAGAATGTCGGGCGCATCAGCAGCAAGCAGGGCCATCGGGATATTGGCGAGCGCGACTTCAGATACGGTGAAGTAATCCGACATCAGATGTTCGTCATTCAGGATGACTTCAACCACATCGCGATCAAGTTTCAGAATGCGCCGCCGTCGCAACACGAGCTCACCAAGCGGTGTTTTGCTGTAGTCCAGCTCCTCGAAAAAATGCGACATGTGATGCTTTCAGTGGGCAGGGGCGGGCCGCAGGTCAGGCGGCCGGATAGTCGCGCAGAAATACCGGCGCTTCGGGCGTTGACTGGTCCGGTTGATACCGGTAGCCGCCAGCCGTGAAATCCTTTATCGCGTCACGGTCCTGCGCACGTGTCTGGATGATGTGGCGGGCCATGGCACCGCGCGCCTTTTTGGCAAAGAAGCTGACAATGCGTGCGCGTCCGTCCTTCAGTTCCTTGAAAACGGGCGTAATGACTGGCAGCGACAGGGCGGCCTGGTCAACCGCGCCAAAATATTCCTGCGACGCGCAATTGACGAGCGCCGAGGCCCCGGTTTCCTGTGCCTGTTCGCACAGCGCATTGGCAATGTCTGATCCCCAATAGTCATACAGCGATGCGCCGCGGCCGGTTTTCAGCTTGCTGCCCATTTCAAGGCGATATGGCTCAATCTCGTCAAGCGGGCGCAGCACACCATAAAGGCCAGACAGGATACGCAAGTGGGTTTGCGCCCAGGCCATGTCATCTGCATCCAGTGACTGCGCTTCAAGCCCCTGATAGGTATCGCCGGCAAAACTGAGCGCGGCAGGCTTTTTATCCTGAGTGCCAAAGGCGGCAAACCGTTCGGTGTTCAACTGGGCGAGGGAATCACTCAGCCCCATCAGCGAGCGGATATCATCATGCGACAAGCCGCGCGCGACACCTGCCAGTTCCATCGCATTGTCCAGAAACGCCGGGCTGGTGGCGGCAACACCATTGGCCGGGCTCATATCCAGCTTTTTTGCAGGCGAAATTACAACTAGCATGATCAACTCCTCTTCACAGACACAGATTTAGTGACTTAACGCCCGAACATCCAGAGCCTATTGGATAGCAGAGGCTGAATGATAGCTATGGCAAATCGGCATATTGCTTGATTTTGCGCCGTGTTGCGCGAAGGATGTCCAGATATCTGCGGGTGTGAAACATCAACATCCTGCCAATAAAGCTGTTTGCTGACAGCGACAAGCGTCGTTTGCTGACACAACAAGCATGCGACGCGAAGGTGATCAGCATGCAGGACAGCCCTTCCACCCAGAGGTTCAAGCATTATGCCGGTGACTGTTGCAGATATTGGCGGCACGAATGCACGGTTTGCAATCTCCTCGCCGAAGAGTTTGCGGCTGCAGCATGTCACCTATCTGCGCTGCGCCGACTTTGCCGGGGTTGAGGATGCTTATGCGCATTTTCTGGCGTCCGTTCCCGAAGCTATCAAGCAGGGTGAAGATGCACGCACGCCGCATGTGCTGAGCCTTGCAGTTGCCGGCCCGGTCAATGCCGAGCTTGTCGAGGTGTCGAATAACCACTGGCAGTTCGCCAAACATCAGCTGATGGCGAATCTTCAGCTTGACGGCCTGCTGGTGATTAATGATTTCACGGCGCAGTCGCTGGCCCAGTCATCAATCCTGTCTGGTGAGATTGGCACCGGTCATGAACAACTGCTGGACGGCAGGCCGGCTATCGCTGCCCCCTTGCTGGCGACCGGGCCGCGGAACGGAC
>ERZ802826.766-NODE-766-length-9943-cov-16.8773_pt1 | contig 9943 bp, 5 predicted proteins | sample MGYA00345651_ERZ802826 | MGnify/ENA primary metagenome ERZ802826 (study PRJEB30503, sample SAMEA104212371) | marine metagenome | biome: Westerlies Biome; feature: [SRF] surface water layer (ENVO:00010504) within the epipelagic zone...; material: water (ENVO:00002006)...
TCATAACCCGTCTATTTGCAGGCGGTGTTAGGAGTTCAAACCCGTCTATCTGATTGAGCAAAATCACCACACAATTATGAGCGTGTGTCCTAATAGTTCGCGGTCAGTACAATAAAAGATGATATTTCCGCTTTTCCTTGCAAGTTATGGAATCCATAATGACACTGTCTAAGGGCATCCTTTATCCCCACCTACTCCTAAAATTTGGACCCAATAGATGGTCCAGGAAGCATGGGATCGATTAAAAAGCGCCCCAAACAGACATGCGAACGCGCACGCCATCCAGCGGATTTTTTGTGCCTGGCGTTTAGCGTACATTAACAAGGAGCCTTTGCGTCAAGTTTATATTCAGACGTTTCGCTGATATCGGTAAATCTATTAATATTGCATAGTTGCTGTACATAATCGCTTATATAAGGGTAAGCCTTACTTACCCAATTGTACCTTCCTAATCAAATCTTAAATACTCTTCTGAGAATATCCTGCAAGGTATATATCAGACGGTGTTATGAGTTCATAACCCGTCTATTTGCAGGCGGTGTTATGAGTTCAAACCCCGTCTATTTGATAAGAGTTAGGCAATAGCTCTCTTCTAAAGATGTTATGTCGTAAGGCGTAAGGCCATATCTCTTTTCTTATCTCTAGACTTACAACTATACACTATATAAGGATGAATTTATTAGCCAAAAGTCCAGTTAGTTAGCCATAACCGGTATAAGATTACCTCTTATACCGGCTTGGCTAAACCTTTATAAATTCAACAATCATGTATTAGTTTTTGCTCTAACAGCAAATTACAGCCCAAAAAATTTGATGACATAACATATGCATTCATCCACTTCAACACTCACTATAACTGTGAATTCTACTTTGTATTTTTTAAATCTGGCCTTTTCTGCGAGAGGCCAGATAATATTTCAAATAAACAAACACACCCTGCAAGGTATATGGCACAAACGGGAGTACTTACGACACATTAATTTAGATACAATTTGATATGTATGTCGTTAAGGTTATGTCCTTCCATGCAAAATATATTTTTTACATCTTGCGATTCATTCTTCTGCGAGAACGATATCAAGGTGTTTCTTTCTTAATTTAATCATACGACAAGCAAATCATCATTACTTTTAATCACTAAAATACACCTAGCATACTGTATACTTCCTGCATCTAAGCAGACAAACTTAATTAAGATGATATTCCCGCTTTTCCTTGCAAGTTATGGAATCCATAATGACACCGTCTAAGGACATCCTTTATCCCCACCTACTCCTAAAATTCGGACCCAATAGATGGTCCAGGAAGCATGGGATCGATTAAAAAGCGCCCCAAACAGACATGCGAACGCGCACGCCATCCAGCGGATTTTTTGTGCCTGGCGTTTAGCGTACATTAACAAGGAGCCTTTGCGTCAAGTTTATATGCTGACGTTTCGCTCATATAGGTATTATTAAATAAACTAGATCAAGGTAAGTTCCCGTGCTATGGCACACATTTTTCACTCAATCAATCCTAATCATATCTTAGAACATGTCTGTATGTCGAATATGGCCTAGCATATCCCATAAATTTCAATTCATATATTAGTTTTTGCTCAAACAGCAAATTCCAGACAATCTGATTTTGAAATTATTACCTGAAAAGCATTACCCGCAGAGGTATTTTCTTTTCAGGCTAAAAAAATTGCGCTTATTTTCTGATGATGACAGTGATGAAAGAAGAGCATGTAGTGTAAGTGTGTATTGAATATGACGTCATTAAAATTATCATGTTGTGCTTGAATTTGCTGTTTCGGTAAAATTTTCCGCAAAATCGTCTCAACTTTATGAGTATACAGTATGCTACGTCATATTTATAGAATGATTTAGAAAAAAATACCTCGGATTTGGAACCAAGGTGTAAAAAATAATATGGCCTAGCATACTGTAGTAGTGTATGAATGGGGGTCGCGCACTGTTGTCTCAGTGACGTCACCCACGCTTAATTTCAAGTCATGGATTGTATGATTTATGGAAAAAAACCTTGGATGTATTACCGCAGAGTAATGATTTCCAAGGTGTGAAAAATAAGAACACACACAGGAGAACGTCCATACAACTGGATATGAGAAGATATAAACTAGATATGTGTTGCATCTACTTCGGTTAGTGGGATATTTTTGATTTTGCGTCTGCACGATCTTTTTGGAGTCGATTTTTTTGTGCACTCTCTCTCTCCGAAATGAGAGAACATCTCTCATAATAAATAAGAGGTAATTCTCTTCAAGTGTATCCGGATTTTGGAAGGCGTGCGTATCCGGATTTTGGAAGCGCGCTCAGCGCGTGTCACACGCTGCCGCACTTACAAAAATTCCACTACACATGGATGTGTATGTGTATGTGCACGTCACTTTTCAATAAGTAAACAGGGCAGTTAGATATCGGATGCGCAAAATCAGTCAGAAGTGTTTAAGGGATATCGGAAGCGTGTTCAGATGACTGCTTATTTCGGAAATACGCATCCCCCAAAAATGCGGAAATGGTTTCTTTTTTCCTTACCTAGGAGTACTATAAAGCCAGGGTCGAAAATAATTCGGTTACTATTTGCACACATTCTACATTCGAGTTTCAAATCGCTAGTAAAGTTGATAATCCAAGATGACTGTTGCCATCGTTAGCACGAGCAGTTCCAGTGAGGGATCCCGAAGAAGCGACCTGGTATCTGATTTGTCGGACGTTTCTGAGATTCCGCTGGGTCAGCGTCAGCGTCAGATAAATGGCCAGCGTCAGAGCGATGATATTATCACCGTTCATGGCTCAGATTCTGAGTCAGATTCTGACTATGAGTATGACTCTGAGGCATCCAGGACGTTGGGCGAAGACGATACTGGGCCGGATTCGACGACAGACACAGCTTCAAACAGAAGTGAGTATAGCTTTCGAGGGCTTCCGCCATTCCTTCGTTCGCATCACTTACCTGAAGTTCTTCTGGGACCTGTCGAAATCATAAGTGCGATTGACTCGGCATTTCAACATGTCGTTGACCGCAATCAGCACCATGATGTCGTCAGGGTCTCAGATACTGTTAGAGATAAGTTGGTCCGAATGAAGTTGTGCTGCTGGAATTGTCAACGTAACACTCCTAACCTCCGTAGTATGTCCTTGGAGTTTATGGATCGTCACGTTGAGATAGCGGTGACGGAAGCCTTCAGACGTTATCCTCTCAACACATTCCGTCAACACGTATATGTGGTTGAAGCTATGTTGTCGGTCGGGAGCTTCGGGGACCTCACCAGGTTCTGTCCGTGTACATCGTGTTGGTGACTATCGTGTGAGTGAAACTTGGATGCCTAAGGCCAAATGGCCAAATCCCTCACACACAACACTCGACAGAGTGTGCCTAAGGCCAAAAGGCCAAAATCCCCACACACAACACTCGACAGAGTATCCCCACACATAACACTCGACAGAGTGTGCAATAGGGCATTGCACCCAACCGCCCGACTTTTTCGTGCCCTTTCTTTAAAGGGTTTCTATTCATTAATCACTTTAGTTTATTTAAGTACATAGATACATCGATCGTTTATTTTGGTTTGACACGGGCTTAGCAATTTCCTAGTCCGGGCCAAGCCATCGTAAATGACACGGTAACATATCTGTAACTTAACAGCAATGGCTTGTGCAGGGCCGATGACAAGGCATTGCTGTAACGTCATCAGATATGTTTCTGTGTCATTTACGATGGATTGGCCCGGACCAGAAAAGTGTGGGGCCCATGTCAAACCATAGTTAATGACTCGATGGCCTATCTGATGACGTCACAGCATTGACTTGTGAAGACAAGGCATTGCTGAGGTGTCATGGAGTGGTGTATACTAGGGTGCACAACTCCATGGCAGCATGTGATGACGTTGGTCTATGCATGATTTGTTCTGGTCAAGGACGACCATGCATAGAAAACACGTCATCATGTGAGCTATGGAGAGGTGGATCTTGGTTTATCCTGCTAAGGCAAGCTGGCTGTGTGTAGGGGTCGGAATGTCCAGACCGGATGCCGAGGGTGTGGACCGAGTGCAAGGTCTACGCCGTCCGGATGTCCGGGCCGGAACTGAGCCACCATGCACAACTGTAGTGATCGGTATCACGTAGCTACCACGTGAGCATTATGTGTTTTTCATGCGGGGCAGTGAACCGTATACACGTTTGTTATTAGGCGAGGGCAGTGGACCGTAGCAAATACGACGTCACATTGCCACTCTTTTTTGTGACCGTGGCATAATACGACGTCACATTGCCACTCTTTTTTGTGACCGTGGCATACTAAATAAATGAATATATAAAAGGCCCTTTATATCAATATAAAGGGCACCAGAAAGAAAAGGTGCGGAGCCCTGAATAGGGCTGTTGGGCCCTCAAAGACAGCAGTCACAAATGCAAAATACGTCATCAAGGTCGCAGTTACCTTCATGCTCAATTCTTTGGAATATGCACCTGTTCAGGAAATATTCATTCCCTTCAGAATACAGTACATCCCCACACTGAGCAACGCTTTGTTGGACTGCACCATCCACGATACCGGCCAACTCACTCGTAGGGTAACTGAGTACCCCAGAGTGTTTGGCAATGGCACAGCACCAACAATGCACTTCCGTTTGAATCAATTTCACAGTGATTAGCTGAGCAATTGATTCAAAGTCCATATGCAGGGCTTCATGAATGGCGTGGTCAACAGCCTCACAAATCAATTCCGGCTTTGTTAAGACGAAATTAAGATTGTGGAAATCATGAGGGTTATGGGTGGTACCCCAATCAGGCATTGGCTCAGTGTCGGATTCCATAGAAGTGACCGTGGAGGGTGTAAGTGTTTCGGAGTCCGAATCGAAATCTGAATCTGAATAAGATTCGGCTGCTGCGGCTTCGAGCGCAGCTCTAATTTCAGGGTCGTAATTTTCGGAGTCCGAATCGAAATCTGAATAAGATGACATATTTTTTTGAGTACACTGGACGTAGACTGGACTGACTTTGAGGAATGAAGGGCTCACCATATCTACATGTATATATACCACTGATGTGCATGGCATTACGTAGTACATGACAAGGGGGAAAATCACATTCCAACGCGGTATGAAGGCAACAAATATTCCGCCGTACGTAGTAAGGAGGTATGCACATGACACTGTGTGTCGATCACATAGCTTCCCAGTCTAGACCTTATATGGGAGGTTCACGTATCATGACCAGCTTGAGGCATTGGACCGTAGCAATATGTGTAGTATGAAGCGATCGCCTATCCCCCATCCCGGACCTTATATGGTACACGTACCAGGACCAGGTGGAGGCAGTGGACAATGCATGTATAAAAGGCCCTTTGAATAAAGGGCGCCAGAAAGTTAAGAGCCCTGAAAAGGGCTTTTGTGCCCTCACGCACAGCAGCACGTACATTCGCAACTTAACTCATCAATGAGGTACGGGTCACCTCCATCCTCAATTCTCTGGACAATGGCGGACCGAGCAATGCCTGCCTTGACCGCACCCTCCACAATTTCCACCAACTCACTTGTGGAGTAACAAAGTACCCCAAAGTGGTAGATGGCACAGCACCTACAACACAATCGCGATTGACACAATTTCTCAATTATTAATTGTGATATTGTATCACGATCGTGCTGAAGGGCCTCGTAGAAGGCGCTGTCGACAGCCTTAAAGATCAAGTCATGATCTAGCATGAAAAGATCGAGGTTGTGGTTTTCCTCGACTCTCCAAGCCTGCAATGACTCGGAGTCGGTGTCATTCTCCGGAGGACTGAGGGTGGCGGAATCAGATTCGTCCGAGGAAAGAGTGATCGCTGTTTCCTCGTCGGATTCTGAGTCTGCAATGATGATCATTTCGGCGTAAAACATCTTCTAAATTATACTGTAGGAATGGACGTGGACTGTGTGTAGTAGTGCAATGAGGATTGATGAAACCCACCGGCGTCTCGTCTCTTATAAAGGCCGGGGATTTAACGCGGCACAGGCCAGGTACCAGTCATATTCCCACGCGAATCGACACACCCTCTTTTGTTTACCGCCTTCTAAATCGCGCTTTCTCATTGGTCTCTCTGGACCCGCCATGCATACGTCAGGCGCTAGATTGTCTTATATATATGCGGTTGCCTCATCACACCTCTACAGTTCATTCACAGCACACATCCAGTCCAGTTCCCCTACTCGTCTACACCTAAGCAGCAAGCAGCAATGGCCATCCCAGAAAACCCTGTAGTGGAAAACGAAAACCTCAACGTCGTCGGTGTCATTATCATTTCGGACTCCGACTCTTCTGATACTGAAGATATGGATTATGTGCCCGGACCGGCTGGACAGATAGGGGATGTTGTGGTTGTGAATGAACAAATAGACGACGTTGTGGATACCATGGCCGATGTCATTATCGTTTCTGACACTGACTCTGATTCCGAAGATGACACTGACTCTGACTCTGATTCTGATTCCGATGATGATAGGGCCAGTGTCATCGTGGTTTCTGACTCAGATGAGGATTCTGGGGTGGAACTCTCCGGCCAAGTCTTCGGGGAGGGCACGGATCCGATTCCTTCTCGGATGTTGTTCTATAACTCGCACAGTCTTATCATGCTGACCCATGATAGGATTTGTGCGGGTGTTGACGACGGCTTTCACCTGGCAGTGATCAACGGTGGGGGCATGGAAGTAACAGTGCAACATGTTACGAACAGTTGCCAATCCATGTCCCTTTGTTGTTGGTGCTGCTGCACCGTTGCTTTGGGTGTAATTTGCTACACCCGAGAGCAATTGGTGCACCGGGTGAGGGTCGCAATCCGAGAAGGATTCCTTCTGTGTCCGAATCTGTTCTCCCGTAATAGATACATAATTCGGAGACTTGTGTACGGAGGGTTCGTTAACCCTTACATTGACCCTGAGTGCCATTGTGCTTGCTGCTAACCCAACAGTCCTTTTCAGGACTGCCCTTTTTTAAGGGCAATTTAATACATCATTAATTAATACATACCTACGACAATAGAAGCCACCTTATCCGGCCTAGTCCGGTCTGGGGGGTTACGTGATCGTCGCATGCACCAGATGTATTGCTACGGTCCACTGGTCATGACTGCATGATCTATGGGCTGGGGGCTGCATGATCACCGCCTGCACCAGACGTATTTCTACGGTCCACTGGCCATGGTCAAGGCTCGGGGCTGCATGATCACCGTGTAATACATTGCTACGGTCCACTGCGTCCAAAGTCTACTTGCGTAGGCAGGAACCGCGTCAATCGATCAGACTCCGCGTTCGAATCGAGTATTCCTCCGCCCCACCTCTGTCTAGAAAGCCAATCACAGGGCCGCATTCGATTACAACATCACATCACATGACACTGACGTATATAAGGACTGTCGCATGACGCAATAGTCATATCACACAGTGGGGGCTCGGTGACGTATATAGACTGAGCGGCGGTGGACTTAGACTCAATAAAATGGCGCAAAATGAATCCGGGCAAGTGCAAGTGGTAGTTATTGCATCACCAGAGTCAGACGAAAGTCAAGATATTATGTCCGGAGATCAACAACCGGATATGTCCAGAGAAGAGAAAATTGCTGCTGCTATCCGTATGGTCTATGCTGGAGGAGTCAGAGGAACTGTTGCACGACATTTTGGTCTATCAGCTACTACTTTATCTAGGCACTTGTCAGGCAATCTCAAGAAAAGGGGTGGTCAGCCTGTCTTTACAAAACAACAGGAACGTGTCTTTGTGGAACATTTGCTTAAGCTCTCTGACTGGCTGGTTCCTATAAGCAGACAATGTTTTCAGTCCTATGTCCAATTTTATCTAAAGAGTGTGGGTAAAAATGTTCCAAGATTCCAAGACAACAGGCCTGGAAAAGACTGGGCTTACTCTTTCTTCAAGCGAAATAAAGAGGTCACTCAACGACGTTCAAATATAATCCCCCCTAGTAAGGCTCTTGTCACTATTGAATCCCTACGTCAATTCTTTGATCTCCTCAGTCCTCAACTATCCGGAGATGACGCCATAGATCCGTCTTGCATCCTCAACTATGATGAAACGGCCTTGACAAATGACCCTGGATCACAGCATGTCATTGTTCGTAGGTCACAGAAGAATAACAGAAAGGTGATGAAAAAATCCAAAGCTGGCTTCTCTGTGATGTTTGCGGGTAGTGCTAGTGGAGTTATGTTGCCACCATACGTTGTGTACAAAAGCACTTCCAAAACAGGAAATGTGAACCCTAAATGGATGGAGGGGTACCTACCACCTTATGCCGAATATGACACTTCTGAATCCGGATGGTTTAAGATGAAGCAGTTTGAGCGTTGGTTTGAAAAAATCGTCCTCCCATGGGCAAACAAATCTCCGGAGAAGAGGAAATTGGTTATTGGAGATAATTTAAGTGCACACTTCTCTCCTAAGGTCTTCCATCTCTGTCGCCAAAACAATATCAGCTTTAAATGCTTGCCACCTAATACAACTCATTTTCTTCAACCTCTAGATGTCGCAGTGTTTAGTCCGGTCAAAAGGCAGTGGAGAGCTATCCTTGACCAATGGAGAGAATCTAATCCCCGGGCCTCCTACAACAAACAAGAGTTCTCCCACCGCTTGGCTCAGCTAATGGAAGGTATGAATGAGAACAATGTGAAAAGTGGATTTGAAGCAACTGGCTTATGCCCTTTCAACATAGATAAAGCAATTTCTAAAATGCCAATTAACGAACAACCTGAACTTGACGAAACAGGGTCTGTTCTTGTCGACTATCTGAAAGATAGAACCGATGCCATGAGGCCGAAACCTTCAAAGAGGGCACTCAGTAAACCGCCTCCTGGGACTGATTTGCAAGATGAACCTTCTTCTTCTTCTTCTCCTGCTCCTGTACAACCTCCAGCTAAAAAGCTCAAGACAGCTAAAAGGGTCAGCGTCAACATAGGTAAAAAGGTCAAAGTAGTAAAACCACGTACAAATGTCTTATTCAATACAAATACAAGCTCACGTCCTGTAAGAACGCTAAAACCCCCCAAGAGATATACAGCGTCACTAGAAAAATGAAGGGCAGCCCATGCTGCTCTTCCTCTTAAAACAGCCTTTTTAAAGGCTAATAAACTTAATGCCACTTTTTAAAACAGCCTTTTTAAAGGCTCTTCTTTTTTGGTCATTTTAAAACAGCCTTTTTAAAGGCTAATCTTAATAATAATCTTATTGATAAAATTCAAAAAAGAAGAGCAGTCCATGCTGCTCTTCAGCCTTTACCAAGGCTAATCAGCCTTTTTCAAGGCTAATCAATGTCAATTAAAAATGCACGATAATTACCTGGTCGGCCGAAACATCGGGCAGAGGTGCGAATCGAACCCGGGACCTTACTTTTCGCACACGGGCATAATCCCGCTACACCAGGCCGAAACATCGGGCAGCGGTGCGAGTCGAACCTGGGACCTTACTTTTCGCAGACGGGCATAATCCCGCTACGCCACAAGGGCACATACATTAACGCGTGCTAAACACTGTCTCAATCTAGAGCCAGGCATGATAACCTGGTCGGCCGAAACATGGGGCAAAGGTGCGAATCGAACTCCGGATCAGAGTACCGCTAAAAGGTGCTGGGGCTTCACGGAATGGCAGAACGTGGGCAGTAGAACTGATTGAACTCTGGATATTTCGTTCCCGTGTCTGTCGCGAAACCGCTTCGCCACACAAGCACAGAAACAAATTATTCATTATTAAGTATTTGATTTTAAAAAAAGGCATCAAAGAAAGACAGCCCACGGTAATAGGCAATACACATATCACTTGCACGGAAAGAGGGGCAAAGAAGGATAGCCCACGGTAAAAGACTGACAAGAAGGAGGGAACATAAACAAGCCAGCATCAAAGAAAAACAGCTTACCCCGGTAAGACTGACAAGGAAGGGGGAACATAAACAAGCCAGAAAACAA
>ERZ802826.768-NODE-768-length-9940-cov-33.276_pt1 | contig 9940 bp, 9 predicted proteins | sample MGYA00345651_ERZ802826 | MGnify/ENA primary metagenome ERZ802826 (study PRJEB30503, sample SAMEA104212371) | marine metagenome | biome: Westerlies Biome; feature: [SRF] surface water layer (ENVO:00010504) within the epipelagic zone...; material: water (ENVO:00002006)...
TGGCCCAGGTGCACCGCGCCAGCCTGCGCAGTGGCCGTCAGGTGGTGCTGAAAATCCAACGCCCCGGGCTCGACACCCTCTTCCGCCTGGATCTGGAGGTGATGCAGCAGGTGGCTGCGGTGATGCAGCGCCACCCCAGCTGGGGGCGAGGACGGGACTGGCCTGCGATGGCTCGTGAATGCCGCCGGGTGCTGTTGCGGGAACTGGATTTCAGGGTGGAAGCGCAATACGCAGCCCGCTTCCGTCAGCAGTTTCTCGATGACGAGCGCATTCGCATCCCCGCCGTGATCTGGGAACAGAGCACCCGCCGGGTGCTTTGCCTGGATTATCTACCTGGAATCAAGGTCAACGACCGGGAGGCGCTGCTGGAGGCCGGCGTCGACCCCTCCGCCGTGGCGGAAATCGGGGCCGCCAGTTATCTCAAGCAGCTGGTGCGCTTTGGTTTCTTTCACGCTGATCCCCATCCCGGCAACCTGGCGGTGGCCAGCGACGGCGCTCTCATCTACTACGACTTCGGGATGATGGGGTTGTTGTCGGATGGTCTGCGCCGTCGTCTCGGGTCGATGGTGAGGGCGGCTGCTGCACGCGATTCAGCCGCGCTGGTGGATGAGATGCAGGCGGCGGGTGTGATCTCAAAAGGGATCGATGTGGGCCCGGTGCGCCGGTTGGTGCGTCTGATGCTGAACGAAGCCCTTACACCACCGTTCAGCAGCAATGTGATCGACAAGCTCTCCGGTGATCTCTACGACCTGGTGTACGGCCAGCCGTTCCGTCTGCCGGTGGAGTTGATCTTCGTGATGCGGGCACTGTCCACCTTCGAGGGGGTCGGCCGCAGCCTTGATCCGGCTTTTAGCTTGGTGGCGATTGCCAAGCCCTACCTTCTTCCCCTAATGACGTCGAGCGGATCCGGCTCCAACGACCTGTTCAACGAACTCGGACGTCAGGTGGGGGCGTTGAGCAGTCGTGCTGCTGCCCTTCCACGCCGTCTGGACGAGAGCCTTGAGCGGTTGGAGCAGGGTGATCTGCAGCTGCAGGTGCGCCTGGGTGAATCCGATCGCCAGTTCCGCCGAATGACCCTGGCGCAGCAATCGATCGGTCAGTCGGTGCTCCTGGGCTGCCTCGCCCTCTCAGCCGCCATTGTTGGCGCCAGCGTTCGCCCCCTCTGGGCCCTGCTCCCGGCAGCAGCAGCAGTCCCGGTGGGGATGGGTTGGTTTCAGATGCAGGTGCGCATGCGCCGTGATCAGCGACTGGAGCAACTGCCCGGCTCCAATCGCTGACGACAGGCCTGGTGATCAGGCGTTACCTCGGGGACCCTGGCCCACAGCACCGGCGTAAACCGCCTGGCTGCCTAGTTCGTCCTCGATCCGCAGCAGTTGGTTGTACTTGGCGACGCGCTCGCTGCGGCTGAGAGAGCCAGTTTTGATCTGACCGGCGCGGGTGGCGACGGAAAGATCAGCAATGGTCGTGTCCTCGGTTTCGCCGCTGCGGTGGCTGATCACGCTGGTGTAGCCGGAACGCCCAGCCAGATCGATCGCCTGCAGGGTTTCGGTGAGAGATCCGATCTGGTTCACCTTGATCAGGATCGAGTTGGCCGTGCTGTTGTCGATGCCCTGCTGCAGGCGCTTGGTGTTGGTCACGAACAGGTCATCACCCACCAGCTGCACCTTGCTGCCGAGCCGCTCGGTGAGCAGTTTCCAACCCTCCCAGTCGTCTTCCGCCAGGCCGTCTTCGATCGACACGATCGGGAATTTCTCCACCAGCTGCTCCAGCTGACCGACCATTTCGGCGCTGTCGTAGCTGCCGCCATCAAAGGCATAGCGGCCGTTCTCGAAGAATTCGGTGCTGGCGACGTCCAGCGCCAGGGAAATCTGCTCGCCGGGTTTGTAGCCGGCCTTCGTGATCGCCTCCACCAGGATCTCCCCGGCTTCCACGTTGCCCAGGTCGGGGGCGAAACCACCCTCATCCCCCACAGAGGTGCTCATGCCCTTGGCCTTGAGCAGACCCTTGAGGGTGTGGAAGACCTCGGTGCCCATGCGCAGAGCCTCGCGGAAGCTGGGGGCGCCGTGGGGCACCAGCATGAATTCCTGGAAATCCAGGCTGTTGGCCGCATGGGCGCCACCGTTGATCACGTTCATCAACGGCACCGGCAGCAGGTTGGCCATCGGTCCGCCGAGGTAGCGGTACAGGGGCAGTCCCAGTCCGTTGGCCGCAGCGCGGGCGGTGGCCATGCTCACCGCGAGAATCGCATTGGCGCCCAGGCTGGATTTGTTGTCGCTGCCGTCCAACTCGAGCATCGCCGCATCCACGGCGGCCTGGTCCAGGGCGGAGAGTCCGCACAGGGTTGGCGCGATGCGCTCTTCGATGTGGGTGACGGCCTGGCTGACGCCTTTGCCCATGTAACGGTCGCCGCCGTCCCGCAGTTCGTGGGCCTCGTGGGCACCGGTGCTGGCGCCGCTGGGCACGATGGCCCTGCCCATGGCACCACCTTCGAGCAGCACTTCGGCTTCAACGGTTGGGTTGCCGCGGGAATCGAGAACCTCGCGGGCCACGATGGTGTCGATGACGAGGTCGAGCGAATCGATCACGTTGGGCGGGGCATAAACCTGGCGATCTTATGGGTCGCCCCCTGCTCTCGCATTGTGACCGTTGGCACCCGGCCAGAATGCTTGAACGTTCACGTCAGGAAACCGCGCCCCATGCGGATGCTCCACACCATGCTCCGGGTCGGGGATCTGGACCGCTCCATTGCCTTCTACACCGATGTGCTCGGCATGCAGCTGCTGCGCCGCAAGGAGTACCCCAGTGGACGCTTCACCCTGGCCTTCCTGGGTTACGGGCCGGAGTCGGAGCAGACGGTGCTGGAGCTCACCCACAACTGGGACACCAGCTCCTACGAGCTGGGGGATGCCTACGGCCACATCGCCCTCGGGGTGGAAGACATTCGCAGCACCTGTGCCGCCATCAGTGGCAAGGGCGGCCGGGTGGTGCGTGAGCCGGGGCCGATGAAGCATGGTTCCACGGTGATTGCTTTCGTGGAGGACCCTGATGGCTACAAGGTGGAGTTGATCGAGATGTCCTCCCGCGCCGCTGCATGACCGGCACCCCCGCCTCCCGCGGCAGCCTCACCCACGAGCCTGACCGTTTTTCCGATCCCGCCTGGGAGCTGCTGCTGGCTGGTCAGGACATGGCCCGTCGCTGGCGCCACGATCAGCTGGATGTGGAGCATCTGATCCAGGTGCTGTTCAGCGACTCAGCCTTCCGTCGCTGGGTGGATCCGCTTCCGTTGCGCTCTGACGATCTTCTCGATCGCTTGGAGGATGTGCTGGCGGATCAGCCTCCGGCGCGGGGTGATCAGTTGTTCATCGGTGAGGACCTCGAGCAGCTGTTGGAGACCGCCGATCAAGTGCGAGGTCGCTGGGGCGATCGCTCGATTGATGTGCCCCAGCTGATCGTCGCCGTCGGCGCTGATCCCCGCATCGGTGCCGAGTTGTTTGCAGCCCAGGGTCTGGCTGTTGATCGGCTGGAGAGTCTGTTGCGTCAGCCGTCGGTTTCTCCGGCCCCAGCACCACCACCAGTCCCAACTCCAGCCCCGGCCCCAACCCCAACGCCTCGATCAGCTCCTGCCCCCCGCGTGATGGCACCGGAGCCGGAGCCGACGGTTGAACTAGAGCGGGAGCCGTCAGCGCTTGAAGCCTATGGCCGGGATCTGACTGAGGAGGCTGAAGCGGGGTCGCTCGATCCGGTGATCGGTCGCGACAGCGAGATCCGCAACCTGATCAAGGTGCTCTCCCGCCGCAGCAAAAACAACCCGGTGCTGATCGGAGAACCCGGCGTCGGCAAGACGGCCATCGCCGAGCTCCTGGCCCAGCGGATTGTGGCTGGAGAGGTACCGGATTCCCTGCAGGGGCTGCGACTGATTGCCCTTGATCTGGGTGCCCTGATCGCCGGGGCCAAATTCCGCGGTCAGTTCGAGGAACGCCTGCGCTCCGTGTTGGAGGAGGTGAGTCGCTCGGATTCCGGGGTGGTGCTGTTCATTGACGAGCTCCACACCGTGGTGGGCAGTGACCGCAGCAGCACCGATGCGGGCAGCCTGCTCAAACCCGCCCTGGCGCGGGGGGATCTGCGTTGCATCGGGGCGACGACGCCGGAGGAATACCGGCGGACGGTGGAAAAGGATCCCGCCCTCAACCGGCGCTTTCAGCAGGTGCTGATTCGCGAGCCGGACCTCGAGCTCAGCCTGGAGATCCTGCGCGGCCTGCGGGAGCGCTACGAGCTGCATCACGGCGTCACGATCACCGATGAGGCGATTCAGACCGCCAATCGGCTGGCGGATCGCTACATCAGCGACCGTTGCCTGCCGGACAAGGCGATCGATCTGATTGATGAGGCGGCGGCCCAGCTGAAGATTGAAGTCACCTCAAAACCGCAGGTGGTGGAGGAGGCTGAAGCGGATCTGCGGCGGGTGGAGCTGGCGCTGCTGGCGGCGGAACAGGCACCGGAAGAGGAGCGGATTCAGCTGCAGCGTCAACGTCTGGAGGTGTCCTCCCGCCTGGACGACCTACGCCGCCGTTGGCAGGAGGAGCGCACGCAGTTGGAGGAGCTTGGCCAGTTGCTGCAGCAGGACGAAGACCTGCGTCACGCCATCGCTGAAGCGGAACGGGAGGGCGATCTGGAGGAGGCGGCTCGGTTGCAGTACGACCAGCTGCACACCGTTCAACAGCGGCGGGAGGCGTTGGAAGCCAGTCAGGCTGAGGCGCAGTCCGCGGGAACAGCGCTGCTGCGGGAACAGGTGGAGGCGGGAGACATCGCTGATCTGGTGGCCCGTTGGACCGGTATTCCGGTGCAGCGCCTATTGGCGGGCGAACGCCGCAAGCTGCTGGCCCTGGAAAGTCACCTCTCCGAGCGGGTGATCGGCCAGGTGGAAGCGGTGGCCGCCGTCGCGGCAGCGATCCGGCGGGCGCGGGCCGGGATGAAGGATCCCCGCCGTCCTGTGGGTTCGTTCCTGTTCCTTGGCCCGACGGGGGTCGGCAAAACGGAGTTGGCCAAAGCGCTGGCCACCTCCCTGTTCGATGAGGAGGAGGCGCTGGTGCGCCTCGACATGAGCGAGTTCATGGAGCGCAACGCCTCCGCGCGTCTGATCGGTGCACCACCGGGCTATGTCGGATACGAGGAAGGGGGACAACTCACCGAGGCGGTGCGTCGGCGCCCCTACGCCGTGCTGCTGCTGGATGAGGTGGAAAAGGCTCACCCGGATGTGTTCAATCTGCTGCTGCAGGTTCTCGACGATGGCCGCCTCACCGATTCCCAGGGACGGACCGTTGATTTCCGCCACACCGTGGTGGTGATGACCAGCAATCTGGCCAGTCCGGTGATCCTTGAACACGCCCGTTCCGGCTCCAGCGATGACGCCCAGCTGCAGCAGCAGGTGGATGCGGCCCTGTCCAGTCAGTTCCGCCCGGAATTCCTCAATCGCATTGATGAAGTGATCCGTTTCCGACCCTTGGAGGTGAAGGATCTGGTGCGGATCGTGCGCCTGCAGCTGGCTGATCTCTCCTCCCTCATGGCTGAACAAGGTCTGTCGCTGGAGGTGGACGATGCGGTGGCGGACTCCCTGGCCCGCCAGGGCCATGAGCCGGAGTACGGCGCCCGACCGTTGCGACGGGTGCTGCGGCGTCAGCTGGAAAACCCACTGGCAACGCAATTGCTGGAGGAGCGCTTCCGTTCGGCGCGGGGCATCCGGGTGTGTAGCGGAGCAGACGACGGCCCGTCGCTGGTGTTTGAGCCCCTGGAGTAAACAGGGGCATCCAGTAAGGTGTTTGTTTGGCAGTGTGCCTGCCGGCATCCCTGTCAACACCCGGTCCCCCTTCCGTGACCAGCCCGATTTCCGAGGACACCTCAACCAAGAGTCCTGACGCCACACCCGCAGAACCCGCCGCCCCACGCGGTTTTCTGCCGGCCACGGTCGACGAACTCAAGCTTGTGGTCTGGCCCAGCCGTCAGCAGTTGTTCAGCGAATCGATCGCTGTGATCCTGATGGTGAGCCTGTCGGCCGCCGGCATTGCCGCGGTCAGTCGCTTCTTCGGATGGGCGTCATCCCAGGTGTTCCGCTGATCCGCACCCCTTTTCAGCCGTGCCCGACGATCTGACCACAACGGACCCCGCCGAGGTGCTCGACCTGCCGGCCCCGAATGAGGGTGAGGAGGGCACGCTCTCGGATGCTCCGGCCGCCAACACGGCCATTGCCCGTTGGTACGCCGTGCAGGTGGCCTCCAGCTGTGAGAAAAAGGTGAAGGCGACCCTTGAGCAGCGGGCGATCACCCTTGGGGTGAGCAAGCGCATCCTCGAGATTGAGATTCCGCAGACCCCTGCGGTCAAAGTGAAGAAGGACGGTTCCCGTCAGTCCACCGAGGAGAAGGTGTTCCCCGGCTACGTGCTGGTGCGGATGGTGCTCGATGAGGACACGATGATGGCCGTCCGCAGCACACCGAACGTGATCAACTTCGTTGGGGCGGAAGACCGGCGCGCCACCGGTAAGGCTCGCGGCCATATCAAGCCACGCCCCCTCAGCCGCGCTGAGGTGGACCGGATCTTCAAACGTGCTGCCGAGAAGAAAACCGTCGTCAAGGTGGATCTCACCGAAGGCGATCAGATCCTGGTGACCGCTGGTCCGTTCAAGGACTTCCAGGGTGAGGTGATCGAGGTCTCGGGCGAACGCAACAAGCTCAAGGCCTTGTTGTCCATCTTCGGTCGGGAGACCCCGGTGGAACTGGAGTTCTCTCAGATCTCCAAGCAGAACTGACCACGGGCGGCCGCTTCCCTGTGGAGGGCGGCCTGAGGGGTGATTTTCACCCTGCCCCACCCTGCCCACGGGCCTGGTGATCCGCAGAAGTCAAAAGCCGTTCGTCAATGGCCAAGAAAGTCACCGCTGTTATCAAGCTGGCCCTCCAGGCCGGCAAAGCCAACCCCGCGCCGCCGGTGGGCCCTGCCCTCGGTCAGCACGGTGTGAACATCATGATGTTCTGCAAGGAGTACAACGCTCGGACGCAGGACAAAGCCGGTTTTGTGATTCCGGTGGAGATCTCGGTCTATGAAGACCGCAGCTTCACCTTCATCACCAAGACGCCCCCGGCGTCGGTGCTGATCACCAAGGCCGCCAAGATCGAGAAAGGTTCCGGCGAGTCCGCTAAGGGCAGCGTTGGATCGATCAACCGGGCTCAGCTCGAGGAGATCGCCAAAACCAAGCTTCCCGATCTCAACTGCACCAGCGTTGAGTCCGCGATGCGGATCATCGAAGGCACCGCCCGCAACATGGGCGTGTCCATCAGCGACTGATCGTCGCCGCCTCATTCTTCAACCCTTACCGGGGGAGACATCGCTGATGTCGTCCGCACCCCACTCCTGTTATGCCCAAACTCTCCAAGCGACTGGCAGGTCTTGCCAGCAAGATCGAGGATCGCGTCTACGAACCCCTCGAGGCGATTGCCCTGGTGAAGGACAACGCCACCGCCAAGTTCGACGAAACGATGGAGGCCCACGTGCGCCTCGGCATCGACCCCAAGTACACCGACCAGCAGCTGCGCACCACCGTGGCGCTGCCCAATGGCACTGGCCAGACCGTTCGCATCGCGGTGGTGACCCGTGGTGAGAAGGTTGCCGAAGCCAAGGCCGCTGGTGCCGAACTGGCCGGTGATGAAGATCTGGTGGAGACCATCGCCAAAGGCGAGATGGAGTTCGACCTGTTGATCGCCACCCCGGACATGATGCCCAAGGTGGCCAAACTGGGTCGTGTCCTCGGTCCCCGGGGCCTGATGCCGAACCCCAAGGCCGGAACGGTGACCACCGATCTGGCTGGAGCCATCCAGGAATTCAAGGCCGGCAAATTGGAATTCCGAGCTGACCGCACCGGTATCGTCCACGTCCGATTCGGCAAGGCGAGCTTCACTGCCGAGGCTCTGTTGCAGAACCTCAAGACCCTGCAGGAGACCATCGACCGCAACAAGCCCAGCGGTGCCAAGGGCCGCTACTGGAAGTCTCTCTATGTGACGTCCACCATGGGCCCTTCCGTGGAAGTGGACTTCTCCGCATTGCAGGACATTGAGCAGGGGAGCTAATCAGGCTCTCCTCTACAATTCAACATTGGCGAAAGCCAAACCGGGCACGCGCCCGGCCTGAGACAGCAGGATTTCAACTGGCCCGTTCCTGACGGGCCATTCGATGTAATCCCTGCCGAGGCAGACGCGACATGATTTTTGTCCCATTCGGGATTGGATCGACACGCGGCCTCGTCTTCTTCTGAAGACTCGATCGGCCGTGTGTCCAGCTTGTTCCCCCTCGATCCGATCCAATCCCTATGGGCCGCACGCTGGAGAGCAAGCAGCAGATCGTCGGAGAGCTCAAGGAGCTCCTCGCCGAGTCCGAACTGGCGCTGGTTCTTGATTACAAGGGCCTCTCCATCAAGGAAATGTCCGACCTGCGGGATCGTCTGCGGGCTGGCAACGCGGTGTGCAAGGTGACCAAAAACACCTTGATGCGCCGTGCCATTGATGGTGACAGCGCCTGGTCGAATCTCGACTCTCTTCTGACAGGCACCAATGCCTTCGTCCTGATCAAGGGCGATGTCGGTGCCGGTGTGAAGGCCGTTCAGGCGTTCCAGAAGGAGACCAAGAAGTCCGAAACCAAAGGCGGCCTTTTCGAAGGCAAGCTGCTGTCCCAGGACGAGATCAAGGCCATTGCCGATCTCCCCTCCAAAGAGCAGCTCATGGCTCAGATCGCCGGTGCGATCAACGCTGTGGCCACCAAGGTTGCTGTGGGCATCAACGAGGTTCCCTCCGGTCTCGCGCGGGCGCTCAAGCAGCACGCCGAAGGCGGCGACAGCTGAGCGCTCTCTGCCGACATCACTGGTTTCACTGATCTGTTGCTTCTTCATTCACAACCATGTCTCCAAAAACCGACGAAATTCTCGAATCACTGAAGTCCCTTTCTCTGCTGGAAGCTTCCGAGCTTGTCAAGCAGATCGAGGAAGCCTTCGGTGTGTCCGCCGCCGCGTCCGCCGGCGTCGTGATGGCTGCCCCTGGCGCTGCTGCCGGCGGCGGTGGTGGTGAAGTCGCCGAGGAAAAGACCGAATTCGACGTCATCCTCGAAAGCTTCGACGCCGCAGCCAAAATCAAGGTGCTCAAGGCTGTGCGCAACGCCACCGGCCTGGGTCTTGGCGACGCCAAGGCTCTGGTGGAAGCTGCTCCCAAGCCCATCAAGGAAGGCATCTCCAAGGACGAAGCCGAAGCTCTCAAGAAAGAGATCGAAGAAGTGGGCGGCAAGGTCACCCTCAAGTGATCCTTTTTGGGCTGGTCTCACCGGCCCGATTCACCTCTTCCACAAAACCAAGCCGGTCCCCAGGGGCCGGTTTTTTTGTTGGACACCTGCTCAATAAAAAACCCCCGCCGAAGGCAGGGGACTTTTTCAAGTGGAACACGTTCAGGAGTCTGTCCTTGTTTCGACCCTGAAGAGGCGTTCAGCACTCCTCACACCTATGAAAACTAAGGGCGATGAAACAAACAACCAACTTCAACAGGTCAGCCTGCCAACTGGCACTGTGACAGTCGCTGGCCTCAGGGTCGATAGGGAATGACCTCCAGCCGTATGGGCTCGCCGCTGGCGATGCGCTGATTGATGCTTGGCGCTGTTGGTGCCGTTGGGGCCCCCAGCCGGCTGAATCCACTGTCGCTGCCCCGTTCTGCCCGGGCCAGGAGCCGGTTCACCGGGTCGGGATGAGCGAAATAAACGTGGCTCAGGGTGCGCCCTTTGTAGACACGCCGTTCCAGCCGCCAGGCTGGATCCAGCTGAATCTGAACGAAGCCGTTGCGATCCCGTCTGGGAATCGTTGCCCGACCGACCACGATTGGGGCCCCCTGACGTGGGTTCAAAGCTTGCAACTGCAAGCTGT
>ERZ802826.770-NODE-770-length-9933-cov-8.2789_pt1 | contig 9933 bp, 10 predicted proteins | sample MGYA00345651_ERZ802826 | MGnify/ENA primary metagenome ERZ802826 (study PRJEB30503, sample SAMEA104212371) | marine metagenome | biome: Westerlies Biome; feature: [SRF] surface water layer (ENVO:00010504) within the epipelagic zone...; material: water (ENVO:00002006)...
ATAGATGGAGTGGCACTGACAGCTATAGCAAGCTAGCATATTTCAAAACCGGACGGCCTTCTGCCAGCCCGCCCGAGGCATATCTTCGTCAAATGGCGCTTTATATGGGATTGCTAAAACAACTCTATCCAGACAGGGCATTCCATAGTTTTCTTATCTGGACACAATCAGCAGAAATCATGCCTCTTTTAAATGAGCAATTGAATGCTTATCTTAATACCATAACCAGTGTAAACGCATTTAATAACGAAAAATAAATTTAAAAAAACTATTTACCAATGGGCAGATTTATTACTAACTATTAAGAATTATTTTTAAGCATAAAGGAATTAGCATGGCTACTAAACACTCAACCGATTCTAATTTTGACACTGATGTCATAAAAGCAGCTGGACCAATAGTTGTAGATTTTTGGGCTGAATGGTGTGGGCCTTGCCGCGCCATTAGTCCTGCACTGGAAGAGATTTCAAATTCACTCGAAGGTCAAGTTGATATCGTTAAGGTAAATATTGATGATAATCCAGTAACTCCGCAAAGCTATGGGGTGCGCGGGATCCCAACCTTATTAATGTTTAAAAATGGCGAAGTTGTAGCTGAGAAAATTGGCGCATTACCAAAATCCCAGCTAGAACAATGGGTGAAGGAAAACTTATAATCTTCAATGGTAGCCTATCATAAGTTGGGATAGGCTCTCTTTAACCAAAACTTATTCTGGCAGGGTATCATTTAATAGTAATGCGTGCCCTGCTAGATATAACGAGCCACAAATCACTACAAATTCACTTTCACTTGTGGCAGAGAGTGCCGCGCTGAGGCTTGATTTTGCGGTCGCTTTAATTCCTAAATCCTGACAATTATCTGACAGCGCTTGGGCGGATAGGCTTGCTGGCTGTCCTGGTATCGTTATGGTAAATATCTCGCTGATGAGGTTTTTTAAAGGCATAAAAACGTCATCTGGCTTTCGGGTAGTTAGCATCCCTGCAATAAGGGTCCATTTCTCTTCGGTTATTTGTGCAAGAGAGGCCGCAAGAGCTGTTGCACCGTGTGAGTTATGCGCGCCATCAATCCATATTGGTCTTGCATCACGGTAATTGAGTAATGTTCCCTCATCGATGAATTGTACCCGTCCAGGCCATTTTGCGAGCCCGATGCCTGAAAATAATCTATCATCCAAAGGCGTAAAATTATCACTATAGATTATGGATGCAGCTGCAAGGGCGGCATTCTGTATTTGATGGGGGCCGATTAGCGCGGGTTTTGGGAGCGTAAAAACCCTATTTTTACATTCTAGTTTTACCTCTCCTGTGCTTATCTGCTCCCAGATGAAATCAGCCCCTTCAAAAAAAATGGGTGCCGCCATCTCTCTTGCTTTTTCGATAAGAGTTTCCTCAACCTCCTTGGTTTGAGAGGCACTAATTACAGGCACATTTTTTTTGATTATACCTGCTTTTTCACCCGCTATTTGTGTTAGCTCAGAGCCCAGAAAATGCTCATGATCGCGTGCGATAGGGGTAATAATAGACGCTAATGGATTTTCGATTACATTTGTTGAATCTAGCCTGCCACCAAGACCCGTTTCTAAAATAAGCAAATCGGCGGGTATTCTTGCAAATGCCATAAATGCAGCAACCGTTGTGATTTCGTAAAATGTAATAGGCCTATTCTGGTTAAGCTTCTCTACCTCATCCAAAACCTGTAAAAGCGCCTCATCATCGATTAGCTTGTTTGCAATCCGAATTCGCTCATTAAATCTGCATAGATGTGGCGAGGTATAACAATGCGTTACAAGGCCAAGTTGCTTTGCGATAGCAAACAGATAGGCACAAACAGAGCCTTTTCCATTGGTGCCTGCTATATGAAATATAGGCGGCAGGTTCTGATGCGGGCTTCCTGCCTTTTCAAGGAGTTGATAGGTTCGCTCTAGCCCTAGGTCAATAAGCTTTGGGTGAAGAAGGGCAAGCCTATCAAGGCTTTCTGACAGCATACGCATCTCCTTCATATGTGTTACCGATAGTATTTTTTTATTATCCACAAATCATAATGATTTGAATATTTTTTATTCAGGCTTATGGGCAGATATCGCATCTGCGAGCAATTTAGTAAAATCACTTACCTTTCTGGCAGTATCCTCAGCTGATAAATTCTGCGTATCGGATTCTGCTATAATCTCCACGACTGCGGAGCCCACAATAGCGCCATCGCCTAGCGAGGCAATATGTGCTGCCTGTTCTGCAGTTCTGATACCAAAACCAGTTACAACAGGCAAATCGCTGACTTGTTTTATTCTATTTACAGCGCTAGAGATAGATTCCATCTGAGCAGATTTTGTGCCAGTGATACCTGCGATTGAGACGTAATAAATAAATCCAGATGCCTTTTCCAAAACGAATGGCAATCTATCGCCAAGGGTTGTTGGTGTGATTAATCTGATAAAATCTAGTTCTGAATTTTGGCTTGGATCACACAGCTCTACATCCTCTTCAGGGGGAAGATCTACAATGATAAGACCATCTGCACCAGCTGCCTGTGCATCTTTAAGAAACAGCTCAACACCATAACGATAAATAGGGTTGTAATACCCCATCAAAATCAACGGAGTATCGGCATGTTTTTTACGGAATTGAGACGCAATTTCAAGACTACCTCTAAGGGTCATACCTGACTTGATAGCACGCAAGCTTGCTGCCTGAATTGCAGGGCCATCTGCCATTGGATCAGAAAATGGCATTCCAAGTTCTATCATATCCACGCCAGATTCAACCAGACCATCTAATATTTTTATGCTGGTATTGGTATCAGGGTCTCCCGCAGATACAAAAATACCCAAAATGCCTCTGTTTTCTTGCTTTGCCTTTGCAAAGCTTGCGGCTAATCTTTTGCTCATTTTATGTGCTTCGACCTCTATTTGGAGTTTCTTATAGTAACCCGCGCTCATCCAGCTTAGGCAGCACTGCTTCAAGGTCTTTATCCCCGCGACCGCACATATTAAGGATTACAATTTGTTCTTTATCCATTAATGGTAATTGTTTTGCTGCAAATGCAAGTGCATGGGAGGGCTCAAGAGCAGGAATTATCCCTTCAAGCCGTGAGCATAACTGAAATTGAACCAACGCTTCTTCATCTGTCGCACTCACATAATGAACACGTCCTATATCATGAAGCCAGGAATGCTCTGGCCCAATGCCAGGATAATCAAGACCAGCTGATATAGAATGGGCATCTATTATCTGTCCATCATCATTTTGTAATAAATAGGTTCGATTGCCATGTAAAACGCCTGGTGTTCCGCCGGTAAGGCTTGCCGCATGCATTCCGCTATCGATTCCCAGACCAGCAGCTTCAACGCCATAAATAGTAACATCAGTATCATCTAGAAATGGGTGAAACAGGCCAAGCGCATTTGAGCCACCGCCAATACACGCAATAAGCGCGTCTGGCAATCGCCCTTCAGCTTCGAATAATTGCTCTTTTGCTTCTGTTCCAATAACAGACTGGAAGTTTCGAACCATTTCGGGGTAGGGATGTGGGCCTGCAACTGTGCCAATAATATAAAAATGAGTATCAGGATGAGCCACCCAATAACGAAGTGCTTCGTTCATGGCGTCTTTTAATGTGGATGTGCCAGAGGTAACAGGGTGTACGGTAGCCCCTAATAGACGCATCCTATCCACATTAGGCTTTTGACGTTTAACATCCTCAGCCCCCATAAAAACCTCGCATTCAAGATTAAATAATGCGCATGCCGTTGCGGTAGCTACCCCATGTTGCCCAGCCCCTGTTTCAGCAATGATTTTTGTTTTTCCCATCTTTTTAGCAAGTAGTGCCTGACCAAGCACATTATTAATTTTGTGAGCGCCTGTGTGATTTAGCTCGTCCCTTTTTAAGTATAATTTCGCGCCGCCATAGTGCTCTGTAAGGCGTTCAGCAAAATATAAAGGAGAGGGTCTGCCAACATAATGTTTCTGGAAATATAGCAGTTCTGCGTTAAAATCAGGGTCTGTTTTTGCTTCATTATAAGCAGCTTCAACCTGCAATATCAAAGGCATTAATGTCTCTGCAACAAAGCGACCACCGTGAATACCAAAACGACCATTCTCATCTGGCATTGTCTTAAAGGAATTTAGCTGTGTTTCGTTCATCGTTAACTATACTCACTTATATTGAATGATTAAAGACAAAGTTAAAATTATGCATTAGGGATAGGTTTTTCATTTTTAATAACATTAAAACGCAAACGAACATAATCTGCATACCAGATGCCATTCTTATCTTGCAATGTATCAGCAACAGCTTGATTTATGTCTTGAATGAAATCTTCACACTGGCTTGCAGGAATATCATTTAAAAATGGTTTGGCAAAGGTTTTTATCCACCCTGCAACATCTGTCACAAGCTTGGTTGGACGCTCAAACTGTTCGATAAAATCAATTTGAAATCCTGTTTTTTCCAACTGGTATGCATAATCCTCTTTAGAGGGGAAATACCATGGGTTGTAATTATCACCATTCAGTCCCCTGCGGTCTAATTCTGTGTAAATTTGCGTGATGATTGTTTGAACATTTCCACTTCCGCCCATTTCTGCACAAAAACGTCCATTGATTTTTAACGCGTTAAAAACATTTTCCAAGACCTTATCTGATGATTTCATCCAATGTAGAGCAGCATTAGAAAAAATAGCATGAAATTCAGTTTCGAAATTCATATCTTCCCTGCTCATTACATAAGCGTTTAGGCCTTTTGTCTGAGCTGCATTAACCATTTCTTTGCTTGAATCAATGGCTGTGACCTTACATCCCTTTGCAGCGATTTTTTCTGCAAGCTCACCATTCCCGCAACCCAAATCAAGAATATGCTCACCGCTAACAGGGTTTAATAGCATAAGAACATCATCTCCAAATTGAGAGACAAAAGAGGCATTCTCTGCGTAATCATCAACACTCCAATCCATATTTACTCACTACTGAAGTGAAGCTTAACGGTCAAGCTTCTTTTGTGAACGGCTCTTAGATACACAGCAATGCTATTTAGTTACATATTTGCGCCTAATTTCTGTATCAAAGCTGTATAATTAAACAGAATAATTTAAGAGCTCGTTTTTGCAGACTTCACAAAGGCTGAGATCAGTAAATCATCTTTTATACCAGCGCTTGCTTCTACCCCTGATGAGACGTCAACCCCATCTGGATTGGTTTGCGCAATTGCATGGGCTACATTATTGGGATTTAATCCGCCTGCGAGCATCCAAGGTAAATCACATTCAAAATCTGCAAGAAGCGACCAATTAAAGCTCTCGCCATTGCCGCCAGGCATTAAATCTGCAGATGCAGCCGCATCAAATAACAACCAATCTGCCGAGATATTATATTGCTGACTGGCCTTAATATCCAACTGCGTTTTGACACGAATTGCTTTAATTATCGGAAGGCCATATTTCTGTCTTATCTCATCAACCCTCATTGGCGGTTCTATGCCATGTAACTGGAGAAAGTCAGGTTTTGATGTGCTTATAATTTCAGATAATTCTGTATCAGTAGGGTTAACACAAAGGGCCACTTTTTTAATCCCAGAATCAGAATAATTACGGTCATAATAATCAGATAATTCAGCCGCGTTCGCAGGGCTGAGATGTCTTGGAGATTTCTGAAAAAAAACAAAACCAATAAAATCAGCGCCAGCCTTGATACAATTATCGATATCTGAGGGTGTTTTTAACCCACAAATTTTAACGTTCATAAGTATAAGCCTTGTGTAAATGGGCTTGTTTGCCGTGTTCCCTATTCAAAGCTAAACCTGTTGTGGTTTGGTCAAATAGCAGATGATTATCATCTTTCATTTCTGGCGGTGCATTGGGTTTTTTTCCCATTTGTCTTGCGGCACGGCGGGATGTAATGGATTTAAGCCAAATTAATAAGGCCCCAAACAATAAGCCGATCCCAAAAGCTAATAAAATCGGAAGCCATAAAGCAAGGCTGAGCTGTCCTGGAATTGGCCATAGCTGGAGGGTTATTAATTGGGTGTTAGAGCCGACGATCGCAGCAATAAAAAGGCTGAACAGGATTAGAATTACTAACCAGAATAGTTTTGATATGAAATGGGAAATGCCAGACATTACGTTTTAATCCTGTTTTCAGGACGGCATTATTATCAGCTTAGATGACAAAATGCCAGATTATTTATTTAATCTCTCCCGCATTCCCTTACCCATTTTAAAATAAGGTACTTGTTTGCGCGCGACATCTACAGGCTCACCAGTGCGGGGGTTTCTTCCTTTTCTTGCACCATGTTCGCGAACAGAAAAAGCACCAAAGCCTCGCAATTCGATACGATCACCACTTTCAAGTGATACACTAATCGTCTCGAATATCGTATTTACGATTCGCTCAATATCCCTGTGATATAATTCGGGGTTTTCCGCCGCAAGCATATTTATCAACTCTGATTTGGTCATGGTCACCTAACCCTTTTATATTCAAAAGAATGCTTAGTTTATACTTATCTTAACTATCCAAATAGATTACTCATTTCTATTTGCCACTATACCAAAAGGGTACTTGAGGTTTTTCAAAATGGCAAAAAAAAACCTCACCTCAAGCGAGGTTTTTTTATTTTAGTTTTGACTAAATCTAACTAGGATACACCTATTCAGAATCATCATCGTCTTTTTTTGCTAATGCTGCCCCAAGGATATCCCCTAAGCTTGCACCACTATCAGATGAGCCGAATTCTGCCATAGCTTGTTTTTCTTCAGCCATTTCACGTGCCTTGATAGATAGTGTTAATTTATTGTTTTTATTATCTATTTGAGAAATTACAGCATCTACCTTCTCACCAACAGCAAAACGTTCTACGCGCTGGTCTGATCTATCTCTGGCAAGGTCACCTCGTCTGATAAAGCCAGAAAGCGTATCTCCAACACGGACTTCAAGGCCTTGTTCGGTTACAGCGGTAATAATACACGTTACCGCATCGCCTTTGCGTACTTTTTCAACAGCATCAGCAACAGGATTGCTTGTTAATTGCTTGAGTCCAAGAGAAATACGTTCTTTTTCAAGATCGATATCCAGAATTTTTGCCTCAACCTTGTCGCCTTTGTTAAATCCTTCAAGCACGTCTTCGTTAGAAGAGGACCAAGAAATATCAGACAGATGAACAAGGCCGTCTATTTCTTCTGTTAATCCGACAAATAATCCGAACTCAGTGATATTATTGATTTCACCCTCAATCACATCGCCAATCTTATTATTAGTCTCAAACTCTGCCCAAGGGTTGTCTGTTGCCTGTTTTAGGCCAAGTGAAATTCGGCGCTTGGTTAAATCAACATCCAGAACAACAACTTCAACTTCCTGACTTGTTGAGACGATCTTACCTGGATGCACATTCTTTTTAGTCCAGCTCATCTCAGATACGTGAACCAATCCTTCGACACCGTCATCTAATTCAACAAATGCGCCGTAATCAGTAATGTTCGTAACTCTGCCACTAAGACGTGTACCTGTTTTAAACTTATCAACCGCATTTTCCCATGGGTCGCTTTGCAGTTGTTTCATGCCAAGCGAAATACGCTGCGTTTCTTGATTAAATCGTATGACTTGAACATCAACAGTTTGACCAACCGTAAGTGCTTCAGATGGGTGATTGATTCTACGCCAAGCAATGTCAGTTACGTGTAGTAATCCATCCACCCCGCCTAAATCAACAAATGCGCCATAATCAGTGATATTCTTAACAACACCTTTTAGGATTTGTCCTTCTACTAAATTAGACACAAGCTCGCTACGTGCCTCAGCGCGGGATTCTTCGAGAACAGCTCTGCGGGAGACGACAATATTGCCTCGGCGACGGTCAATTTTTAATATCTGAAACGGCTGAGGGGCGCCCATAAGAGCGCTCACATCATTAATGGGGCGAATATCAACCTGACTGCCAGGAAGGAACGCCGTTGCACCTGACAGGTCTACTGTAAAGCCGCCTTTAACTCTGCCAAAAATCACACCTCTTCCACGCTCTTGTGCTTCAAATGCGCGCTCTAAGATAACCCATGCTTCTTCTCTTCTGGCTTTCTCGCGGCTTAGTAGTGCTTGACCATCTTTGTCTTCCATGCGCTCAACATAGACTTCAACAGTATCGCCAACCTGTAATTCTGGGTCTTGGCCTGGTGCTGTGAATTCTTTGAGAGGAATGCGGCCTTCTGATTTAAGACCCACATCAATGATAGCATTATCTGACTCGATAGCAATGATTGTTCCGCGAACAACGCTGCCTTCTACTGAGGTGCTTTCTGAAAAACTTTCTGCAAGTAAATCAGCAAAATTCTCATTGACGAGTAAATTCTCGTCATCTTTTTGGTTTGACAATAAAAGTCTCCGTGGGATGCTATTTAGGGGGCGAAAAGCCCTATTTTATCTTGGCTGGGTTCAAGATTTTTTCTGTCTAAACACACTTAAGTTATTTTCCTTAAGTCAGATATTTTATAAACAGCAAACAAATTTCCAGCTATTGTTAGTTAAAAAAGTAAGACACCGTTTAGAAAAATGTCAAACAACGAGCCCTAGCCATTAATGTAATTTAAGGCAATTTGCAAGACTTCATCCGCATTTAATGAGGAACTATCAATAAAAAATGCATCTGAAAGACGTTTTAAAGGGGCAATTTGTCTGGTGCTATCTCTTTTGTCACGCTCCATCAGGTCTTTGAGAATGGTTTCTTGTGTTTGATTTGAGTTGGTATCTTTAAACTCCGCAAACCGCCTTTTTGCGCGAATCTCGGGTTTGGCATCAATAAAGAACTTAAAATCTGCTTCGGGGAGTATGACAGAGCCAATGTCTCTTCCATCCAAAACTGCCCCTTTGTTAGAGGGAGGAGAATTGGCAAAATCTCTTTGTTTTTCAATAAGTGCCTGGCGGATTTCTGGCAAGCTTGCAACGATTGCGGCCAGACTTGAAATCTTTTGACTTCGCAGGTCAGGCGAATCTGATATTGGAAGCGCTAAGCCAAGTGCAATGGTTGTAAGTTCAATTCGGGTTGATTTCTCAAAGCGCTCTTCTGTTACGGGCTTGTTAAAATTGTCATCAAGACTAGACAGCCCGTATCTTGATGCTTCGAGCGCAACAGCGCGGTAGAGAAGTCCTGTGTCCAGATAATCGCACCCAAGGCTTTCTGCAAGCCTTTTTGCCAAGGTGCCTTTCCCAGATGCTGCAGTGCCATCAATCGCTATTTTCATGTTCTGCCTTTGTGTGTGAAGCCAAATTTACCTAACCTAATCGCCAGCCTAATTAAAATATCATCTTCAGTGAGTACCTGCCGTATGATTTCTACCGTGTGTTTTTCTACCGTGTGATTTTTAGGCTGAATTTATAGGGGAAATTCTTGCACCATGCTTATTCATTAATTCAACAAATCCAGGAAAGCTTGTCTCAATCGTGGAAACGCCATCTACAATGATTCTATCACTACTTACAAAGCCAAGAGTTAAAAAAGACATTGCAATTCTATGGTCATGTTCTGATGAAATATTAAAGCCGCCCTTTATATAAGAGTCCCCCTTTGCTGTCTCAGTACCATATACCCGCATTGAGGTTTCCGTTTCATCAACAGTTACGCCTGCAAGCCGTAATCCCTTTGCCATAATAGCTATTCTATCTGCTTCTTTATGTCGTAACTCGCCAATATTTTCCATCAAGCTAGGCCCAGTTGCCATTGCAGCTGCGATACATAAGATAGGATATTCATCTATCATTGATGGCGCTCTATCGGATGGTATGACAATTCCTTTTAATTGGCTTGAAGAAACCTTTATGTCAGCAACCTGCTCGCCGCCAACCTCGCGTTGATTGCTGATTTCTATCCTGCCACCCATTGCGCGAAGCGTTGTAATTAATCCAATGCGCTCTGGGCTCATACCGATCGTAGGCAATGAAAGCTGGCTGTCTGTGG
>ERZ802826.771-NODE-771-length-9920-cov-29.1701_pt1 | contig 9920 bp, 13 predicted proteins | sample MGYA00345651_ERZ802826 | MGnify/ENA primary metagenome ERZ802826 (study PRJEB30503, sample SAMEA104212371) | marine metagenome | biome: Westerlies Biome; feature: [SRF] surface water layer (ENVO:00010504) within the epipelagic zone...; material: water (ENVO:00002006)...
TGGCCACAACGGAATAGGCCGCCAGCAGGAAGCCGACGATCATCCAGATGTTCACATCCATGAAGGCGCTCATCGGAAGGACGACCCGTTTCTAAAGATCCCAACGGCTTTGGTCGGTGCTGCAGACGACTTGTCTTTGACAGCGATTGGGTTCAGTTGATCACACGCAGCCTGCTCAGTCGTCCCCGTTTCACCCAAGCTGCCAGCGCATCAATCTCCACGCGGCTCGGCAAGCAGATGCACCCTGTCCCCGGATAGCAACGGTGAATGCCCAGGGCGCTGCGGGTGGTATCAAAGCGAGGCTTTAGATCGAACCAGAGATCATCTCCCCAGGGTTCCGGCTGTCCCAGGCTGTAATCACCAGCAGGGAGAGGGGCTGCATTGCCCGGACTCCAGCGTCGGTCCGCGGTCTGCCGTTCGGCAATGCCGCTGGCAGCATCCCAGCTGGCCAACAATTGCTCCCCGCGGTGCAGCTCCACTTTCCAGAGCCGGTTGCCATCGGGGAAGCGGTCGTTGGTGCGACGCGTGCTCAGCCGCAGGCCGCCGCCCTCGAGCAGTTCCGCCGTCGGCCCCTGCTGGCCTGGCAACGGCTGCGCCACGACCGCCGCACTGCAGCCCAGGAGCAACAAACCTGTGAGCAGTGCCTTGCGCAGCATCACCACCCCATGAACATCGCCTCCACTCTGGCGCTGGCACGATGGCCTGCAGCGTTTCATTGAGCCGGTGGACGTTCTTGACTTGTTTCCACGCTCCATTCTGCGAGGCACGCTTCCAGCCCCCCTGCTGAACCAGCTGATCGATCTGGGTGAATCGGTTCTGGCCAATCCTTCAGCCAGTCCCGACGCCTCCGCCAAGCTGGCTGGACAGCTGCGTCAGCAACGGGAGTTAAGGCCTGACCAACCGGCGGTGCAGCAACTCAGTGCGGAGGTTCTGCTTCCTGCCTGTGATCGCTGGATCCGCCACGTGATGGATCGGCAGCCACCCCAGGGGCGTGGTCCCTGGGTGCCGGGTCGCTACCGGCTGCAGATGATCGATCTGTGGATCAACTGCCAGACCGCCGGCGACTACAACCCAACCCATACCCACGGCGGCAGCTTCTCTGGGGTGATCTTTCTCAAGGTGCCCCCCCAGATCAACGGCAACAGCTTTGACGGCCAGCTCTGCTTTCACGGCCCAGAGGACTGGCATCTGCAGTCCTTCCGCACCGGGATGGCCCATTACGTCCTGCCGGTGCCTGGTGAGTACTACGTGTTCCCGGCCTGGCAGCCCCATTCGGTGATGCCCTTCCGTGGCGATGGCGAACGCTGGTCGCTCGCCTTCAATGCCGTGGCGGCCCCCGCTGCAGCACCGCAGCCCTCCTCCCCCCCCGGCAACGTGTCTCTCTCGAGTCAACGGCCGGTGGCCCGGGGGTTCTGAGCCCAGCTGGCAGAGTTTCCCTGTTGCCCACGCCCCAGGCCTCCATGGATCACACCGACCCGCTGGATCAGGCCGGCGCCATCGCAACCGCCATCGAGCAACTGGCCGATCAGCTTCGTCCCGAGGTGATCCGAGCTGCCCGGAAGGACAAGAATGGGCGGCGGGATCTCGATCGGATCGAATACGCCCTCGGCACCATCGGCAAGGCGCTGATCCTGACGGACTACAGCATTGATGAGGAGAAGGACATCGACAAATTGAAGGCCTTCCGTGAATCCCAGAGGGGAATGGGCTGAGCTCAACAGGGGGACCAGCGCAACACACGCTGGCTGAGGCTGCCGTCGTTGTGAATCTCCAGAAGACGTCCCCCCGGGTCCTCCGCCCGGCCCAGAGGGCAGGGCTGCACGCACTGAAAACTGCGCAGGGTGGACGGACAGCCAAGCAAGGGGACATCCGGACGCTGCGGCCAGGTTCCGTGCCAGTGCTGATGGATGTGACCGAAAACCACAGCTCGCAACGCAGCGTGGGGCTGAAGAATGGCTGCCAGCTGGTGGTGATCGCTGAGATTCATCGTGTCCATCACGGGGTGACCGATGGCCACCGGCGGGTGATGCAGGGCCACCACCAGAGGAAGATCCCGGCGCATTGGATCAGCGAGTCGCTGCTGCAACCACTGCAGCTGGTGTGGCCCGAGCCAACCGGCGGAACAACCGCTGCGGTGGCTGTTGAGCAGAACCAGCCGCGTGCCTTGAACAATCAACTCGGCGGGAGCCGTGCAGAAACGACGACCCAGCACGGCCTTCAGCAGCAGCGGGTGATCGTGGTTGCCGGGCAACAGCCCCACAGGAACATTGACGTTGGCCTCAAGCAGTCGTCGCAGGCGGACGTAGCCGCCCCAGCTCTCGTCCTGGCAGAGATCACCGCTGATCAGCACTAGATCGGGATGGTCGCGCTGCCCCTCCAGCAAGGCCCGCTCGAGCAGAGCCATGGCCGGGCGTTCACGCACCAGGGCCGCATCGGCTGCCACCAGATGGGGGTCACTCAGCTGCAGGATCCGCATGGCTCTCGGGGATGGACTGCCAACCACTGATCCAGCGGGAGCGGTCCTTCAGATCTCGCCAGAGCACCCGCTCGCGGTACCCCGGAGCCAGCACCGCCGCCAGCTCAACCCAACGCTGATCGCCACGACCACCCTGCAGAACCAGCTGAAAGTGGCGATACCCCCCCACAGGGTCCTGACTGGTCCAGGCCCGGGCGGGATTCCAGCCCATCAGCCGGCGAGGAACACCTGGCTGACGGTGCTCTCCAGAACGTGACCGGAGGAGACGATCAACTCGGTGTTGTCTTCGATGAACTGCTCCATCACACCGGGTTGGGCTTGCATCACCGCGCACACCTTGCTGGGGTCGTCTTTGCTGACGCCGCGATAGAGCGAGGTGATGCCGGCTGCTTTTTGGAAGGGCGCAGATTGGTCATAGACCTTGGCCCATTCGCTGAAGGGCTTGGTGATGCTGAAGGTGAGCACGTGGGTTTCCATCGCTCCGCAGAGATCCATGTGCGGAACGTATCACCGTTATCGGCACTGCAGCATCACGTCGCAGACGGGATCAGATCCCCTCCATGCCGAATAGCAAAGATGGCCGCCTGGGTGCGGTCACGCACACCAAGCTTTCCGATCACGGCGCTGACATGACTTTTGACCGTCTCCGCAGAGACAAACAGTTCGTCTGAAATCTCGCGATTGGTCTGACCTGCGGTCAGCAATCGCAGCACCTCCAGTTCCCGCTCGGATAGATCCTCGAGCAACAGCTGAGCATCTCGGTCCTGGGGCGACGTTTCGCGGGCCATCGCACGGATGGCATCGGGGTAATAGACACTCCCGTCACGGGTGCGTTGCAGCGCCTTGAAGAAGTCACCGCGATGGCTCCCGATCGAGGAGATGAACATCACACCATCGGCGCCGGCCTCCAGCGCTTCGTTCACGACCAACGGGTTTTCACGTCGCAGAAAAATCAGTGTGCGGGTGGGGGCGTGGATCTCTTCCACCTCACGCACCAGGCTGATGCCGTAACCCTGTTCAAGATCTTCGGTCACGAACAACAGATCGGGCTTGTGCTGCCGCACGCAGTGCAATGCCTCATCAGCGGTGGTGACGGCCGCCAGAAGCCGCGGCCAGATCGGCATCGCCATGCCAAAGCTGGCCAGGGTCAGCCGATCCCCCATGCAGGCGACGATCGTGGAGCCGTCCAGAAGAGCGTCCACATCCTTGAGCCGTGAGTTGTCCTGGCGAGGATGCAGGTTGAGATCCACGCTGCTCTGCAAGCCGATGCCCCGGAGCGTATCCGCGGAATCGCGATCACACCGCAGCCGTGCTGAAGCCTCTCATTAGTGATTACTGTTGAGAACAGCTGGTCCTGGTCGGTGTCGCTGTCCTCCCCGTCTGCTCCCACCGATGGGTCCCTTCAGCAGGGCCTCCACCAGGACGGTCGTCGTCTGACACCCCAGCGGAAACGGGTTCTCGAGTTGTTCGAACACCGCGGCTCCGGCTGTCACTTAAGTGCAGAGGAGGTGCATCAACAACTGGCCTCCCTGCAGCTGAAGGTCTCGCTGGCGACCGTGTACCGAACCCTCCGCCTGCTGGCGGACATGGGGTTTCTGCAGGAGTTGGAGCTCAGTGAAGGGGGCCGTCGCTTTGAGCTTGCCCAGGGTGATCACCGCGATCACCACCATGTGGTGTGCATCCGCTGCGGACGCACCGAAGAATTCGAAAGTGAGCCGGTGCTGATGGCCGGCGCCGATGCCGCTCAGCAGTTCGGCTTCACCTTGATCGAGTCCAGTCTGAATGTGCGGGCCCTTTGCCCGGATTGTCAGGACTGAGGCGTTCCCCTACTTGGGGTGTTCATTGCAGGGCATCCAGTAGCGATCACCCATGCGATGCACCCCCTCACAACCCAGAACCTTCGCCTGGGCTTCCGCCTCCTCACGGCTGGGGTAGGCGAGGTAGCGGGGGTTGGTGGTTGAGCGGATCTGAATCAATCCCATGCTCATTGGCCCGGCCGTGATCACGCCCATCGTGTTCACCCCGACGGCCACCAGCCCCATCCCAACGATGGCGGCGTTGAAGACTCCCATGGCCACCACGCCGATGGAAACAACCCCCATCGGCACCACACCGATGCAGATCACCCCCATCGGAACGATGCCGATCGAAATGGTGCCCAGCGGGGCGACCCCGATGGCAATCCGCTTCGGTTTGCTGCCGCAATGTCCCCCTTCCGTTGCCATGGCTCAGTGTCCGTGCTGCTCGGACTGACCATGCTTCTCACAGACCATCCACATCTCACCCATGGGATGGGCCCCTTGGCAGCCAAAGCCAGGAGCCGCTGCCTCCGCTTCAGCGCGCGTCTTGAACATCGCCTGCTTCGGTTGCCCGCCGTGCTCATGAGCTGACACAACCCCGCCCCAGAGCCCCAGGCCCAGCAAAGCGAGCAACATTCCTGCAGGCGACACCACGCGTTCAGCAACAGCCCCACATCATGACCCCATGGTGAACAGTCGCTCCGATGGATGGCACGACGTGGTTGTGCTGATGCCCGAGCAGTTCAATGACGCCCTGGAAGCCGTGCTGGCTGTGCGGGAACAACGCACTGTGGTGCTCAATTTGAGTCGTCTCACTCCAGATCTTGCCCAGCGCGCCGCTGATCTGGTCTCAGGAGGGGTGCATGCCCTGGATGGCCAGCAGCAACGCATCAGTGAAACGGTGCTGCTGCTGGCCCCCGCCGGCGTCGCCATCAACCGCATCGCTGGCACGGACCGGGCTCAACCCTGAAGTGCCCCACCGCAGCTGGATCCCGCCCCGGCCGTGCAGCCGAAGCAATGCTGCGCCGTTCGGATCGGATCACCCTCGATCACCGTCGAATCATCCAGCAGATCGCGCAGATGACGAACGCCGCCCTGGGCTGACAGGGCCAGTTGCTGGTTGAAATCGCAGTCATAAAGATGACCTTGCCAATCGACACTGAGCAGTTGGCGACACATCACGGCCGCGAGATTGGCGGGGTTGTGGGCCTCCTCCAGCAGGCGCTGATAGGCGGTCAGCCGACCTTGCAGCTCCAACTGGCGGGAGAAGCGCTGAATCGGCATGTTGGCCAGGGTCAGCAGCCGGTCGAAGCGGATGCCCATGGATCCGAGCTCACGCTTGTAATCCGCCTCCAGCAGCTCCTGCGCTGGGGGAAGAGACGGCCCCTGCGGATTGAACACCAGATCGAGGGATCGTTCCGGGTCCCCACTGCCGTACCCGAGGGCATTCAGCATCCGCAGACCCTCAAGGCTGCGTTCAAACACTCCATCGCCCCGCTGTTGGTCGACATTGGCGGCGCTGTAACAGGGCAGGGAGGCGATCACCCCGACCCGATGGTCGGCCAGAAATTGGGCCAAGGTGTCATGTCCCGGCTCCGAAAGAATCGTGAGATTGCAGCGATCGATCACAGCAACCCCCTGATCCCGGGCACGGCGCACCAGGGAACGGAAATCAGGATGAAGTTCCGGAGCCCCGCCGGTGAGGTCCAGACAATGGATTCCTTGACGCTCCAGCACAGAAGGAATCAGCGCCACCAGCTCCGTGCTCATCATTTCGGTCCTGGTGGGACCGGCATTGACGTGGCAGTGGCTGCAGCTCTGATTGCAGCGATAGCCGAGATTCACCTGGAGGGTGGTGAGAGCCCCGCGCTGCAGCGGGGGGAAGGGCAGTGAAGGGGTGATCAGCAGCAAAGCCTGCGGGAGTTTGATCTTTTCAGACCCAACGACCAAACCGTGGATCTGACAGGTGGATTTGACGACTTGAGCGCAAGCCATCCGTATCAATCACGACAAAGGTCTGATCGATTTCAACGTGAATTGGCCGATTGAGACAAACGATGTGCTGATCACAATCAATGTCGCAAGACCTCATTGGAACTGAATGATTGGCATCAAGACGATGTTGCTTAGGCCCCTCAACCGGTTCACACTGAAGCGATGCAATCCTGTCCTGTGCGTCCCCTGCCGCTGCTGGCCCTCTGCCTGGCCTCAGGCTTGCTCGGCATGGGCATTGCCTGGTGGATGCATCCAGAACATCAGGCAAAGCATTCAGCGCTGGAGTCGATCAGCAAGCTGGTTCCTTCCATCGAACCGCCACCACCACCGCCGTCCAGGGATCGCCTGATGCGATTTCTGCCTGATCAGACCCTGGATGTGCTCCGATCCAATGGCACGAGCATCAGCATCGGCTACACCAGCGTTGTTGTGGATCCCCGCTGGACCACGGTCGAGTTTTTCGGTGGCTGGAACCGGGAATTGGACGCCAATGCCGATGAGCAAGCTCTGCTGTTCACCTCAGGCCCCACCTTTGCCCGGGGAAGCGGCAACGGTGACTTGGCCATGCGCCTGCATGGTGATCTGATGCTGGCCAACGGTCTCTGGCCGTCGGACAATCGTGCCGCTGCAGCCGAACGGGCCTGGGTAGGCATCAGCCGTGCTGGCGAGCTGGAGTACGGCTACGGCTCGCTCACAGCTGAGCTTGAGGAGCGTTTGCGGGTGTTCATCGGCGGCCTGCACGCCTTCACCAACACCACCCAGGAAGCGCCACCGTCCTACGAAGGCGTTTATGGGGAGATGCGACTCGCCGATGTGCGCATCGTCTACGGCATCCGGCCGGATGGTCAGCTTGAACTGGTGGAAACCGCCGATGGGGTGCTGTTCAGCGATCTCAAGAACTTCGTCGGCGACAAGGGGTTCCTGGCCTCCTTTCTGCCGGACCATGCCTCCAAGTCGCGTCTGATCGTTCCCGGCAAACGGCCCTGGAGTCATGAGCACGCGGTCTGGGTGAGCGGTGGCAAACCCTCGATCACCCAGATGCCGTTCCTGCTGAAGATCACGCCGTCTCGGGAATGGCATGACCGCCAGCCCGTCGACGCTGCGCCAGGGTCTGAAACCAGCTGATGTAGTCCACCGGCCCCCCGGGCATCAGCACATCCAGCTCCAGCGGATCCTCCGGATCACTGATGCCCAGCAAACGACCATCGGCGAGGCTCGGACGATCCACCTCGCCATGGCTGCTGTCCACCAGAATCACGCGATTGGGTTGATTGCTGCAGGCCCCCAGATCCTTCAGCAGGGTGAGAAAGCCGCGATCGCTGCCGCCCCGGAGCCAGCTGTGCCCGTCGGCGGCCTGCGTGGACGTCACCGTGTCGCCCACCCCCACAAGACGCGGCATCCACTCCATCGGCAACCGTTCCTCGGCCAACTGCAGCAGGGCTTGATGATCCCGAGGAGCTGTGCGCACGTTGAATTCTTCCCCCAGGGGGAAGACCCCATGGCGGCGGGCGATGTGTTGATTGATCAGCACCAGCAGGCCTGCCTCCTTGAGCGACCCCGTCAACATGAACTGGATGTCGGTTGTGCCGACGTCTCCAGCGGCAGCGGGCTTGGCCCGTTCGCGGCCATCGGCATCGCGTCCCAGGTTGGGGGCGACGTGCAGAAAGAACGATCCCTCCAGTCCCGCAGCACTGGCCTCCTGCAGCAACTGGTCCATCAGGTCGGCCAGCATCTGCTGAAGACGCCTCTGACGGGACACATCCCCTGGCACCAGAGCGAACACTCCGTTGAGATTGATGGTGGGTGACACCTGGGTGTCGAGCACGGCCTGCTGCGCCAGCACCTTCAACTGCTCCGATGACACCCCCGGCAGTTCCGCCGGCAACCGCTCCAGCAACAACTGCTCCATCCGCAGGGGCGCCGCGGCCAGAAACGCCATTTCCGCATCACTCACCCCTGGGTGACTGAGATGACCGAAACGATCCTGAAACTGAACGCCGCCAGCGGCCAGACCCGGCAGGTAGAGGCCCGCCTGTTCCGGTTTGATCTGATCCCCCAACGCCGCTTCCACCAGACGGTTCACCCCACGCCGTCCCTCGTGCTCGCCGTTGGTGAGCACCACAAAGCTCCCTCGCAGGTCCGCCGCGGCATTCACGTAGCCAGGATCCATGCGGCGGGTGAGGGGATCCTTCACCAGCTGCATGCAGACGCCGTCGAGGTCCTGGACGATCAACAGGTCATCGACCGGCGTGAGTTCCTCAAGAAGCTGATCCGGTGCAAGGCGCGGCATGACGGACGCGGCGACGAACAAACCTGGCGATCATGGCCCCATTGTTCGGCCGGCCGATGCATCCCACCTGGACAGAACAGTGGTGGCCGATCAGCTACCTGCAGGATCTCGATCCGCAGCGCCCCAATCGCTTCACGCTGCTGGAGCGCGATCTGGTCATCTGGTGGGACCAATCAGGTGAATCCTGGCGCGTTTTTCCCGACGTTTGCCCCCATCGGCTTGTCCCCCTGAGTGAGGGGCGCATCAACGACGCAGGCCAACTCGAATGTCCTTACCACGGCTGGAGTTTCGACGGTGATGGCCAGTGCCGGCAGATCCCCCAGGCCCTGGAGAACACCCAACCGGACAGCCGACGATCCCGTTGCGCCAGCCTGCCGACCGCCAGCGCTCAGGGGCTGCTGTTTGTGTGGATGGGCTCCCCGGACAGCGCAGATCCCGAGCAGCTGCCGCTGGTGCCGGCACTGGAGGAGAACCCCGACAGCTGGACGGTGCAGGACACGTTCCGCGACCTGCCCATGGACGCCGTGACCCTGTTGGAGAACGTGCTGGATGTGAGCCACGTGCCGTTCACGCACCACAAAACCGTGGGCAAGCGGGAGAACGCAGCTCCGGTGGAAGCCACGATCACTGAAGAAGGCGCCAGCGGCTTCAAGGCTTACTGGGAGGAGGGGCCACGGCGGGGCAAGCTCGGCGCCCAGTCCACCACCTTCCTGGCACCGCAGCTGATGTGGCACGACCTCACCGCCAAGGGTTTCGGTCGCATCCTCACCGTGGTTTACGCGGTGCCGATCCGTCGCGGCGAATGCCGCCTGTTTGCGCGCTTCCCGTTCCAGTTCCAGTCAGCTCTGCCAAGGCTGCTGATCGGTCTGCGACCCCGCTGGCTGCAGCACATCGGCAACCACAAGGTGCTGGAGGACGATCAGGTCTTCCTTCACTGGCAGGAACGCACCCTGGAAGCGGCCGGGGGCAGTGCAGCGGCTGAGCGGGCCTTTTTCCTGCCCACGGCTGCAGACGTCTACGTGGCAGCGTTGCATCGCTGGCTCAACCACAACGGCGGCGAGCCGTTTGCCGGCCAGCCTCTACCGGACCGTCAGCCGACAACGGCGTTGATGGATCGCTATGTCTCCCACACCATCCATTGCCGCAGCTGCTCAACCGCACTGATCTGGATCCGTCGGGCTCAACCGGTCTGCTGGGGGTTGTTGTGGTCTGGAGCCATCCTCATTGGCATTAACGGAGGCTTAGGGCTCATCAGCATCGGTCTGATCGTCAGTGCTGCCGGAGCCCTGGGGTTGAGGCAGACCAAGCGCTGGGAACGTGGCCTGTTGGCCGGTGATGGCCAGGCCCCGCGCAATCAACC
>ERZ802826.780-NODE-780-length-9855-cov-12.8045_pt1 | contig 9855 bp, 10 predicted proteins | sample MGYA00345651_ERZ802826 | MGnify/ENA primary metagenome ERZ802826 (study PRJEB30503, sample SAMEA104212371) | marine metagenome | biome: Westerlies Biome; feature: [SRF] surface water layer (ENVO:00010504) within the epipelagic zone...; material: water (ENVO:00002006)...
TTATAGTGTCTTCAAAGCCATAATTCAAGGCATCAACTACAATTGCATGACCAATTGATACTTCATTTACACCACCAATTTTTGCCAAATGAGGTAAATTAATTAAATTCAAATCATGCCCTGCATTAACTAAAAGATTTTTATCTTTTGCTTTATAAATTAACTCTTTTAAATGATCGTTAATTGCAAAATCGTGATTATCAATTTGTTTTGAAAATTCGCCTGTATGAATCTCAATTGTATTAGCCTTAACTTTTAGAGCGTAATCTATAGAATCTAAATTTGTGTTTTGATTTTTTAAATTATCTACAAAAAGACTAATAGATGTTTTTTTGCAGAGAATATTTATATTAGCTATAACATTAATCAAACCATCATCATGATCACCACTTTCCCAACCATGATCTGAGGTAATCTGATTTGGCAGATCTGGAACTAGAGTTGCTTGGTCTGGTTGACAAATATCTACTAAATTAACATAACCCTTGAAAGGCTCTGAAGGCTCTGAGAATGGATTGCCCTCAATATTAAACTCCACATCTCTATCTTTACAAATTCTACCCAAAGAAATTACATCATTGCTTGTTGCATGCCTGTGGTCTGGCCTGGGATGTAAAGTAAGACCATCAACACCTAAGTCAATTGCTTTGTGTGCATAGTCCTCTAATGAAGGATTATTTTCTCCCCTGGCATTTCTTAGTAAGGCTATTTTATTAAGATTAAGGCTAAATTTCATACAATGATTATAAATTATAAGTAAATGACTAACGGTATAAATCGTCTTCTTTTTTGACAATTAAATCGAATGCATCATTTTTTGAATATTGTGTTCTATCAAAACCCCTAATAATGACTATTGGTATGCCGTCACTGCCTTGACCCATTAATAGACCTGCTGCAGCAGCTAGCTCATCAGCAATAGCAATCTCAGTTGCTTGAAGGATATTTCCATATATATCTTTTTCACCCTTTAGATCTATAAGACTTTGAATATTTGCACTGGCTAATGCAAAATTAGTAACTCCAGATCTATATGGCCTAGTCATAGAGTCTGTAATAATTACAGAAATATTTTTATTAGTCTTTGATGATATATCTTCATAAATTTTTTGTGAGCTTAACGATGGATCTTCTGGAAGCAAAAGAACTAAATTTTTATTTTCTGGAATATTAGAACGATCAATACCGGCATTAATATTTATAAATCCAAGTTTATGCTCAACAATAATTACATTTTTTTCTGTACTAATAATTTCATTAGATTCATTTAATATTAATTCAATAAATGCTGGTTCTCTGTTTAAACTTTTTCCCAAATCAAAAGCCTTTTGAGATGGTTTGATTTCTAATAAATTTTCATACCTACCTTCAGACTTTGAAACCACTTTTTGAGCAATTGCTATAATATCTCCATCCTGTAATGTAAATTGATTATGTTTACAGGATTCTAAAATAATTGAACTTAAGTTATCTCCTGGCTGAATAAGAGGAAATTCGTTTAGTGCTTGTAAGCTAAGATTATCCATTGATTAATTGGGTTGCTTATATGCGATAACAATAACATATATAATCTAAATAAATCCTAATGTATACTTCAAAAATATGACAATTTTAGATCAAAAATTACTAGATATTTTAGTATGTCCTGTTTCAAAAAAACCTCTTGAGTATGATAAAGAGGCTAATGAACTGATTTCAACTGAAGCTGGTCTTGCTTATCCCGTCAAAGATGGAATACCTGTAATGCTTCCAGAAGAAGCTCGCAAACTTTAAAAAAAGCGCCCGTAGCTCAGCTGGATAGAGTACTTGGCTACGAACCAAGGGGTCGGGAGTTCGAATCTCTCCGGGCGCGCCATTCTCTTTAAGATAAAGATTCTAATTGTGTTACTTTATCCATCCATTGTTGATCAGCAAGCTCAACCTCATTAGATAACTCTAATTGATTTCTAATCAAGTCCTGTAAATTATCTGCTGAGTCATCTTTATATAAATTAGGATCAGCAAGCTTTAAGTTTGCCTCTTCTAATTTAGCATTCAGTCTTAGTAATCTTTTTTCTAATTTAGATATATCTGTGCTTAAGGACTTAAGTAGTTTGGTATTATCATCCCTATCTTCTTTTGAAGTTTTAGATTTTTTCTTTGTTTCTTTTATACCAGTTGATTTAATATCTAAAATATAATTTTTGTAATCATCTAGATCGCCATTAAATAGATCTACCCCACCATTATCAACTAAATAAAAATGATCAACCGAGCTGTTTAACAGATGCCTGTCGTGAGATATAAGTAAGATAGCACCCTTGAAGGCCTGAAGTGCAATTGTTAAAGCATGCCTCATCTCCATATCTAAATGGTTTGTTGGCTCATCCATTAGTAGAATATTAGGTTTTTGATAAGAAATAATTGCAAAAGCTAGTCTGGCCTTTTCTCCTCCAGAAAAAAGATGAATAGGATCTTTAACCTTATCTCCTTTAAAATTAAAGCCACCGAGATATGTTCTGATCTGTTTCTCTGTTTTTGTTTCATCAAGTCTTTGAATGTGAGTAAATGCTGATATTGATAAATCTAAATCATCGACCTGGTGTTGTGAAAAATAACCAACCCTAAAATTAGATCCAATTTCTCTATCACCATCTAAAACAGGGATACTGCCTACAATGCTTTTTATTAAAGTAGATTTACCAGCTCCATTAGGTCCCAATAAACCAATCCTATCTCCAGGAGCAATTGTTAGATTAATCTTTGAGAGTATTGGATTATCATAACCAAGATTACTTTCAGATAATGAAATTAAAGGATTTGAAATTTTTTCTGTTTCAGAAATAGTAAAATTAAATGGCGAATCAATATGAGCAGGAGCAATTAACTCCATTTTTTCTAGTGCTTTAACTCTACTTTGTGCTTGTCTTGCTTTTGTAGCCTTAGCTTTAAACCTATTAATAAAACTTTGCATATGAGCAACTTCTTTTTGCTGTTTTATAAAATTACTTTGAATCTCTGCTAGCTTTGCAGCTCTTAAAATCTCAAATTGAGTAAAATTACCAGAATATAGTTCTATTGATTGACGATATAAATGAGCTATTGATGATACGCAATCATCTAAAAAATCTCTATCGTGTGAAATTAATATTAATGCGCCTGGAAATGATTTAATCCAATTAGACAACCAAAGAATTGCATCTAAATCTAAATGGTTTGTTGGCTCATCAAGCAACATAAGATCAGAAGGTTGCATCAACGTCTTAGCTAAATTAAGTCTTACCCTCCAACCACCTGAGAAGTCTTTTAAAGATTTGCTAAAGTCTTCAGACTTGAACCCCAAACCAGCCATTAATTGTTCTGCTTTTGATTTTGCAGAATAACCATCTAAGGCACTATAAGTCTCATAAAGCTCTGCGAGAAGTTCAAATTTTTCTTCTTTTTCAGCCAATTCAATTTCATGTTGAATCTCAATTAATCTGTAATCACCTGACAACACATATTGAAGTGCAATTTCATCTGATGCTGGTACCTCTTGAGCAAGATAGGATATTCTTAGATCATTTGGAAAACTGACAGTACTTTGATCAACCTCAATCTCTTTTTTTATAACTTTAAATAGACTAGTTTTACCAGTTCCATTTGCCCCAACAAGACCAACTTTCTGATGATGATGAATGGTTAATGAAACATCATCAAATAATGTTTTACCGCCAAGAACTAGTTCTAAATTATTAAATGAAAGCATTTTGAGATCTTAAAAAATGCCAGTGTATCAGAAGATAAACGAAGTGCTAGATATCATTTCCAGCAACATATGCAGAGGCCCAAGCCCATTGAAAATTAAAACCACCTAGATGACCTGTTACATCAAGAACCTCACCAATAAAATATAGACCTTTTTGATGTTTAACTTCCATGGTTTTTGAGCTTACAAAGTCAGTATTAACTCCACCCAAAGTGACTTCAGCTGTTCTATACCCCTCTGTAGCTGCTGGTTTAAGAATCCAATTATTAAGAAGATTACCAATTTTTTCAATTTGAATATTAGACCATTCACCAATAGGTTTAGATCTAAGATCATTCCATAAAAGTATCTCTAATTCTGTAACTAATGCCCTTGGCATTAAAGGAGCTAAGATAGATTTAAGTAATTGCTTAGGACTATTAATTTTAATTTCCTTAATAAAATCAGATGCAATTTTTTGTGGTAAAAGGTTTATTTTTACTGAATCACCAAGTCGCCAATAGTTAGATATTTGTAATATTACTGGTCCGCTTAAACCTCTGTGAGTAAATAAGATGTCCTCACTGAAAGTTTTATCGTTGCAGGTTACATCTACTTCATGCGAGACTCCTGATAATGATGCACAAAAATCCTTCATAGAATCACTAAACATAAATGGAACCAGTCCTGCCTGGAGTTCTGTAACTTCTAGTTTAAACTGCTTAGCAATATCATATCCAAAACCACTTCCACCGAGGGTAGGCACTGATAGAGCTCCAGTTGCAACAATCAAAGAAGATGATCTCAGTTCAAGTGAATAGCTATCTTTTTTAGTTTCAATATTAGTGTTTAATTTATAGACTTTTTTACCTTCAAGATAATCAATTGTTGAGGTGGAAGCATGAGTTAAGATTTTAACTCTATAGCTCTCACATTCATTAACCAACATCTCAACAATATCCTTAGCTGAATTAATACAAAAAAGTTGTCCATGCTTTCTTGTTTCATAATCAATGTCATGGCTTTGGACCATATTGATAAAATCTTCAGCTGTATATTGAGATAAAGCTGATTTACAGAAATGGCTATTTTTAGATAAGAAATTTTTAGGAGCAGTGAATTGATTTGTAAAATTACATCTGCCACCACCAGACATTAAAATCTTTTTTCCAACTTTGTTAGATTTTTCTAAGACTAAAACCTTTTTACCTTTTTTAGCTGCTACGATTGCAGCAAACATTCCACCAGCTCCTCCACCCAAGATAATTACATCATAAGTCTGATTTGTTTTACCCATGTTCTTTTTTTAACTACCCCTTTCTGCTTCTTTTCCTTTTTCTAAATCCAGCCTTATTATTAAATTTCTTTTTTGGTGCTTTTTCTTTTGTTGGAACAACATGTTCAGGCTCAAATCCATCGATTTCAACTCTTTCTAGTTTCTGATTTAATAATTTTTCAATATCCCTTAAAAGTTTAAATTCATCTGCACTTACCAATGTAATTGCTTTACCTTTATCACCACCCCTACCAGTTCTTCCAATTCTATGAATATAATCTTTGGCAACAGTAGGTACATCAAAATTTATAACTTGAGACATTTTTTTTATATCAATTCCCCTAGCAGCAACATCTGTGGCGACTAAAATTTTAATTCTATTGTTTTTAAATGCATCTAAAGCTTTCATTCTATTGTTTTGAGTCTTATTACCATGAATTGCTTTTGATTTAATATCAACTTTATCAAGTTGTTTCTGCAACCTATCAGCTCCATGCTTAGTTCTTGTAAATACTAGGGCTTGATCCCATTTTTGAGTCTCGATAAGCTCAATTAATAATTCTGCTTTTCTAGATTTATCAACTGGATGAACATAATGCTCAATATTCTCGCCAGCCTCATTGTCATTAGTGACAGAAACCTCAATAGCTTTATCTGCCATATCCCTTGCCAATGATCTAAAGGAGTTTGAAAATGTAGCTGTAAACATTAAATTTTGTCTTCTCTCAGGAAGTAAAGCAGCTATTTTCTTTATATCGTGAATGAAACCCATATCAAGCATTTGATCAGCCTCATCTAGAACTAAAATTTCAATATTCTTAAAATTTACAGATTTCTGATTATATAAATCTAATAATCTTCCTGGTGTAGCAACCAGGACATCTATTCCTTTTCTTAACTTTAATTTTTGATTATGAATTCTTGCGCCGCCATATACAGCTGTTGATCTTATGCTTAAGTATTTACTGTATGTGTTAACACTTTCTCTTACTTGTGCTGCTAGTTCTCTTGTTGGTGTTACTATCAAAGCCCTTAGTTGATGACCTTTATAGTTATTTTTTGGATTAGAAAGAATACTAAGGATTGGCAGAACAAATGCAGCTGTTTTACCTGTACCTGTTTGAGCAGCAGCCATGATATCACTCTTATTTAAAATCGCTGGAATAACTTCTGCCTGAATTGGTGTCGGTTCTTTGTAGTTTTGATCTTTTAATGATCTTAGAATTGGGTCTGATAAATTCAGATCATTAAATTTCATTTAATCCTTTGTTATAGTTTGGGCGAAGATTACAGACAAGAATGACTATGGTCAATGCTTATTTAGCTATACAGAATGTAGTTTTTGCTCTGGAATAGAGTTTTTAATATCAGTAATATTATTATCTATATCAAAATATACTAGTGTTGGCTGATGGCTAGCTGCTTCTGCCTGATTAAACTCACCATAAGTACAAATAATAACTATATCGTTTAAAGACACTTTGTGCGCTGCAGCTCCATTTACTGACAGGGTCTTAGAACCACTTTCTGCGAGAATAAGATAGGTAGAAAACCTTTCTCCATTAGTAACATTATAAACATCAACCCTTTCATACTCTTGCATGCCGGCTGCATCTAGAAAGTCTTGATCAACAGCGCAAGAGCCCTCGTAGTCAAGTTCGACTTGAGTAACATTAATTCTATGAAGCTTTGATTTTAGTAATGTTTTTAGCATAACGATGGGAAGTATAAGTAATTCCTTTGATTTTTTAAAGTTATTGGTTATGTAATTATTATGTTATCGATGAGGCGAATACCACTAATAGAAGCTGCAATAGCTACAACCATTGGTCTTTCATTAAAATCTGAAGCTATTTCAAGAGTATTTGGGTTACAAGGAGATAGATAATCTACAGTAAAACCTTGTTGTTCTAATATTTTTTTTTGAGACTGTATAAAGTTAGAGGATATATATTTTTCATTTTTTATTGCGCATAGTGCTCTATAAAGGCTAGATGCTTTATTTCTATCATCTTGAGATAAACGAATATTTCTAGAAGATAATGCAAGTCCATCATTCTCTCTGACTGTATCAACACTAATTATGGTAATTGGAAGATTTTTTTCTTTTACATAATCAGATATAAGCAATAACTGTTGGTAATCCTTATTGCCAAAAAAAGAATAAGTTGGTTTAACTATTTCAAAAAGTCTATTTACGATAGTTAAGACTCCATCAAAATGGCCTGGTCTATTAGCACCGCATAGAAACGAAGATTTAATTGGAGCTTTAATTTTATTTATACCCTCTAAAAGTGTTGCATCTGGGATGAAAACTGAATCACATCCATGCTCATTTAAAAGCTCAAGGTCTGAATCAAGTGTTTTTGGGTAATTTATATAATCATCTTTATCATTGAATTGCAGTGGATTTATAAATATAGAAACTGATATATGATTATTATAAGTTTTAGCTCTCTCTAATAATGACATATGACCTGCATGAAGGTTGCCCATTGTTGGTATAAAGGAAACTTCAGAGAGCTCTGCTCTTATATCTTTAAATTGCTGATATCCGGTTATAATTTTCAATAGAAATTAGAAAAAAGTATGATCTTTTGATGGGAAAGAACCATCTTTTACATCTTTAACATAATTACTTAGAGCTTCTTGAATTGATGAAGCATCATCCATAAAATTCTTAACGAATTTAGGTAATTTATCTAAACATGAAATACCTAGTAAATCATGAACAACCATGACCTGACCATCAGTAGATGGACCAGCACCTATGCCTATAACAGGTATTGATAACTCAGACATGATGAGTTTGGTTAGCGTATCAGGGACGCATTCTAATAACAGCATAGAAGCACCAGCTTCCTCAAGAGACTTGGCTTCGTTTATTATTAACTCATGTTTTTCCGGATCTCTTCCTTGAACATAATTACCACCTATTCTATTTATGGCTTGAGGGGTTAGCCCCATATGTGCACAAACTGGAATACCTCTATCAGCTAACATGGTTGCCATTTTTGCAATCCATTCTCCACCTTCTATTTTGATTGAGTTAGCTCCAGCTTGCATAAGTCTCTTTGCATTCTCAAGACCCATATCATCTGTTGCATAACTCATAAAAGGCATATCAGCCATTATGTGAGCTCCTTTATTTCCTTTTACCACACATTCCAAATGATAAATCAGTTGTTCCATGGAGACAGGTAAGGTGCTGTCATGGCCCTGAATAACCATTCCTAAGCTATCTCCTACCAAAATCACATCAACGCCAGCATTGCATATATATGAGGTCAAAGTAGATTCATATGATGTTAAGCATGTGAATTTTTCTCCTTGCTCCTTCATTTTCTTTAAAGAAGATAAAGTTACTTGTTTTCTTTCTGAATGAACTGACATAGCTAGGAATTAATATTTGTTGAGATTATATTTAATATTTCACGTGCTATTCTAATTTTTTTATCTTTTTTAATAAAGATAGTTTCACTGCCTGTAATAACATGAACTTCATTTTCATCAGAATCAAACCCTATTGATGTATCAGATACGTCATTAGAAATAATCATATTTAAATTTTTTGAATCTAATTTCTTCTTTTCGTTTTAATTAACATTTGAAGTTTCAACAGCAAACCCCACGATATATGCGGAAGAAAATTGTTCAGCAACCTCAGATAAAATATCATGATTTTTTTCAAGATTGATCTCAAGGTTATCTAGATTTTCTTTTTTAATTTTAGTATCTGAATACTTTGAAGGCTTGTAATCTGCAACAGCTGCGCATGATATAAAGATATCCGAAGACTTCATACAAGTATTTACAGCCTCAAGCATCTCGCTGGCTGAATTAATTTTAAATAAGTTAATAGACTTATCTGCTGCTAATACAACTGGTCCACTAACTAAATTTACTGTAGCGCCCTCTTGCACTGCAGCTTCGGCTAAGGCATAGCCCATTTTTCCTGAACTATTATTTGAGATGTATCTTACTGGGTCAATTTGCTCTCTTGTAGGGCCTGCTGTAATTGTTACTGTCTTACCAGACAAGGGACCTTTATTTAAATGAGATTTAATGAGATTAATAATTTTATCTGGCTCAACAAGCCTGCCCGGTCCTATATCACCACAAGCCTGCTCACCTTCATCGGGGCCAATAAAATTGATACCTCTAGATAAAAGTGTTTGATAGTTGGCTTGAGTACCCTTATCAAGCCACATTGTCGTATTCATTGCTGGAGCAATATATATAGAAGCTTTGGATGCAAGTATCACAGCTCCCATTAAATCATCAGCCCTGCCGTGAACAATTTTTGCCATTGATTCTGCTGTACATGGTGCTATTAAAATAATATCTGCCCATTTAGCTAATTCTATATGTCCCATTGCTGATTCAGCCTTTAGATCTAAAAGTGAATCATGTATTTCATTTCCTGATACTGCTTGTAAGGTTAATGGGGTTATAAATTCTTTAGCAGATTCAGTCATAATTACTCTAACATCTGCACCATCTTTTTTAAAAAGACGAATAATTTCCGCTGCTTTATAAGCAGCTATACCTCCAGTCACGCATAGTAGAATATTTTTATTTGAAAAATTGAGCATTGTCTCAGTTATTCAGTAATAGTTAGAGAATGATACCAATTACACGGTCTATAAACCAATAAAAACCCATTCCACCAATACATAGACTTGCACTTATTTGTAAATAATTTTGAAAATTAATCTTAGAAGCAAGATAAATTAACAATAAGGGTAATGGTATTAAAGCTATCTGTGCTAATTCAATACCAATATTAAAAAACAGTAATGACAATAACATTTGATCATTTGCAATACCTATATCGCTTAAAGCTCCTGCAAAACCTAATCCATGCAATAAG
>ERZ802826.790-NODE-790-length-9779-cov-11.9913_pt1 | contig 9779 bp, 8 predicted proteins | sample MGYA00345651_ERZ802826 | MGnify/ENA primary metagenome ERZ802826 (study PRJEB30503, sample SAMEA104212371) | marine metagenome | biome: Westerlies Biome; feature: [SRF] surface water layer (ENVO:00010504) within the epipelagic zone...; material: water (ENVO:00002006)...
CCACCAACCTTTCGCCGCGCGCCCTTGCATAGTCGAGCGCCTGCGCATGGCTTCTGTCACGTGTATGGGACATGACAAGCTGCGGCGCAAAACCCATGAGGGCAAAATCGCGTTTGTGAAGCTTGAGCCTCAGGCGGGAGCAAAACCAGCAACGTCACTCGTGAAGATTTCGAAAAACATCTTCATGGGATGAAGTTTGGATGTTCACAGTTTTACGCAAAGAGGCCGCGACAAGGAGGCATTGCCGCGGCCAAAGGCAGATGGTCATTCCGCAAGACAACCATCTGCCCTATGCTGTTTTCAGCTTTCGCAAGCTGCGCTATATTGTCGGCAGATACGGTCTATTCAGCCGCCTCGCGCACATCGGCGGCAACCTTGTCCAGTGCCTGTGTCAGATCGGCAATGATATCGTCAATATGCTCAATCCCCACTGACAACCGCACATAACCGGCATTGACGCCGGCATCGGCCTGCTCTTCGGGTGACAGTTGCGAATGCGTTGTCGATGCCGGATGGATGGCAAGCGAGCGCACATCACCGATATTCGCAACATGATAGAAAAGCTTTAGCGCATCAATGAAGGCGCGTCCGGCCTCAAACCCGTCCTTCAGTTCAAAACCGACAAGTCCGCCATATCCGCCGCGCAGATAATGATGGCCCCGTTTGGCCGCTGTGCCGCTTTGCAGACGCGGATAATTCACCCGCATTACAGCTGGATGTTGTGACAAGAACTCAGCAACTTTCGATGCGTTTTTGACATGTTCTTTTATCCGCAGCGGCAGGGTTTCAAGCCCCTGGATGAAATGGAACGCATTTGACGGGCTGAGTGCACCGCCCAGATCACGCAGCAAGGTCACACGCGCCTTCAGCGCATAGGCAATCGGGCCAAGCGGTTTAGCGGCCTCGGCCCAGATCGCCCCGTGATATGAGGGGTCAGGTGTGTTCAACGCCGGTTGCTGTTCGGGATAGGCACCCCAGTCGAAATTGCCCCCATCGATGATGATCCCGCCAATCGACGTCCCATGTCCGCCAATATATTTGGTCAGCGAATGAACGATGATGGCCGCCCCGTGATCAAACGGGCGTGCCAGAAGCGGTGCCGCCGTATTATCAACAATCAGCGGAATACCAAGGCCGCGCCCGATATCCGCAACCTCGGCAATCGGAAACACCTCCAGCTTGGGATTCGGCAGCGTCTCGGCATAATAGGCACGCGTACGTCCGTCACTTGCCTCGGCAAAGGCTTTCGGGTTGGCCGGATCGACAAAACGCACCTCGATCCCCTGCTGGGCCAGCGTGTTCTTGAACAGATTATGGGTGCCGCCATACAGATCGGTGGAACTGACAATATTGTCGCCAGCCACCGCCAGATTCTGGATCGCATAGGCGCTGGCTGTCTGGCCAGACGCAACAGCAACAGCCGCCGCGCCGCCTTCAAGTGCCGCTACGCGTTGCTCAAGAACATCGGTTGTCGGGTTCATGATACGGGTATAGATGTTGCCAAGCTCGGACAGGCTGAACAGGTTTGCTGCCTGCTCGGTCGACCCGAACTGATAGGACGTCGTCTGGTAAATCGGCACGGCGACGGCATTGGTGGCCGGATCGGCGCGATAGCCTGCATGCAGGGCAAGGGTGGCGGGATTGGTGGTGTTAAGATCAGACATTTTTGTCTCCTCTTTAGTGCTTTCGGCGACATGCCGGGGCGCACAAGCTGAAATCAAATCGCCCAACCGGATTGCGGGTGGTCAGCCCGTTCCGCCCCCGACATTGGGAACGAAAGCCGTTCATTTTCGCGCTGTGACGACTGGTTCCTCAGTCGGATAAACATCCGGACATGAAAAAACCGCCGCGGCATCAGCGCCATTTTGCGCTGTTCCCGTGGCGGTTCGTATGAACCCGAGAGGCCGTTTCGGCCAAGAGCGCTTTAGCTGCATTTATAAATCGCCCGCAAGTTGATCCTTAAATCGGCGATGGCGGGACCGTATCCCCAGACCGAGGCGACATGCAACTGAAAAATGCACCGATCACGAAAACGTGAACCAAATCTTCTTTGCAGCAAAAATCACAATAAAGCGGTCGCCTCCTGCTGCCCCTACCCGGTCGAGTTTTGCAACACGATAATGCACACGACAATGCACACCATAGCGAACAACGCCCTGGTGATTGGCAATCTTGCCATTATGGGGCTGGCTTCATATAGTCATCCGGCGGCCGGATGGCTGGCCGTAAACATTGCCACCGGATGCTGGCACCTGTGCCGCATACCCGTCAGATCTGCCGAGACCCCGTCAATGACAGATGTCATGCGTGACTGCCTGCGTTCCCTAACCGAGGGTGATATGCCCGCTGCGGACATGATCCGCGGTGCCTTCGCCGCCATTATGGAAGGTGAGGTCAGCCAGATTCAGATGGCTGCCTTTCTGACGGCGCTGAAGGTACGCGGTGAACGCGTCGACGATATTGTGGCTGCCGCAGCTGTCATGCGCGAAAAAGCCATGACAGTTGCTGCCCCTGAAACAGCCATGGATATTGTCGGTACTGGCGGTGACGGTATTGGCACCTACAACATTTCCACCGCTACGGCCTTTGTGGTGGCAGGTGCCGGGGTGCCGGTGGCCAAACATGGCAACAAGGCGGTGTCCTCGAAAAGCGGTGCTGCCGATGTGCTGTCCAGTCTTGGTATCAAGCTTGACTGCGATATAAGTCTGGTAAGCATGGCGCTGGATACCGCCGGCATTTGTTTCCTGATGGCACCGCGTCATCATTCGGCTATGCGGCATGTGGCGCCGGTACGTGCCGATCTGGGGATCAGGACGATCTTCAACATGCTGGGCCCACTGGCCAATCCGGCATTGGTAAAGCGGATCATGGTGGGTGTTTTTGATCCGGCCCTTTGCGTGCCGTTCGCACATGCGTTGCATGCGCTGGGCACCACCCATGCGTGGGTGGTTCATGGCGCGGGCGGCCTTGATGAGGTGTCAACGACAGGTCCGACACAGGTGGCTGCTCTTGCCGCTGGCGAGGGGCGTGCATTCACGATAGCGCCTGATGCTCGCGCCCGTGATACTGTGACGATCGATGCCTTGCATGGCGGCACACCACAAGAAAATGCAGCGAGCCTGCGCGCGCTTCTTGCCGGGGCTGCCGGCCCATACAGGGATGTCGTTATATTGAATGCTGCGGCGGCACTCGTTGCTGGCGGGCATGAAGACACACTTGTCAGTGCAGGCCAGCGCGCTGTCGCTGCTATCGATAACGGCCTAGCCCTTGCCGCGCTTGATAAGCTGGTCGACGTCACCAACCGGGCTGAAAGATAGCATGTCTGACGTTCTTGCAAAAATCATCGATGGCAAACGCGATGAAGTCGCGGCACTGAAAGCGGCGGTCAGCCTTGCGGAACTGGAACAGCGCGCCAAAGAGGCATCGCCCGTTCGCGGCTTTGCCGATGCGCTGGCGGCAGCGTCACAGACTGGCTATGGGCTGATTGCCGAACTGAAAAAGGCGTCACCGTCGAAAGGATTGATTCGTGCCGATTTCGACCCGGCCCGCCTTGCCCGCGCCTATGAGGATGGCGGTGCCACCTGTCTGTCCGTTCTGACCGATACGCCGTGGTTTCAGGGATCACCGGAGTTTCTTGTCGCTGCGCGTGCGGCGGTGTCACTACCAGTCCTGCGCAAGGACTTCATGATTGACCCGATCCAGATCACTGAAGCGCGCGCCCTCGGGGCGGACTGCATATTGCTGATCATGGCGGCGCTGGATGACGGGCTGGCGCATGAGCTGGAAGCCTGCGCCCTTGCGCTTGGCATGGACGTGTTGATCGAGGTCCATGATGCAGAGGAACTTGCGCGCGCAACAAAGCTTCGCTCACCCTTGATGGGCATCAATAATCGAAATCTGAAAACGATGGAGATATCACTCGATGTCGGGGCAGCGATGCTGCCTCACCTGCCATCAGACCGGATCGCCATCGCCGAGAGCGGCCTTTTCACACCAGCTGACCTTGCCCATATGGCATCATGCGGGGCACGGTGTTTCCTGATCGGGGAATCGCTGATGCGCGCGGATGATGTCAGCCGGGCAACAGCCACAATACTGGCTGATCCGGCTCCACCAAGGTCCGCAGAATAGATGGCACGTAGAATAAGTGGGCAGTTGAGTGAAGTGGCAGGAGACTGAAAATGGCAGATCTGACACATTTCGATCAGGATGGCCGTGCACATATGGTCGATGTCGGCAGCAAGCCGGTCACCAGCAGGCGGGCCGTTGCCGCCGGCCAGATCACCATGGCTGGCGAAACGCTGGAAAAGATTCGCAGCGGCGGGTTCGGCAAGGGTGATGTTCTGGCGGTGGCTCGGATTGCCGGCATCATGGGTGCCAAGCAGACAGCCAGCCTGATCCCGCTATGCCATCCGCTGGGACTCGATCATGTTGCGCTTGATCTCGCGCTTGATGATGATCTGCCAGGGGTAAACATCACCGCAACCTGTCAGGTAACAGGTCGTACCGGCATCGAAATGGAAGCGATGACGGCGGTTTCAGTCGCTGCGCTGACGATCTATGACATGTGCAAGGCTGTTGATCGCGGCATGCAGATCGGCGCGATCCGGCTGACCCATAAATCCGGCGGCAAATCCGGCGATTTCAATGCCGTCTGATCAGCCTGCCAAATCTGCCAAATCTGGCGTATCTGCCAAATCTGGCACCTCTGGCCTGATGCCGGTAGCAACGGCGCTGGCACGCCTGCTGGACGGTCTGACCCCGGCAACATCCAGTACCGTGCCCCTGACCGAAGCGGCAGGGCGCATTCTTGCCACCGATCTGCAGGCCGCAGTCAGCCTTCCGCCCGATGATTTGTCAGCGATGGACGGTTATGCGGTGCGCCGGTCGGACTGCGCGCCGGGCGCGCCGCTTGTGCGTATTGGCGAATCAGCAGCCGGGCACCCCTTTTCGGGCGCGATTCAGAGCGGTCAGACAGTGCGGATATTTACCGGCGCGATTGTGCCTGACGGGGCGGATGCGATTTTGCTGCAGGAAGATGCTGATGCCTCTGGCGAAGAAGACGGCGCGACGGTTACCCCGCGTGAAACAGTGGGCGAAAGACAGTTCATCCGGCCCGCCGGGATGGATGTTAGCGCCGGGGATATCATTCTGAAAGTCGGCACCCGCCTGTCTGCCCGCGCCATTGCCCTTGCCATTTCGGCCGGACATACAACAGCCTGCGTCTGGGACCGGCCGCGTATCGGCATTCTGTCTACGGGGGATGAACTGGCCGTCCCCGGCACCCCATTGCAACGCGGACAGATCTATTCCTCGAATGCGGCCTATCTTTCGCAATTTGTCATGCTGTCTGGCGGTATTCCTGTAGATCTGGGCACTGCCGCTGACCGCCCCGGTGCCGTTCTGGACCATATCCGCAAGGCTGATTCGCCGCTGGATCTGATTGTGACAACTGGCGGTGCCTCGGTTGGCACGCATGACCATATCGCCGCCGATCTTGCCGGGGAAATTACCAGTGCCGCCGATAACAATGGAAATGATGGTGATGCGCGGATGGATTTCTGGAAGATCGCCATGCGCCCCGGCAAGCCGCTGATCCACGGTTATGTTGACAAAATTCCCCTGCTTGGCCTTCCCGGCAATCCGGTATCAAGCGCTGTATGCGCAATGGTTTTTTTGCGACCGGCATTGGCAAAACTGTCAGGTCATGATGATCAGCCGGTCACCATTGCCGCGCGTCTGCTGGGGAATTTGCCAAAAAATGACAAGCGGCAGGACTATCTGCGGGCAACCCTCACCTATGATGAAAACGGGATGGCAGAGATACGCCCCTTCCCGCGCCAGGACAGCTCGATGATCGGGGTTTTTGCGGCCGCGAATGCACTTGTCGTCCGCCCGCCTTTCGATGCATCTCTGCACGAAGGTGACATGGTGCAGGCCATGCCTCTTGATCCGCGCCTTTGATGATCTGATATCTGGTGCTGTCAGCTGATAACAGTCTGTATCCCGTCTTGTGATCTGTATTTGTTCTGCCTCTTGAAAAAGAAATAGAACATTGATAGAACATTAGCAGAACTATTACGGAATATGGGGGGCAGTTATGCTGACCAAAAAACAAAAAGAACTTCTGGACTATCTGACCACACATGCTGAAAAGCATGACGTACCGCCATCATTTGACGAAATGCGCGATGCGTTGGGACTTGCGTCAAAGTCTGGCATTCACCGGCTTGTCTCCGGACTTGAAGAGCGCGGTTATATTCGCCGGCTTGCCAATCGGGCTCGGGCCATTGAAATCCTGAAACCGGTCAATGCAGCCGCTGATGCCATCGGGCGCGGCGTCACCGCTGCTGCCAATTCAGTCAGCCTGCCCTTGCTGGGCCGGATCGCGGCTGGCACACCCATTGAGGCGTTGAGCGACCCCGGCAACCAGACCGAGGTGCCGGCAAGCATGCTGGGACGCGGTGAGCATTTTGCGCTGGAAATTATCGGCGATTCGATGGTAGAGGCTGGCATTCTTGAAGGTGACACGGTAGTGATAGAACGCTCCAGCACCGCCAATCACGGGGATATTGTGGTGGCATTGATCCAGAAGCAGGAAGCCACGTTGAAGACGCTGTTGAAAGAACCCGGCCGTATCGGACTGCAAGCTGAAAACCCGCGATATGAGACCCGCTATTTCCAGACCAATGATGTTGAGGTTCAGGGTCGGCTGACCGGATTGATCCGGAAATATTGACCGGCGCTGTTTTGCAGCACCAATATTGTATCCATCGCAACCCGGCGCGGCAGCCACACAAGGTAGTTGCCCGCCGGCATGCCGGTTATGCTGAATAATGGCACGCCGCCGCCACATGGATATGATGCCGCAACAAGGGCCAGTACCATGCCGCGGGACCGGCTGTCCCTCAATTCCGCATTCAAACTGCCGTTATCTTCAGGGGTGACATCATGTTCCTGAGCGTGTTCAGCCTTGCCATACGCCAGACTGCACGCATCGGACAACGCGCCGCGGTGCAGAACGACATTGACCCGATGACCGCCGCTGGCCGCGATCTCGCGAAACCAGCCGGTGCGTGCCGGAATGACTGCCTGCACCCCCAGCACGCGCGCGGCGTTGCCGGCCAGAAAGTCGGACAGCGCGCGCCGTGATGACGAAAAAGCAAAGGCAGTATCATCACCATCGCGGTTTCGAACATCCGTGTCACGGCCCGCCCGGTCAACAGCGTCTACAGCAATGACAAGCTGTGATGTTGTCCGCGCGAACAGCACCGCATCCGGCACCGGCCTTATCACCCAGAACGCAATCATCACCAAAACAGCCACAATACTGGCACCACGCAGACTAAAGTTACCCAGATTGGCACCACGCAAGCGCGCCTGTGGCTCTTTCTTGCCGTGCCGGCCCACCACAAGACAGCAGCAGGTCAAGATAAACCCGGCATACAACCAGCCAGAGCCCGGCGGCGGCAAGGCTATCGGCGTATAGGGACGTTCAGAAAACCAGGTGGCAACGGCAACCAGCCAGCCAATACCAACTTGCATCACCCACAGGCAGATATCGGCAATCATCTGCGGTACAGGTAAAAGTTGGGTTGCCAGAACAGTCAACCCGGCCGGCATGATCCACAATCCAGTCAGCGGAATGCCTATCAGGTTGGCGACAACACCCCATGGGGTGACAAGACCGAAATGCTGGGCGGTAAAGGGCAAGGTTGCAAGACTGGCAATCACCGAGGCGATGACAAGCTCTCGAAACCATCGCCATAGCCGCCAGCCACTCCTTGGGCCGCCCGCATAGTTTTCGAAACGAATCACCAATGCTGCCGTGGCAGCAAACGACATCTGAAAGCCGGCGGTAAACAGCGCCAATGGATTGACCGCAAGAAGGACAAGTGCCGCAATCGCCACATTGCGCAATGTCAGAGCCAACCTGTCAGACAAAATAGCCAGAATAATCAACACAGCCATCAGGAAGGCGCGGCTGGCACTGATTGACGCCCCCGACAGCACCACATACAGGGCGGCTGCCATCAACCCTGTCAGCGCGGCGTATTTATGGACCGGAAGGCGCACTGCCACACCGGGCATAATCGCCATCACCCCGCGCGCAAAGCCGATGACACCAAAACACAACAACCCCATATGCAGCCCCGATATCGCCAGCAGATGGGCAAGTCCGGAAAATCGAAACATGTCATAGGTGGCATCATCGACATGCCGGCGGTCGCCAATCAACAAGGCCGCCGCAATACCGCCTTGCGGCGCAGACATGCCGTCAGTAATGATATCGGCGCGTATCTGGCGATACCGTGCAAGACGAGAGGACAAGCCATCAGCTGTCCCAAGATATCGCGGCGGTTGAGTGAGATATCCACTGGCAACCACATCTTTGGTGCGTGCCTGCCGCGCATGGTCTGGCGCCCCGTAAAACACCGGCGGCGGCGATGGATATATCCGTGCGGCCAGCTGCAATCGGTCTCCCGGCAGAACATTCCGTATGCCGTCGGGTGTCGTGACGGCAGCTTCGCCTGCGTCGATAGACAAACGCGCCAGATATCCTGCAACTGCAGATGGCAGCGGCGCACTATCTGGAATGGGGCCTGGAATGGGGCCTTGAATGGGGCCTGAAGTGGTGTCTGAAGAGGGATCTGCATCAACACGCACCCATAAGCGCAGACGATCACTGCTGCGCCCGTCAACCTGTTCCACCGTTCCCGACAAGGTCAGGCTCGTCCCGCTGCTGCCCTGCCACAGATCCGGCATCTGGGCCAGCTGCACAATGGCAGCCACTATGCCGGCAAGAAACCAGAACCCGGCCAACAGAACGCTCAAACCGATATCACGCCACCACCCGCCAGACAGCCTCGATTGCCCTGACCGAAAGATGATCGACCTGCCCGCCTTCATAGGCCCGCCGGAAAGCACAATGAAGGCCAGAACGATGATCATCAGGACGATAGCCGCGGCGGCAATGGTGGTAACGCTCAGCTCGGCAACATAATGTGACAGCAGGTTTGGTGATTGGACATTCTGATATTCGACCTTATGGGACTGAATTAGCTGCGGCAGTTTACGCACCGCATCGTAACGCATCACCAGAATGATGCCGGTGATCATCGCAGCCACATAGACAAGAATACGCCGTTCGGGGATCACGAAAATCGTGCTTTCTCCTCGCCATGACGCCAGCGCCTATTGTAGGATGCCGCCAGTTTTTCCCACCCGCGGCAGGATCTTTTCAGACCAGCAGCCTAGCAGCGAGGCCTTAACAGACGATGAATGTTGTGACGCGTTTTGCCCCGTCTCCAACCGGCTATCTTCATATTGGCGGCGCGCGTACCGCGCTGTTCAACTGGCTGTTCGCACGCCACCATGGCGGCACGTATCTGCTGCGCATTGAGGACACCGACAGAAAGCGGTCTACCGATGCGGCCATATCCGCCATCCATGACGGCCTGTCATGGCTGGGACTCGAAGGTGATGCTCCAGCCGTAAGCCAGTCAGCCCAGGCCACGCGCCATGCCGAAATAGCGGCCGCCCTGCTGGAAAACGGTGCGGCCTACCGGTGTTACCTTGATGCGGATGAAGTATCTGCACTGCGCGAACAGGCGCATGCCGAGGGCAAACCGGTCCGCTCGCCTTGGCGGGACCGCACGGACGCATCTGATCTGCCTTTTGCTGTGCGTATGCGGATGCCCGACAGCGGCGAGACAACCATTAATGATGCCGTGCAGGGCTCGGTCTCCGTGCAGAATCCACAGCTGGACGACATGGTT
>ERZ802826.792-NODE-792-length-9764-cov-13.2608_pt1 | contig 9764 bp, 14 predicted proteins | sample MGYA00345651_ERZ802826 | MGnify/ENA primary metagenome ERZ802826 (study PRJEB30503, sample SAMEA104212371) | marine metagenome | biome: Westerlies Biome; feature: [SRF] surface water layer (ENVO:00010504) within the epipelagic zone...; material: water (ENVO:00002006)...
CAGTCGCGCATGGTGACCTGTTCGGCCTGTGGCGCGGTGAACTTCGGGGGATCCAGCGTCTGCAGCGTCTGCGGAACCCCGCTTGATGGGATGTCTGGGACTGATCCATCGGTCCCAGCCAGTGAGGTGACCATCGATGTAACGGCTCAGGATGCCGGTTCCGACTCCTGAGCCAGCAGGTGGCGCTCCCGCAGAAACAGAAACAGGGGGGCCCCACAGGCGAATGACACGCTGAAGCTCACCAGGATCGCCACCCACCAGGCGCGGATCTTCAGCCGTGGGCCTTCGGTGCAGATCCAGAGGCTCACGGCCGAAGCGCCGATCAGCAGGTCTGAGCTCAGTGAGCGGGCGGCGGCTGTGCTGGAGGCGTCGGCGATGAAACGCGGCAGATCAAAGGCCTGACCACCGCTTTCCGCGATGAACTCCAGATTGGCGCGCCAGGGGAGCACAGCTCCGAGCAAGGCCAGGGCCAGATAGATCCAGGGCAGAACCTTACGCATCGTCTGAGGGCTCCAGGGTGTCGGGGTCGAGCTGAACCACCGCTTCTTCCATTGTCTTCAACAGGCTCTCGCAATGGTCGAGATAGACCTGTCCATGCAGCACATGCCGTTGCAGCTCCGCCATCGGAACGGCGTCATCCTGCAGTTCGGCCAGGATCAGATCCAAGGCCTGCAGTGCTTCCTCGTAGCTGAGTCCGGAGGCGTCCTTTCGCCAGTCCTTGATCCGGTCCTGAAGGGACTCGCTGTCGTTCATGGAGTCGATGCGTCGGAAGCGGGGCGGATGGCATCCACCCTGGTGTCGAGCAGACCATCACGGAGCTGCACAGTCAGCCTGTCACCGGGTTGCACATCGCTGATGCCGGTGACCGCGGCTCCGCTGGCGTCGTTCACCAGGGCCAGTCCACGCTGCAGCCATCGTTCAGGCGAAAGCGCCTGCAGCAGGAGCCGTTTCTGCTGCAGCTCCTGGCGCAGGCGTGGCAGGCGGGCTGTCGGTGCCTGCTGCTCCAGCAGCCGCCGCCGATCCAGCAGCCGCTGACGCTCACGGGCCAGCCGCCAGCTCGGCAGATCACGCAGCCGCTCTCGTCTCCGCTGCAGGTCCCGTTCCACCGTCTGGCGATCCGGCAGCAGCGCCGCGAGGGCGGCGGTGGGGGTGGCGGCGCGGTGATCGGCGACCAGATCGGCCACCGTGAGGTCATCCTCGTGGCCGAGGCCGGTGATCACCGGCACGGGAAAGACCGCCAGATCCCTGCAGAGCCCTTCGTCGTCGAACACCGCCAGATCCTCGCGACTGCCTCCGCCCCTGGCGAGCACAAGAGCTTCCAGTTGCAGATGTTCGTGACGCATCGCGAGTGCGGAGAGCACGCCACGAATGCGTTCAGCCACCGCTCCCTGAACGGGAATCGGCACCAGCAGCAGCCGGGTCATCGGCCAGCGTTCCCGAGCCGTTCGCAGCATGTCCGCCAGCGCGGAACTGGGCACGCTGGTGAGGATGACCACCACGGCAGGTCGCAGCGGCAATGGGCGTCGACGGGCAGGATCGATCACCCCTTCCTCGAGCAGCCGGTCACGCACCTGCTCGAACTGACGCAGCACGGTGGTGAGGCTGGGCCTGATGTCCAGCACCTGCACCGACAGGCTGGCGCGTGCGATCCAGAAATTGAGCTTGCCCACCACGGTGACGCCGTCACCGTCCTGCGGATGATGGCTCAGCTGCTTGAGGCGGGAGGCCCAGACCACACCGGTGATGCTCGCGTCACCGTCGGTCAGGGTGAGCCACAGATGCCCCTTTTTCAGCTGCGGTCTCGAGACGCTTGCCTCGACCAGGAAGCGGGGGGCGAATCCGCGTTCCAGCAGGCTGCCGACGGCGGCATTCAGTTCACCGACCGAATAGGTCGGAATCCGATCAGCGCTCAAGGCGGCGGTAGGCGAGACCCCAGTAGAGACAGACCAGTCCACTCACCATGGCCACGAAGGCACCCCATGGTTGATGCAGCTGGGTCAAGGAGATGGAGAAGATCACAAGGGCACTGCTCAGGAGCCTCGATCCATCGCGGCGGTTCTGAACGTAGAGCGGTGCCAATGTCAGCCGTTGTGATTCGGTCCACTGTGAACCATGGTGTGGACATCCAGGCGAAGACAACAAAAAACCCCACCGACGATCGGCGGGGTTTTGTGAAGCCCTGAAGGGATCAGCCGAGGCCGATCTGGGACAGGATGCCCTGGCCGGTCAGCAGCTCGGTGCCGAGGCCGATGACGAAGCCGAGCATGGCCAGGCGGCCGTTCCAGGTCTCAGCGAAGTTGACGAAACCGAAACGGGATTGGGTGGAGTCGGACATGAGGAAGAACCGATTGGTTGGAAGCAATGTAACAAAGGATGGAGATTTGTTGCTTGTGCTTTCGGTGACACCGCTGAGTGATGGGGCGGCCTTTCAGTTCGGACGCGATGGCCGTCGTTTTGTTCGGGCGGTGGGAATCGCCTGGCGTGGATCCTCCGGCCAGGGGTGCTTCGGATAGCGCCCGCGCATGTCGCGTCGGACGTCGGCGTAGCTTCCGCTCCAGAAGCCGGCCAGGTCGCAGGTCCGCTGCAGAGGCCGCCCGGCGGGAGAGAGCAGTTCGAGCGTCACCGGCAATCGTCCATCGAGCAGTTGAGGGCTGTCAGCGCAGCCGAACATCTCCTGCAGCTTCACGGCAAGGACCACTTCATCCTCTTCGTAGCGCAAGGCGGCGCACCGTCCGGACGGGATCGGAACCTGGCGGGGCAGCAGTGTCTCCAGTTGCTGTCGATGCCCCCACTCCAGGTCTGTCCAAAGAGCGTTCTCCAGGGTGGTGGGATCCAGGTCCTGCCAGCGGAGGCAGCCGATCAGGACCGGGCCGAGCCAGTGCTCCGCCGTGGCGAGCAATGCCTCAGGCGTTCTCTGCGGCCAGGGAGCTCCCAGATGGCGATGGGCCAGATCCTGGCGCCGACAGAGCTGTTGCAGGGCATCGGTCCAGGGCAGCCAGTCGAGGCGGCGCGACTCCGCCAGCAGTTCCAGCAGCAGATCGCGGCACTGGAGTCCGTCCGGGGTCGGCAGAGCGTCCTCTCGGATCGTGAGATGCCCCAGCATCAGCCTCCGCCTTGCCCGGATCCGTGCTGCGGCGGCATCCCAGTGCGCGCTGTCCTGCCACTGCCCCTCCTGCGCGGCCAGGCTCTGCAGCGTGGCGTCGCTGATCGCCACGGCGAGCTGGATGCGGGTCTCGCGACTGCCGAGGTCCACCCGTGCCACCGCCAGCGCCTCGGTCCCTGTCAGTGGGTCATGCGGCACCAGATCGGCGCCGCGTCCCTGGCGCAACCGGTAGCGGCCCGGCTGGCCGGGACGCTGCAGTGCCAGCCAGCCTGGAAACGCCGCCAGGATCAGCCGGGAAGCGTCCTGCTCCGGTTGGTCATCGGGAGGATCGAGCTTCAGCGCCTCCAGCTGGCGGCGCAGCTGACGGCTGAGCTGTCGCAGCGGGGCCAGCCGTCTCTCCCGTTTGAGAGCCTCGAGCCGGGCGTGCAGGTCGCAACCGCTGTCGCGCAGACGCAGCGGGTCCCGTTCGCTCAGCAGGGCCGCCAGATCACATCCGAGTTCGGGGCAGCCCCGTCGGTGTGCCTCCAGCATCAGCACCCCCTGGCGCGGATGCGTGCCCAGCTGGCCCAGCAGCCTGCCGGAGGGGCTCAGCCTGCCGTCGGTGGTCAGGACCCCAAGGGCGATCAGCTGTTGCTGGCCCTCCAGCAGCGATGCCGCAGGCGGTGGCTCGAGCCAAGGAAGCTCCTCCCCGAGGCCTGCGCCCCAGGCTGCCAGTTCCAGCACCACGGGCTGTGGATCCGCCAGCTGCAGTTCCGGCGTGCTGAAGGCCGGCCGCCGCTGCTGTTCCGCTGGAGACCAGAGCCGCACGCAGCAGCCCGGTCCCTGGCGTCCTGCCCGTCCGCGGCGTTGATCGGCGCTGGCCAGGCTGGAGGGGACTGTCTCCAGGCCTTCCATGCCCTGCCCGGGGTCGTAGCGCAGCTGCCGGCTGAGTCCGCTGTCGATCACCAGGCGCACGCCGTCGATGGTCACCGAGCTTTCCGCGATGGCGCTGGCGAGGATCACCGTTCCGTCATGGTCAGCGCTGCAGCGCTGCAGGGCACGGTTCTGCTCCTCCAGGGGCAGCTGGCCATGCAGCGGCAGGATCCGCCAGCGCCGCAGGTATCCAGCTGTCTCCAGCAGTTCCTTGCACCGGATGATCTCCGCCAGGCCCGGCAGGAACACCAGCACACCGCTGCGTGCGGGCAGCTCGATGGCGTGGGTTTCGATCGCCCTGAGGACCTGACGAGGCAGGGCCTCATCGCGCCGGGGGAGCTGGTGAACGGTCTCCACAGGGTGAGCCCGCCCCTCGCTTTCCAGCACGGCGGCCTCCGGCAGACGGTTCCGCAGGTCGGAGAGATCGAGCGTGGCTGACATCAGCATCACCGCCAGCTCCGGTTGCAGCAGCGGACGGGCTTCCTGCAGCAGTGCGAAGGCAAGATCGGCGTCCCGACGACGTTCGTGGAATTCGTCGAACAGCACCACGGCCACACCATTGAGAGCCGGGTCGGCCTGCAGCCGTCGCAGAAACAGGCCATCGGTGATCACCTCCACCTGCGTCTGTGCCGAGCGTTGCTGCTCGCCGCGGACCGAGAAGCCGACCCGCTCACCGACGCTTTCCCCAAGGGTCTCCGCCAGGCGGGAAGCAGCGGCTCTGGCAGCCAGGCGTCGGGGTTCGATCATCCAGATCCGCCCCTCCCGGATGCGGTTGTCGCCCATCGGGCCCAGGGCGCCCAGCAGAGCCAGAGGCACGCGGGTCGTCTTGCCAGCTCCTGGAGGAGCCTGGAGCAGCACTGTGGATCCCGGTTGCAGCGCTTCGCAGAGCCGCGGCAACAGCGGATCGATCGGGTAGGCCGTCAAGCCGGGGCTCAGTGAACGAGGTTCAGCACCCCGAGCAACAGCAGGCTGCTGACGGCACCGAAGGCGGCGAGCAGCTTCACCAGCGGCCCAAGGGAGGCGGTGAGGTTGGCCATAAAGACTTCCTTAAAGGCCGGAATAATTCCGGTCTAGCTCCGGTCGCCGCCGCTTGTGGTCGCTGTTCGCACGTTTTTACAGAGCGTTGGATTCAGCGCACATGGCGGGTGCCATCCACCGGGTGGTACTCCTCTCCCGTGAGCTCCTCGAACACGATCGCCGGCAGCCCGGTTTCGAACATGGTCTGAAGCGCTTCCTTGAGATAGGGATTCCATCCACCGGTGCTCACCTGGCCGTGGCGCACCGTCCAGTCCCAGGTCCCCTGCAGATCCCGGGGAATCCGGCCTTCGCGGTCGCGACGGGCCACCAGGTCAAGGGATTCCACCAGACCCACGATCACCGGTTGTTTGCCGTAGGCAGGCGTGAGGCTGAGCTCGAGTCGCACAGGATCTTCCTTCAGCATCCTCAGACGGAAGCGGGGCGGAAGTTTCACGCCCTTGATGACTGCAGCAACGATCCGTGTTCTCTGATCCACTCGTTCGACCCTCTCATCGATTCCAGAACGGTGCCGTCTGACGACAACCGATCCCTAACTTATTCAGCAGTGGTCCCTGAGGTATCTGAGCCGGCCTCCTCGTCGCCGCCGAAACGTACCGTCAGCAGATCCTCCTCGGTGATCCGCCCGTCGTTGTCGAGCAATTCCGGGTGCACGGTGACACGGCCTGTACGGTCAGCGGGCTCACCAATCGGACCGCTTGCCGCTCTGAATCCGCGGCTCATCACGCGGAACGCCTGCCACAGCAACGCCACGAACACGACGCCGTAGAGAACGGGGAACAGGGACGACAGCATCGTTGGGCCAAGCGTTCCAACAGCACCATCATGGCTGCCAGCAGGGACTGGACGCACTCGGTCACAGGTCTGACCGGCCGCCGTCTGGATTGCGCCAGACCATCTCCTTACGGTTTGAACATCTCTTCGTTAATCCTGCTGGTGAATCTGTCGAACTGGACCCCGCCCCGCGCCCTCCTTGTCCCTGTCGTCGCTGGTGGCCTGTTGATCGGCGGTGCTGCCGCCCAGCAGTTCGTCACGGCTCAGCAGATGGCTCAGGCCGGACCGGCCTCGGCGGCGCTTTCACGGGAATCCTTCGTGGCGGCGGCCGTGAAGCGCAGTGGAGCGGCCGTGGTGACCCTGGAGACCGCCCGCACCGTGCGCAGTCCGGGGGTGTCCGGCCTGCCTCGCGGACTGATGGCGGATCCGATGTTCCGTCATTTCTTTGGAATACCCGGCACGGCGACGCCCCGTTCACGCGTGCAGCGCGGCCAGGGCAGCGGAGTGATCTTCGATGCGGAGGGATTGCTGCTCACCAACGCCCATGTGGTGGAGGGTGCCGACACCCTCAGCGTGGGGCTCTCCGACGGCCGCCGGGTGTCCGGCCGGGTGGTCGGCAAGGACACGCTCACCGATCTGGCGGTCGTGCGTCTTGAAGGCAAGGGGCCCTGGCCCACCGCGACGCTGGGGAATTCCGATCAGCTCAATGTCGGGGACTGGGCCATCGCGGTGGGCAACCCCTTCGGTCTTGAGAACACCGTCACCCTCGGCATCATCAGCAATCTGAACCGCAACGTCTCCCAGCTGGGGATCTCAGGCAAGCGGCTGGATCTGATCCAGACCGATGCCGCCATCAACCCCGGAAATTCCGGCGGCCCCCTTCTCAATGCCGATGGGGAGGTCGTCGGGATCAACACCTTGGTGCGCTCCGGCCCCGGAGCCGGTCTCGGATTCGCGATCCCGATCAACCGGGCTCAGGCGATCGCCCGTGAGCTGGTGAAGTCCGGTCGGGTCCAGCATCCGATGGTGGGTATCGGTCTCTCGCCGGTCCCGTCCCCCAATCCTGGCGCTGCCGTGCCTCCCGGGGCTGTGATCCGTTCGGTGCAGCCCGGAGGTCCGGCAGACAAGGCCGGCCTGAAGGTGGATGACGTGATCATCTCCATCGATGGCCGCACCATGAAGGGCCCGGCTGCCGTGGTCAGCGCCATCGAAAGCCGTGGAGTCGGTGAGCGGCTGCGCATCACGGTGCGACGCGGAGAGGACGAGGTGACGCTCGAGGTCATACCGGTCGACCTCTCCACACTTCAGCCGGCCTGAGAGGGCTAGCTCTCGGAATCCCGCAACTGTTCCACGCAGCGGGTGATGCAGTCGCCGTCATCCAGCGAGCAGGTCGTGATGCATTCGAAGTAGGTTTCCACGGCATCCCAGGTCTGCTCGTTCTGTCCGGACGGACCGCTGGACGAGGCAGCGAAACCTGGACGGGAGGCCTTCGTCATCACGGCTGGGAGCGGGTTTTGTCAGCCTATGCACACGTGATGAACAGGTAAAGGAGAATGAGTGGTCCTGCCTAAGTCTGTGTGAAGTCTGCTTAAGGCAGTGAGGCTCTTCGGCTGAGATCGCTGTTCAGGCCGTCTTCTTGCGGCGGGCCTGCCGGTCCTTCTGCTTCTGGCGATTCGCCTTCCGTTTCTCTTCCTGATCCGCTGCGAGCCGCTGCTGTTCCGCTGCAGCCCTTTCCTCCGCCTTCTTTTCGAGGTAATAGGAGTAATCCCCCCGGTACAGGATCAGGTCGCCATCGCGCAGCTCCACGATGCGATTGGCGACCTTGGAGATGAAATAACGGTCGTGGGACACCACCAGCACGGCCCCCTCGAAGTGCTGAAGAGCCTCCTCAAGCATCTGCTTCGCCGGGATGTCCAGGTGGTTGGTGGGCTCATCCAGAACCAGCAGATTGCAGGGGCTGAGCAGCATCAGGGCCAGGGCCAGGCGAGCTTTCTCGCCACCGCTCAACTTGCCCACCTCCTTGAACACGGTGTCGTTGCTGAAGCAGAAGCTGCCAAGCAATGAGCGCACCTGAGTCTGGGTCCAGTCGGGCACCGCCTCGAACATGGTGTCGATCACGGTCTTCTCCAGATCCAGCGCTTCAGCCTGGTTCTGTTCGAAATAGCGCCCCACCACGTTGTGCTCCCCCAGACGGGCCGATCCGTCGTCGGGGGTCTCCAGGCCCATCACCAGCCTCAGCAGGGTGGATTTGCCTGCGCCGTTCGGTCCCACGAAGGCGATGCGATCCCCCCGTTCCACCTCGAGGTCGGCACCGAGGAACAGGATCTTCTCGCCGTAGCTGTGGGTGAGGTTCTCGATCACCGCCACCTGGGCACCGGAACGTGGGGCATCGGGAAAGCGGAAGCTCGGGCCAGCCACCGTCTCGATCGGTGCATCGACCATCTCGACCTTCTCGAGCAGTTTCTCGCGGCTCTTGGCCTGGGTGCTGCGGGTGGCGCTGGCGCGGAAGCGGTCGATGTAGGCCTGCTGGGTGGCGATCTCCTTCTGCTGGCGATCAAATGCCGCCTGGGTCGCCTCCTGTTCCAGCTGTTTCTGCTCCAGATGGGCGGTGTAGTTGCCGAGATAGCTGCGGGAAATGCCCCGTTCCGTGGAAACGATCTGATTGCACACCCGGTCCAGAAAGGTGCGGTCGTGGCTGATCACCACCAGCGCTGCGGTCTGCTCCAGCAGGTAACCCTCCAGCCACTGGATCGTCTCGACGTCCAGGTGGTTGGTGGGCTCGTCCAGCAGCAGCAGGTCTGGTTCCTGGAGAAGGATCTTGCCGAGGGCGATGCGCATCTGCCAGCCGCCGGAGTAATCCCGCACCAGCTGTTCAGCGCCCTCAGGCGTGAACCCGATGGTGGGCAGAAGCTTGTCGATGCGCGCGTCGAGCTCGTAACCGTGGAGAGCTTCGAACCGGCTCTGGAGCCGGCCGAGCTCGTGGATCAGCTGGTCGAGATGGGCGGGATCCTCCGCTGCCTTCTCGGAGCCCATCTCATCCTCCACCTGCTGCTGACGGTTGAGCACCGTGGCCGCCTCTCCGAAGGCCTGAAACAGCTCCTGCCGGACCGAGCGGTCGGGATCCACATCGAACTCCTGCTGCAGGTAGGCGATGCGGGGTTCACCCTGGCGCACCACCTGGCCACTGCTGGGCTCTTCCTCGCCTGCGATCAGGCGCATCTGTGTGGACTTGCCGGCACCATTCACACCCACCAGGCCGATGCGGTCTCCGGGTTTCACCTCCCAGGTGACATTCCGCAGCACCTCCCCGGTGGGATAGATCTTGCTGACGTGCTCGAGTCGCAGCACCGGCCAAGGGGCGTTGAGCACCCATCATCCCTGCCGGCAGACTGAACAGTCTCTGGCTCACCGCTCGATGCCGAAACTGGAGCAGCTGGCAGCGCTGGTGGTGGCGGCGGGCCTCGCCCTGGTCAGTTACTGGCTGTTCTTCAGCTGGGCTGGTGGCGGCGGTTACGAGCGTCGTGCTCCCTCCCGGGATCAGGCTGCCCTCACAGACCGCCGCGGGCCTTGATCAACCAGCGGCTCGTGTCGGCGTCGTCGAGGCTGGCCAGGTGTGCCTTCACCTCGTCCGGAGTCACCGGCAGACCGAGGTCGTCTCCCAGCCGGCAGATGCAGTCCATCGCTCCGGTGGGATCCTGCAGGGCCTGACGGAACAGTGCCTGGGTCTGATCGGGATTGCTGCGGATCCGCTCATAGAGCGCAGCGGCATTGGCGGTCATCGGCCTCACGCGTCTGACGCAACGCTATTCAGAGCCGTGGAATCTGACCGCAGGCCTCAGGCGGCCCTGTCGATCCCTTCCTCCCGCTGACCGAGGGCGGAGGCGTCCTCCATGCTGCGGGCATCCATGCAGAGCACCTTGCGGAGCTGGGCGTAATTGGC
>ERZ802826.797-NODE-797-length-9713-cov-20.0591_pt1 | contig 9713 bp, 11 predicted proteins | sample MGYA00345651_ERZ802826 | MGnify/ENA primary metagenome ERZ802826 (study PRJEB30503, sample SAMEA104212371) | marine metagenome | biome: Westerlies Biome; feature: [SRF] surface water layer (ENVO:00010504) within the epipelagic zone...; material: water (ENVO:00002006)...
GAGGAATGACTCAGACTGATGGAATTGCTGTTTCAGGCGGTTTTGATTATGCAGCTGACGGTGGTTTCTATGCTGGTATATGGGGATCAAATGTTAATTTTAACGATAGTACTGGATCAGGAAACGGTGCCGAATTTGACTACTACTTTGGATATGGATTCGAAATGGGTGGTGTTGGTGTTGATCTAGGCTATGTATCTTTTGACTACCCTGGTAATGAAGATGGTCTTGATTTTGAAGAGATTGTTTTAGGATTAAGTATGGGTGACCTTGGTTTAACATTTGCAATGGGCCAAGACGGAGCGCCTGACTATACAGAAATAGCATATGCAATTGGAGCTGTTGGTGTTTCATATGGTCAATATGATGACTATGGTGATAATTTTGCTATCTCTTATGGATTCACATGTGGTTCATATGATTGCGGAATTGGCTACTATGACTTTTCTGATGATGGTTATGGCGGTGACGAAGACGCACTAGTGTTCTCAGTTTCAGCAAGCTTATAAATATTATGAAACTTGTAAGCGCGATAATTAAACCCTTTAAACTCCAGGAAGTTAGAGAGGCTCTTGTCGATGCAGGCATTGAAGGTCTAACAATTACTGAAGTCAAAGGATACGGAAGGCAAAAAGGTCATACAGAAATGTACAGAGGTGCTGAATATTCTGTAGATACATTACCAAAAATTAAACTTGAAATTCTTGTAGAAGAAGAGAAAGTTGCAACAGTAACAGATGTTATTACTAAAACAGCTAATACTGGAAAAATTGGTGATGGGAAGATATTTATATCAAGTATTGATGATGTTATCAGAATTAGAACCGGTGAAACCGGATCTGACGCTATTTAAATTAAGGAGAAATTATGGAAGAAATTAAATTTGCTTTAGATACATTCTACGCTGTTATGGCTGGTGCATTAGTTATGTGGATGGCAGCTGGTTTTACCATGCTTGAAGCAGGACTTGTGCAGAAAAAAGATGTATCTGAAATTGTAACTAAAAACCTTGGGCTATATTCAATTGCATGTATTATGTATTTAGTCTGTGGTTTCATGCTTATGTACCCTTCTGGTGGTGCATTTGGAGGTCTATTAGAGGGTTATTTACCTGCTATTGGAACATCACTTGGTCTATCAACAGGATTGCCTAATGAAGAAATAGGTATGCCATATGGAATGGATTATTCTCAGCAAGCTGACTTCTTTTTCCAAGTAGTCTTTGTGGCTACTGCAATGTCGATTGTTTCAGGAGCTGTTGCAGGAAGAATGAAACTAGTTCCATTTTTCCTATTTGCAATAATCTTAACTGGATTTATTTATCCGATTCAAGGTTACTGGAATTGGGGCGGTGGTTTCTTAAATCAAATGGGATATTCAGATTACGCAGGCTCAGGAACAGTTCATTTATGTGGAGCTGCGGCAGCTTTAGCAGTTGTAACTGTATTAGGACCTAGAAAAGGTAAATATGGATATGACGGTTCTGTTAACCCAATGCCTGGTTCTAATATACCAATGGCTGCATTAGGTGTATGGATATTATGGTTAGGTTGGTTTGGCTTTAATGGTGGGTCTGAACTTGCTGTTGCAAGTGAAGGAAGTGCTATTGCGGTTAGTCAGGTTTTCTTAAATACTAATATGGCAGCTTCAGGTGGTGTTGTAGCCGCGCTTTTATTAAGCCTATTTTTTACTGGCAAGATGGATGTAACGATGGCAATGAATGGTGCTATTGCAGGATTAGTTGCTATTACTGCAGATCCTTTAAGCCCATCAGGTGGAACAGCTGTTTTAGTTGGAGCTATTGGCGGCGCCATAGTTTACTTCTCAATATTATTTTTAGAGAAAAAAGGTATTGATGATCCAGTAGGCGCTATTTCAGCTCACGGAGTTGTTGGTATCTTTGGTGTGATGGCAGTAACAGTTACTGGTGGCGCATCATTTATGGCTCAACTTATTGGTGTTGTCTCAATTGCATTATTTACATTTATTGCTAGTTTTATAGTAGTAATGGTAATTAATTCAGTAATGCCTATAAGAGCAACTGATGAAGAACAAGATATTGGTCTTGATGTATCTGAGATAGGTATAGAAGCTTATCCAGAGTTTAAGTAATTTAATAATTATGGCTAGCATAGTGCTCCCCCAATTAAGTTAAGTCATAATATTAAATCTAGAGAAGAGTTATGCAACATAACTCTTCTCTTTTTTTTTGCACTTTATAAGTGCAATTATTATTAATTTCCCTGGCATAATGATTGCATATAAAATATATATACAATTTATGGGAGCATTTTGTGAAAGTATTTATTTCAACTTTATTTCTATTTCTATTATCTTTTAATATTTCAGCTGATGAAATTAATTCAGGCGATACATCCTGGATATTAACATCAACAGCACTAGTACTGTTTATGACTTTACCTGGTTTGGCATTATTTTATGGAGGCTTAGTAAGATCAAAGAATGTTTTATCAGTTTTGATGCAATGTTTTACTATAGCTTGTTTAATTTCAGTTTGTTGGGTTGTATACGGCTATAGCTTAGCCTTTAAAGGTGATGGACCCTTTATTGGAGATCTTAGTGCATTATTTCTTAATGGAGTCGATCGAGATTCTATGAGCGGCACCCTTCCTGAATCAGTTTTTATTACTTTTCAAATGACATTTGCAATTATTACTCCTGCTCTTGTTGTTGGAGCCTTTGCAGAAAGAATGAAATTTTCTGCTATGTGTTTGTTTTCTATCGCTTGGTTCACACTTGTATATTTACCAGCATGTCATATGGTTTGGGGTGGTGGATATCTTGGGAGCAAAGGCGTAATAGATTTTGCTGGAGGATTAGTTGTTCATGCAACTTGTGGCCTGGGCGCTTTGGTCGCAGCAATATATCTAGGAACTAGGAAAGGATTTAATGTATCCCCTCTTCCACCACATAATAGAACAATGGTTATGATTGGAGCTTCCATGCTTTGGGTTGGTTGGTTTGGATTTAATGCTGGAAGTGCTGTTGCAGCTGATGGATCAGCGGGAATGGCTATGCTGGTAACACATATAAGTGCTGCAGTTGGAGCATTAACCTGGATGGGAATTGAGTGGATCAAATCAGGCAAAGCTACTATGGTTGGAATTGCAACTGGAATGGTCGCAGGTCTTGCCACAATTACACCAGCATCTGGAACAGTTGGACCTGCAGGCGCATTATTTATTGGCTTGCTTGCAGGATCAGTATGTTTTTATGCAACACAAATGGTTAAATCCTATTTTGAAATTGATGATTCATTAGATGTTTTTCCTGTTCATGGTGTTGGAGGAATGCTTGGTATCATTATGCTGGCCTTTGTTGGAAATCCAGATGGTTTTCTTGGATCTGGTGCAGCAGGTATATCAGAAGATGGAGCTATTGCACAATTAATGCTTCAGCTTGAAGGGATATTTGTAATCGGACTTTGGACTGTTATAGCGACATACATAATTTTAAGAGTTTTAAGTATGTATACAGAAATAAGGGTATCTAATGAGGCTGAAGAAGAAGGACTAGATATTCATGAACATAACGAACAAGGTTATAGCTTATAAAACTGGATTACTGTATTGATTTAATAAATATGGGTGTATCTCCTCAGGAATTACTTTCATCTTATTATTTAAATATTGAATAGCATCATCAATTGCAGTTGAATCAAACGGATTGTTAGTTATATCTATACCTTGAATAGTAGCTGCAGCGTAATTAGTAGCATGTAGCATATATAAATCTTTAATCTCTTTTGTGACCTGATCTGAGCATGACTCATATGTATCTGTATGAAAATTCATAACATTACCGATGCTTAAATGAACATTCCCTTTGTTTCCTCTTATTCCTTCACTAATACTTTGAAGGTCTTCTTTTGGGTCTTTTGTGTAAATTTGATTTAAATCGGTTAGATATAATTCTTTTGCTTTTAGTATATCGTTTGGATCATTTTCGTATGAAATAGAAACAGGAACTATATTTAAAGAACTAAGATACTCATTAACTGATATTTTTTTTCTTGAATGAAGATGTATCATTTTAATTACAGATGGATCTGTAAAATCTATGCCGTCCTTAGATCTACCTTGTTTTTGAGCAATCCAAATAGATTCATTTTTATTTAAAATTTTTTCGAATATAAAATCAGAGGCAAGATTAAGGCTTTTATAAATATCTCTTTTTGATTTATCACTTCTATCAATAATAAAACTTTTGTTAAGTCTCATTAAATCTGAAGCCCATTTTTCGCTTAAAAGATTATTTCCAACTGCATTGAATGTGGTCTTACAATTATTCTGATGAAGAGTTAGATTCAGTAAGGCTGAATCAAGTGTAATATCTCGATGATTAGATATAAAAAGATATCCTTTATTTGGATCTATGTTCTCAATACCTGAAACAGAAAAATTATTAATAGATTTTTTTACGACATCAGAAACTATGCTTTCAAATAAATCTTGATAACTTTCTACATCATGAATATTTTTGATTTTATTTTTTAAAATAGAACTTAGTATTTTTCTTGCGAAAGGAAGATATTTAATATTTTTAAACTCCCCAGTTTCAAATAACATCTTCAAAAATCTTCTATTATTAGAGAGTTCTAGCAAAACCTCATGAACTTCTTCATCAAGATAAGGTCTTATTGAATCAAATTTATTCACTGAACTTTAATGTTGCAATAGTATGAATATATTTTACATTAATAACGTATACAATATCGTTGAATGAAGACTTATCTACAATATGATGGACTTACTGTTCTCGCCCATAGAGGAGGCGCAGAAGAGTCATATGAAAATACCTTGGAATCATTTGAATATTCAAAGAACTTAGGCTGTCAATTCATAGAAACAGATGTTCAGGTTTCATCGGATGGTATCCCTTACATTTTTCATGATGACGATTTAAAAAGAGTTTTAGATATAGATTCAAAGTTTGACTCCATTTCCAGTAATGAAATTGATAAATTAAGACTATTTGATCATTATAAAATACCAAAATTAGAAGACGCTCTTAATGAATTTCCAGATCTCTCCTTTCAAATAGATTTTAAAACTGATGAAGTTGTTAATCCTGCATTAGACATCATTAATAAAACTAATTCATCTAGGAGAGTCTGCGTAGCAAGCTTCAACAGCAACAGGTTGGACAAAGTAAGAGGAAGCTATCCTGATCTGTGTATCTCTATGGGACCTAATGAAGTTGCCAAAACATTAATTGCAAGCTTTGGATTGTATAAAGGAAATATAGCTGGTGATTGCTTGCAGATTCCTATGAAATATTATGGAATCAAAATTGTTACAAAAAGATTTGTAGATTATGTTAAATCAAGAGGGCTTAAGATAATGGTATGGACGATTAATGATGTAAAAACATTTAAGCATCTTATTGATCTCAAGGTGGATGGAATTATTACCGACAAGCCAAAGTTGTTATTTGAAACATTAAAAAATCACTAAAGATACTTCTTTAATAATCTTGTTGCTATCGCATACATTGGAATAATGATTGAAGTAGTAATTAATAACTCAGTAGTTACTGAAAAATCCATCAAGCTTCTAATAAATGGCGCAATTATAAATGCAGTTATAGTGCCTAAGATGCCATAAAAAATAATTGATTTAGTACTAAACAACTTCATTGGTATCTACAAAATATAAAACTATTAATCCTAGAACGAATAAAATTAAGATAGGAAGAAGCATTACGATAGTATTTTTAAAAATAGCTAAAAAAATACCTACTAGTGCAGGTCCCATAAAGGCACCCGCTTTTCCAAAAGCATTAAAGATCCCAAAAAATTCCCCAGCTTTTTCAGCAGGTATCAATTTTGCAAATAGACTTCTTGAACTTCCTTGAATACCCCCCTGAACAAAACCGACTAATGCAGCAAGAATATAAAACTCAGTAGAATTTGATAGAGAGAAGGAATATAAAATAATTCCAATGTATATAACTATCGATATATTAATAACTAGCTTATCCCCTCTTTTTTGAGCAACATAAGACCACATAAGCGTAGATGGAAATGCGACGAATTGAACCAGTATCAATGCAATTATTATTGAACTTGTATCTAAGCCCAAATTTAAAGCAAAAGTTGATGCAAGAGCCATTACAGTATGGACTCCGTCAATAAATAAGAAGAAAGCTATTAAAAATATAAATACATTTCTATATTTAGAAATAGATTTTAAGGACGTGAAGATGCTATTAATTGAGCTGCTTAATATTTTTTTTGATGAACTTATTGTTCTATCTTTGAAAGTAATCGAGATAGGTAATAAAAAAATTGTCCACCATACTGAAACCGTAATGAACGACCATCTTATTGCTTCAGCCTGTGTGCTTAGTCCAAATAATTCTGGATTGAGGCTCATTAATGCATTTATTAAAAATAATAGGCCGCCTCCAAAATAACCCCATGCATAACCATAACCAGATATTTTTGAAAATAAATCAGGTGATGTTATCTGAACAAGAATCTTGTCATATAAAACATTAGATGCTGAAAAAAAATAATTTGCTATACCAAAAAATACTAATGCATAGATCCAAGAACCTGCTTCAACAAAAAATAGTAAGGCAACACAAATAATCGAAATCATTACCATAGAGATAAATAATGATTTTGTTGTTTTGCTAATATCAGTAATAGCACCAATTAAAGGTGCGGTAAATAATAAGGCAACATTAGATATAACAAGAGTCCAGCTTAAGTATTCAGCTGATAGGACAGAGTCAATGTTTGATGCCCAATATTGGTTATAAAAGATAGGAAAAAATGCTGCAAGAACCGTAGTAGCAAATGCAGAATTACCCATGTCATAAGATATCCATGCTTTTACTTCTTTTGATAATTTTGAATTACTCAAGATAATGTTTTTTTTGGTTTGACCTTTATTTTATATTAAAAAATGAGTTGAAAATGTAATTTTTTTTGATATATTTTTGCTAGGAGAAATAATATGGATGATAGTTCAACTTTAAAATATGCTACTTTTTTTGCAATTGGTATTGGGGTTATAATCTTTGCGCTTGGCCTAGCAGCTTATTTATATTTCTAACCAGGAGGCCAGTTTAAGGATCTACCTGAAAGTAGATGCAAATGAAGGTGGAAAACACTCTGTCCAGCCTTAGCACCGTTATTAACTACCAATCTAAAAGTTTCATCAAGCTCAAGCTGCTCAGCGATCTTTCCAGCAACAAGCATTAGGTGCCCCAGTATATTTTGATCCTCATCAGTCGCATCAGATAATTTAGGAATAACTTTTTTTGGGATTATAAGTAAATGAGTGGGTGCTTGAGGGCTTATATCCTTAATAACTATTGATAGCTCATCTTCGTATAATATATCCGCAGGTATTTCTTTATTAATTATCTTTTCAAAGAGAGTTGCTTCCATTTTTTACTTAAATGAATGTTCTAAAGAACCTAAAGCCAATATAGAAAATGGCAGCTGTCATACAAATTGCTAAGAAAATAATAAGAAGATCTCTTAGAGTTTGTAAAAGTTTTCCTTGTCTTCCAGCTTTAATGAGTTGAAATAACAAATAAAGTACTGCGATAGAACTTACAACTAAAATAAAAACACTCAACATAATATTATCCCAATATAGAGCCAATGCCTGTAACTAAAAATGCTAATGCTGTTCCCCAACATAAGCATGCAATCACATCAGCCACGTAAAATCTTACCGCTTTTAAGCCTGAAATACCAAGTAAAAAAGGAACGATTGGTCTTATAGCTGGAACAAATCTTCCTAAAATTACGGTATAAGAACCAGTTTTATCTAGAAATTTTTGTGCTCTTTTTATTAGTCTTTCTCTTTTAACCATAAACTTTGTTGAAAGTAGGCTTGGACCAAGAGTTTTACCAAATAAAAAGCCAGACATATCACCAATGTGAGCTCCAAGCATAGCAACCATTACTATGAGATGGAGAGGAAGTAATTCTAAGTTATATACAAAAATACATACAGAAAACAAGATAGCACTTGAAACAATGATTCCGGAAAGAATAAAAGATTCCATAAAAGCAAATAGAAATATAGCTATCCATGCTAGTTCATTATTGTTACTTAGAAATGTTTCTATATTTTCAAACATAATTAATTTTTTAAATAAGTTATTTTACTTCAATGTATTTCAGTAATGATATAAATTAGATTAAATTAAACTAATTAATATGATTGAAGAATTTACAATTAATATCTCTGATGACGAGATAAACCTATTAAAACAGAAAATTGATCTAACCAGATGGCCTGATGAAATAAATCATAAATGGTCGCATGGAACTGATCTTAAATTTTTAAAACAGATAACTAATTATTGGAAAAATGATTTTAACTGGCGAGATCATGAAAAGAAGATTAATGACATAGGTAGCTACAAATACACAACAAAGTCTGGCCTAAGGCTTCACTTCCTTCATTCTAAATCAGAAAGAGATAATGCTATTCCATTAGTAATGACCCATGGATGGCCTGGAAGTATTCAGGAATTTTTAAATATAATACCAATCATTCAAAAAAACTCAGACGTACCAGTTGATATTATTTGCCCTGCTCTTCCTGGATTTGGGTTCTCTGATAAACCCACAGAGACAGGCATGGATTCTAAACAAATTGCTATTTTGCAACATGAGCTATTAATGGCTCTTGGATATGATAAATATATTGTTCAAGGTGGTGACTGGGGAGCTACTGTAAGTAAATGGATGGCTGAACTTTATCCAGATCATTGTATTGGCATACATCTTAATATGATTATTGCATGGCCGCCTGCTGATAAAGACCCATTAGAGAATACCTCACAAGAAGAACAAAAATTAATGGCAAATTATGAAAAATATAAAGAACAAGGAGTTGGATACTATGAGATACAAAAAACAAAACCGCAGACACTTGGTTACGGTTTAAATGACTCTCCTGTTGGGTTGGCAGCTTGGATTGTAGAAAAGTTTTATGGTTGGTTTGATGGAAAAGATAATAAATTGGTTGTATCAAACGATGAGGTTCTAGCAATAGTATCTTTGTATTGGTTTACTGAATCAATTACTTCATCAACAAGGTTGTATAAAGAAAATGGAGACTTTGGATTCTCTTTTGAGAACATTAAACAACCTATGGCAGGTGCAGTTTTTGAAAGAGACTTGATTGCACCTCCAAGAGCATGGGCTGAAGAAATCTATAACGTGGTTCAATGGAATTCTCACAAAGGTGGGCATTTTGCAGCCTTAGAGCAACCTGAATCACTTTCTAAGGATATTATAGAATTTATTAAGAAACTAAAGATCTAATTTTTTTAGAACATCAGCAAAAGAAACATATTTAAAATTCTGTCTCTTAACCTTATTTTTACCATCATTTGTTCCATCCTGAAGAACAAATAAACCCATAGGATATTTATTACCAAAATTAAAATTAATAACGTCAATACCATCAGTATCATTAACATTATCAATGCCTTTGTTGCTACCAACTTTAAAACTGCCTAGGTAGTTATAGGGCTCTTGTCGATTATAAATATTAAAAGAACTATCACCTTGAGATGAAACGATAACATAGCCATCTTTTTCAGAAGACTTATAAACTGTTACACCTTCAGGATCATCATCTATATTTCCAGATCTATTATCAATAATAATAGGATTTGAAAAATCTAATTCGTTATTTATCTTATAGGCTCTT
>ERZ802826.798-NODE-798-length-9712-cov-12.4727_pt1 | contig 9712 bp, 9 predicted proteins | sample MGYA00345651_ERZ802826 | MGnify/ENA primary metagenome ERZ802826 (study PRJEB30503, sample SAMEA104212371) | marine metagenome | biome: Westerlies Biome; feature: [SRF] surface water layer (ENVO:00010504) within the epipelagic zone...; material: water (ENVO:00002006)...
CTTTCTCCATTTAACACCGAATATTTTCAATACACTTATTATGCGACTTTATTGTGATGTTTTTGTGACATTTTTTAAAAGCCAGCAGTATACAGTTTCTGAAGAGTTGATCTGCCGTTGCGACAAGCGCAGTAATGGGCGCACCCATAAAGTGCTGACGGTTGTAGATGAAGATACCCGTGAAGAACTCTGCGTAGAGGTGCGGCCCAAAATAAATGCGCACAATGTTTTGAACGCACTGCACCCGCTGTTAAAAACACGCTAAGCCAGAGTTTATCCGTTCTGACATCGGCCCTGAGCTCATTTCCAAATACCTTGATTGGCTGAAGAGGATTGGAATCAAACCAATGCAAATCTATCTAGGCAGCCCCTGGGAAAATGGGTAGATTGTTAAGCACTGATAGAAACCTTCGGCTTGCCAACGATAAAGCACAAGATGTCTCTGTTAAAAGATTGACCCGAAAAACCCAACTATGGCTGCTAAGTTTGACGAGGTGAGACGGGAGGAATGAATTTCATGAACATAGATAAAGATTTTGAAATTGGAGTAGCAAAGCCCGTAAAGCAGGTTTTGGTCATGCTTTTAGGGCCATTATTTGGCAGTTGATAAAATTTAGATTTTCTGACTTTGACATGCCGCTTATTAAATGAATTAGTCTTATCGCCTGGTATGGTAAATTGAATGGAGATAATCCACATTCATTTTATCGCCTTCTAAAACGTCTATCATAAAACAATTGAGGGAAATTCCATTATGAAACACGTCCCAAAAGAAACAACTGATGAGTCTCTTATCCAGGAGTTTCTAAATAATGGCGGTAAGATCAGCTATGGTAAAACCAAGCCGCTGCAGGCAGAACTCGGCCTTAGTAATAATCAGTGGAACAATAAACTTACAAAAGAAGAGAAAGCTGTACGCGATAAAAAAGCATGATGCTTAGGAGGCATGGTTAAAAGATGATCGAAAATGACTAATTACATGGCTCAAGCCAAAAATATATAAAGTCATTTTGTTTTTGTGATGTTTAATCCACTCAATATATCCATGGGAGCAGGTTTGCGCCAAATAAACTGGTAACTTTCAATAACATTTGAACTTGAAACTTTTAATCCTGGAAGTGCAACCCAATCTGGGCATCCCCGATCCAGAAGAGATGTGATTATAGTTTTTGCTGCAGTCTCGCCTTGCTGAAACGGGCGTTGGCTGGAAATTCCAATTATATTGCCCCCTTGTGCAAGATTTATTGTTACTTCCTGACCGAGGTCGACCGTTGATATTGGTAATGTGAGATTACGTTTTGATAGCTTTCTGATCACATCAACACATGGTGTATCCCAAACTACAAACAGTCCTGAAATGCCTGATGTGTCATCAATCAGCCGTTCCGCCTCATTTCCAGCATGCTCAATAGAAGCAAACCTTGCAGTTTTGATAGTGACGTCTGGCCGGTTTATTTCCATCCAGTGAATAAAAGCTATTTCGCGTTCATTCGCTGCGAAGAAATCTGCATCATAGCCGAGCAATCCTGCGGTCGAGTTTTGTGGTAAATGAGACGACAAAAGTTCTGCGGCGATTTTTCCCAAGCCGTAATTATCGGCAGAAACGAGGGAAACATAGTCTTTTCCCGGAAGCATTCCGGTCGGGACGTTGTCGATTAAGACCAGTTTAATGCCAGCGCGAGAAATTGCACGGTGGGCATCGGCCACCGTGGTGTTGTCCACGGGAAGTGAAATGATAGCATCTGGAGCTTCTTCGCGCAGGCGATTGAGAGCGGCAATTTGTACGTCTGATGAAAAAGCGCAATCTACTACCTCAATGACAATCGCGCCGCATTCTCCCAGCAAGCCAACAATTCCCTGTACAAGATGATTAGCCCAGTCGCTGGTAACCGTGTGCATAACAATTGCCACACGCAATTTTTTTGTACGTGCTGTTTCAATATCTTGAGGCAACAAGGTCACTCGTTCTGGGGGCGATGCTCTTTCGCCATGGGGTCCAAGTCCGACAATTGTCATACGTGTCTCCTTCCAATATTTGGTGGTGGCGGTGGCACATCGACAGAGTGCGTTACTTTGTTGTCATGAACTTCCAATTCTGACTTGAAATCTGGATGTTCTGTTGGGGTCCCTAATATTATCCAGTCTTTTAGAAAAGATGGTGCAAAAAGTGCTTCCACGCCGATAGTTGCTGCACCTAAAAGGGCAGCAGAGCCGCTCATTTGAGATCTTAGAATACGCAGATCACGAGTAACTAAAGGGTGTGACGCGCCGTATACTGCCTCTCGGACACTTGCTAACAGAATGTCGTTTGTTTGAGCAATCGATCCTGCGAGTACGATCAGCTGTGGATTGAGCATATTGGTCAAGGTAGCAAGTACCCCACCAATTAAACGTCCACTTTGAACTATAATATCTGTACTTATTTTATCACCCATTTGAGCTGCCTGACATACATCAATCTCAGTCAACCCGCCTTCACGTGAGAGAATTGAAGACAATTGATCACTCTCACCAGATTCCGCAGCTGCAATTCCACGTGTTTTAATCATTTCCGCACCGGCCATCGCGTCTAAGGTGCCGGTATTACCATTGTACGTGACAGGTAAGTGCCCGATCAGACCGACAGCACCAGCGGCGCCATGATAAGCTTCGCCCTCATTGACCAAGCTGGCGGCAATACGCTGCCCCACTTTGACAAACAGCATTGATTGCTGGTCAATGCCCGCGCCGCCGTGCAATTCCCCCATTGTCATTGTTTCAACATTGGAATGCATCCAAACTGGCGCTTTAAAACGTGACGTAAGTTCTTCAATAAGTTTCGACTTATCCCAGTTAGGTAAAAAATCTGGCGTTTGTGTTAAGAATGAAGAGCTGGGGTTTGCAATCACCGGGCCAGGAACTGAAATTGAAATTCCCCAAAAATCTGCTTGGACCGTTTGGCGTGACAGCATCCAATTTATAAGCGCACAGACCCTTTCAACAGTAACTGTTTGGTTTGTTATATCGATTATTTCATGATGTTCAGATATTAATTTTCCGCTGAGGTCAGCAAAGCCCACACCCACTGCCGATTGATCTAAAGTGACGACTGCTAAGCGTCCTTTGTCTTGCATCAACCGGACAAGGCGTGGTGCTCGACCTCCTGTTGCAACGCCGGTTTCGCTTTCGTCAACTAAGCCCAAGTCTTTCAGTGTTAACAGTCTATCAGCAATAATTGCGCGGCCATATTCACCGACTCGTTCGAGTTCTTGACGGGTTGTGGCATGGCCCAAACGTACGAGGTTTAGAACTTCCACAAGGCTTGAAGTGGCAGTCTCACTGTTACGTGGTCGCCCTTTAGTTTTGCCGTGATTCGCGTTTTCTTTGTCTGTTTTCACGAAATTATCACTCTCATTTATTTTATTTCAAGACAATAGTGGGGTTAAATTTGCATAGCAAGCCTATAGTTTTGCATATAAAACGCAAAAGATAATATACTTATGCATTTTAATAATTGACAAATGTTTATTTTAAAACTTATGCATTATTGCAACAGCATAATTGGCTGACTGGAGGAAAAGAAAATGACCGAATGGAAATTGGCCTATCAGGCGAATTGCTGGGGGAGCCTCGGTGGAAATGCGGAGGGTGTGACTTCAATCACGCAGCTTAGCTATCGTACTTTCGGGGATATCGATCGCGCCTGCGCCGAGATAGCAGAGGCCGGGTATGTAGGTGTTGAATTGTTTGATGGCAATTTACTCGATTACAAATCTGCTGATTTTCGAGCTCTGCTGGCCAATAACGGATTGACGCTCGTTGCGACGTACTCCGGCGCCAATTTTATTTTTGACGAAATTTTACCCGAAGAACTGGCGCGAATTACACGCGCTGCCGATCGGGCTGCTGAATTGGATGCGCCGCATCTCGTAGTGGGGGGCGGGGCCAAGCGCTTTGACGGAGTTCGAGACACTGACTACGACAAACTTGGAGCAGCTTTGGATCGCGTGAAAATAATCGCTGATGATCGAAATCTTACAGCTCACTACCATCCGCATCTTTCAACGATTGTCGAAAAACCTCAAGAAGTACATCGTATCTTTGATTTAACAGCCATCGATTTCTGCCCCGATACAGCCCATTTGGCTGCTGCTGGTGGAGATCCGGCACAGCTCATTCGTGAGCTTTCTGACCGTATTTCCTACATTCATTTAAAAGGACTCCAACGTGATCCTTTTGCTTTCACACCGCTAGATCGCGGTGACGTGTCGACCGACGTAATCATCAACGCCATGCGAGAGACAAATTACGCAGGTTGGGTCTGCACGGAACTGGATGCTTGGGACGAACCCCTCGAAGGGGCACGTGCCAGCATAGACTACCTTAAACAAGCTTAATCACTTCATTCTAACGGGGTACGCCCCATTTTCTGGGAGAATAATAATGTTTATAAATAGAGCACTTACGGGCTCGATTGCCGCATTGGCAATTGCATTTAGCAGTATGACAGCAGTTGCAGATCCTGCTGCATCTTTGGCATTGCTTCAACAAGGCGTGTTGTCCAAAGGTCCAAATGGGGAAGACCCCAGCCCTGCTGCTGACCTATCTTTGAATGCGGCAGAGATTGCGAAAATCAAAGCGATGAATGCCACTGCAGCGATTGTTATGCATTATGGAGGTAACGACTGGTCGCGCGCGCAAATCGAAGGACTGAAATTTCAGTTTGCAGAAATGGGTGTCGAAGTGATTGCTGTCACTGATGCGGGTTTTAAACCTGAAAAGCAGGTTGCTGATATCGAAACAGTTATGGCACGCCAACCTGACATCATTGTGTCTGTCCCGACCGACCCAGCCGCAACAGCAGCTGCGTATAAGGCCGCCGCCGCCGCTGGTGTGAAGATCGTATTTATGGAAAACACACCCCCAGGTATGACTGCGGGCGTAGATTATATCTCAGTTGTTTCAGCTGACAACTATGGCAATGGTGTTGCTGCAGCCCATTTGATGGCACAGGCTCTTGGTGAAGAAGGTGGTCAGATTGGTTTGGTTTTCCATGCAGCAGATTTCTTCGTCACTCGTCAGCGATATGAAGCGTTCAAAGTTACTGTTGAAGAAAACTATCCTAATATTGAAATTGTTGCTGAGCAGGGCATCGGCGGTCCAGATTTCACTGGAGATGCGGAAAAAGCAGCGTCAGCTATGCTTACTTCGCGTTCTGATATAGATGGTATTTGGGCAGTTTGGGACGTTCCTGCCGAAGGTGTTATTTCAGCCGCACGGGTTGCGGGCCGTAATGATCTTATAATTACGACCATCGACTTAGGTGAAAACGTTGCCATTAATATGGCTCAAGGTGGCTTCGTCAAAGGTCTGGGGGCGCAGCGACCATTTGATCAGGGCGTCGCCGAAGCGATGCTGGCGGGTTATGGCCTTTTGGAAAAAACAGCTCCAGCTTTCGTCGCCCTGCCAGCGTTACCGGTTAGTAAAGACAACCTGCTTGAAGCTTGGAAAACGGTTTACCGCACTGACGCGACTAAAAATATTCAGAGCAGCATGAACTAAACTAGAAAAGGCCCTGCGTGCACTAGCTTGCCGCAGGGTCACCCTTTCCAATTTTTTACGGAGTGTTCCGATGATCAAGACTTTGAACGTGGCTATGATTGGCGGCGGTTTTATGGGAAAGGCACATGCCATGGCCTATGCCGCAATGCCGATGTTCTTCTGGCCCGCCCCGGCAGTTCCCCATCGAAAAGTAGTAGTCGATCTGACTGATGAGACCGCCGAGGAAGCCCGAAACCGCTTTGGATTTGAGGAAGCATCAAGCGATTGGCAAGCTACCATCAATCGCCCCGATATCGATATTGTTGATATCTGTACGCCTAACAATGCTCATGCAGAGATCGCTATAGAAGCGCTAAAGGCGGGAAAGCATGTTATTTGTGAAAAACCCTTAGCTTCAACGCTTAAAGAAAGCGTTGCCATGGTTGAGGCAGCGCGCGCCTCGAACTGCACAACAATGGTAGCTTTTAACTATCGCCGTACGCCAGCTGTCGCTTTGGCAAAAAAGTTCATTGATGAAGGCAAGATCGGCGATGTGATCAATTTCCGTGGCACCTATTTGCAAGATTGGTCTGCTGATCCAAACGGTCCGTTATCGTGGCGTTTTCAGAAAGAAATCGCAGGCTCGGGCGCTGTTGGCGATATTGGCACTCATGTTGTTGATATGGCTCACTATCTTGTTGGTCCAATTGACACTGTTCAGGCAATAACCTCCACTTACGTCAAAACTCGACCCATCCAACAGGGAAATATTGACAAGCTAGGCGCGTCGGATAAATCCTCTGATGCCGAACGCTCAGAGGTTGATGTTGACGATGAAGTTATGTCGATGGTTCGCTTTAAATCGGGAGCCATTGGCAGCATTGAGGCCACCCGAAATGCTTGGGGCCGTAACAACTTTATTACTCTGGAAATTCATGGAACCAAGGGTTCAATTCTATTTAATTACGAGCGCCGTGATGAGTTGCAGGTTATGTTTGCTGATGATCCAGGTGACGCGCGTGGCTTTCGTACGGTCTATACTGGTCCTGCGCATCCCTACGGCGAGGGGCTTTGGCCTATTCCAGCACTTGGAATTGGCTATGGCGAAACCAAGATCATCGAATGCTACGATTTCTGTAAAGCCATCGTTGAAGGTTCTCAGCCTTCGCCCAATTTTGAAGAAGCTCTTTTAACGGAAAAAGTCGCGGACGCATTACTCCGGTCGGGTGAAACTGGCAAGTGGGAACAGATCTGATGTCAACTGTTGCCGTCCGGATGAAAGGTATTTCAAAGCACTTCGGCGGTGTTAAAGCATTGGATAACGTTGATTTTGAAGTGCTCTCTGGAGAAATTCATGCTCTATTGGGCGGCAACGGTGCTGGTAAATCAACGATCTTGAAGGTTCTAAACGGAGTCCACGTCCCTAACTCTGGAGCCATCGAGGTGGCGGGTATCCCGCTTACAATTCATACGCCCGCGGCGTCTCGCGCCGCAGGTATTGCTATGAATTATCAGGAAATGAGTTTGGTCCCGACTTTGAGCGTTGCTCAAAATGTATTCTTAACCCGAGAAACAGTATCGAACGGCCTAATAAATGACACTGATGCTGAACGTAAAACGGCTGATTTGTTCAAGATACTTGAAGTGGAAATTGATCCGGCTGCGATTGTTGCTAATCTTGGAGCCGGACAAAAGCAACTAACTGAGATTGTTAAAGCAATTTCTCAGGACGCTAGAGTATTAATTCTGGACGAGCCTTCGACTGCACTCGCAGTGTCGGATGTCGAGCGTTTGTTTACGCTTTTACGTAAGTTGAAAGCTGACGGAGTTGCTGTTATTTACGTCAGCCACCGTATGGATGAGATTGCCCGTATTGCTGATCGAGCCACGATTTTGCGCGACGGCAAACATGTCACAACAGCGCCAATAGAAAACTTACCGATTGGCACGATGATCGAGCATATCGTTGGCAAACGTTCTCTTGGGTTAGCCGACGTTGAACGTAAAAGTGTTGCTCGTGGTGATATTGCATTAGAACTACGAGGTATTTGTGGACGGGATAAGCCACGTGATATTTCACTAAGCATCCATAAAGGTGAAGTTGTTGGGTTGGCAGGTCTATTGGGCTCCGGACGGACATCGCTTGCAAAACTTATAGCAGGTATAGAACCGATTACTTCAGGTGAAATTCTAATCAATGAACAGGCTGTTAATATCCGGCGTCCAAGTGATGCAATTGCCGCTGGTGTGGCATTGGTGCCTGAAGCACGCGCGACCCAAGGAGTTATCCCAGATCATTCGGTAGCCGATAACATTACCCTCGCGGTTCTGGATAAATTATCTAGTGCTGGTTTTGTCAACCTGAAGGAAATCTGTCACCAGGCTGATGCTCAGATTGGGAACCTATCAATTAAAACCGGTAGCCGTGATCATGCTGTCAACACCTTGTCCGGTGGCAACCAACAAAAGGTAGTTATAGGTAAGTGGTTAGCCGCTAATCCCGATGTTTTCGTTCTCGATGAGCCCACGGCAGGCATCGATATTGGATCAAAATCTGAGATCATTCAGATGGTCCGCGACTTGGCGTCATTGGGAAAGGCTATCTTGATGATTTCGTCTGAACTATCTGAACTACTGAGTGCATGCGACCGCATCATCGTCATGGCGGATGGGCGTGCCGTCTCCGATATCCAACGTACCGCTTTGGATGATCCAGGTGAGATTAATTCAAATGCTACCCAACGTTTGCAAGTCGCAGAACAAAGGTTGCAGATAGCAATTCAAGACGCTCTGATTGAAGGGCAGGAGGTTTCCCATGTCAGCCACTGATACAACCCTTGTGACGACGTTTTTTAAGTGGTTCCTCGCAAATTGGCGCCAAAATATAATCTATATTGGCTTTGTCGTAATCTTTGTTGTTTTTGCGGTCACTCTGAACGATAGAGGATTTTTGAACCCAAATAATCTACTTAATATTGTCCGCCAGACAACAATGATTGCGGTGATGGCGGTCGCTATGACATTCGTTTTGTCGGCAGGTGAAATAGACCTTTCAGTTGGTGCTGTTGCTGGGCTTGCGAGTGTGACTGTTGCAATGGCAATATCTGTGGCAGGGCCTTTTGCTGGGATAGTAGCAGGGTTGGCAACAGGGATAGCCATAGGTATTTTCAACGGTTTGTTGACAACCAAGGTCGGCATTCCATCATTCCTGACAACACTTGCAATGATGGGTGTCGCTAAGGGTATCGCAATGTGGATGTCCGATACTGCAGCGGTTCCGATACTTTCGCAAGGGTATGCTTGGTGGTTCGGAGGGGGTTCAATTGGTGCTATTCCGGTTCTGCTGTTTTGGATGCTGTTATTTGGTATCATTGGGCACCTCCTGCTGCGCCGTACCAGTTTTGGTCGCCGGGTATTAGCAACCGGGGGCGGAGAACAGGCGGCCAGTTACTCTGGGATCAACACTGCACAAGTAAAGTTTCGCGTCCTAGTTCTATCCTCTAGCGCAGCTGCTATCGCGGGTATGTTGTATGCAGGCCGACTGCAGTCGGGTCGCTTTCAGCTGGGCGAGGGTGATGAGCTTTCGGTAATTGCTGCCGCAGTTTTGGGTGGCACCTCTCTTTTTGGTGGAAAGGGCACCGTGATTGGAACAATTGTTGGTGCGTTGATGATAGGGCTCATCAATAATGGTCTGATCTTGATGGGCCTTGAGTTTAGCCAGCAACTGATCGCTCGCGGTGGCATCATTATCCTTGCAGTTGCCCTCAGCCAAAAAAGGTTTTGAGCTATGTCTCATGTCACAATTATAGGAACGGTCACGGCTAAACCTGAAACCCGTGAGGAATTGCTTGCCCTTCTAAGTAAACAGGTTGCTCCAACTCGCCGAGAAACGGGCTGCATTAATTATGATTTCCATGTTGATGCTCAAGATCATTGCGTATTTGTATTTTATGAAAATTGGCGATCGCAGGCTGATTTGGATGCGCACTTTGGGATGCCTCACTTGCAGCCACTCTTTAGCCAACTTGATCGGTTACTCGCTTGCGCGGTTAATATTCGTCACCTGAACATGATCAGCGAGATCGTATGATGACGGGCACGCAGATCAAAGGACCAGGGATTTTTCTGGCGCAATTTGCCGGAGATGAAGCTCCGTTTAACTCTTTAGAGGGCATTACGAAATGGGCGGCCA